>Ga0307982_1000106_pt1 | contig 61116 bp, 72 predicted proteins | sample OrgLakmetagen989_FD_201847 | JGI IMG/M metagenome (GOLD analysis project Ga0307982, IMG submission 201847) | Saline water microbial communities from Organic Lake, Antarctica - #989 | ecosystem: Environmental > Aquatic > Non-marine Saline and Alkaline > Saline | place: Antarctica: Organic Lake... | reverse complement strand
ATTTGTTTTTTTGTTAGTTTTTTATAATTTATTTTTAGAATTTTACTATTTTTATTTTAGAAATTTTGCTATTTTTATTTTCTCTTTATATTTCAATAAAAATTACTCAACTTGTTGATTGCTACGCAAGTAATTTTTATTGAAATATAAAGAGAAAATAAAAATAGCAAAATTTCTAAAATAAAAATAGTAAAATTCTAAAAATAAATTATAAAAAACTAACAAAAAAACAAATATTTAAAAAACTAACAAAAAACTAAATCAAAAAAATCAAATATTTAAAAAACTAACAAAAAACTAAATCAAAAAAATCAAATATTTAAAAAACTAACAAAAAACTAAATCAAAAAAATCAAATATTTAAAAAACTAACAAAAAACTAAAACAAAAAACTAAAACAAAAAAATCAAATATTTAAAAAACTAACAAAAAACTAAATCAAAAAAATCAAATATTTAAAAAACTAAAAAAAATCAAATATTTAAAAAACATCGGAATCTCAGTTGTAATGTTGTCACGTAATTGGTTTGTAAAATAATTCTTATTTGGAGACAAATATAAAATTGATTTTAAATATAGTTTACATACATAAACACATGAGTCATTATTCAGATCTTTCTATTGGTTTAACCAAACAATTGGAAAAAAATGAAAAAAAACAAAACGGTATATATTTTACACCACCTGAGACCATTCGTAAAAATATGGAATACTTGAAACCATATATGGATAACGTAAAAGAAATATTAGAACCTTCGTGCGGTTCGTGTGAATATATTTCAGCCATTAAACAAAAGTATGATGTAAATATTACAGGAATAGAGTATAATAATACTATTTATGAGTCTATAAAACATTTACAGCCGAATCTCATACATGATGATTTCATAACTCATCGTTTCGACAAAACATTTGATTTAATTATTGGAAATCCGCCTTATTTTGTGATGAAAAAAAACGATGTAGACAAAGAATATCATAAGTATTTTGACGGAAGACCAAACATATTCTTATTATTCCTTATTAAATCTTTAAAATTATTAAGTAAAGATGGTATTCTCAGTTTTGTTTTACCAAAGAGTTTTTTGAATTGTATTTATTATGATAAAACCCGTAAATATATTATTGAACATTTTCATATATTAACTATTATGGATTGTAACGATAAATATATAGAAACCCAACAAGACACCATTCTTATCCTCCTACAAAATAAACCATTGCCTAGCACCAATTTTTATATGGCGATTTCTAACTTTACTTTATTTGGAACAGAGACAAATATCAAAACACTTCAAGTGCTATACGAACAATCCGCTACGCTTGATACATTGGGATTTGATGTACACGTCGGAACAATCGTTTGGAATCAATGTAAACAAGAACTCAGCGACGATGATACTAAAACACGATTAATCTATAGTTCCGATATTGTAAACAATGAACTATCCAAGAAAACGTATAAAAATAAAGACAAAAAAAATTATATTGAGCGTGATGGATTGTCTGAACCATTATTAGTTATAAACCGTGGTTACGGGAAGGGCAAATATACTTTCAATTATTGTATTGTTCAACATAGTTCGTATTTGATTGAAAATCATTTGATTTGTATTAAACCCAGAGAACCTATGGATAATCTTATGGAACATTATGACGCTATTGTACGTTCATTTCAACATAAAAAAACACAAGAATTTATTGATATATATTTTGGCAACAACGCTATAAATACAATTGAACTATGTAAAATCCTACCCATTTACATTTAATACACGACTTTATGTTTATCTAACACGAGACAAATATCTTTCTTTAGTCTTGGTGCCGGAATTTGATGAACTTCACAAAGTTGTTTTAATTCTTCTAGTGTAGGTATTTTTCTCTTTATTTGAAACGCCGGAAACTGAAGTCCACAACCATTTTTAAAACGGAGTTTTATTTCTAGCTTAGAACCAATGTCTGTAACATAAATATAATTCGTATTTTCTTTTTTCTCTAAGCATACGATTTTATATATGGATTCGTCTATAGTATCGTAATGAAATTTATTTTCTTTATAACACATATATACCTTATTTGTTTGCCCTTCTAACAAATATTCCGACAACTTATTCATATCTATATGCGTCATTTGTATGAAAAGCCGGATGGCTTCTTTGTCTATGGACTGACAATATTTCTTGAAACTACTATTTGTATCGTATTTTTCTTTGAACTTATTCATACATTCGACCTTATTGTTGTGAATGGTGTTCAAATATTTGTCTCGGTTGGGCATATCTAATTTACCATAGTTTGCGATTTGAATTAAATAATTATCGTAAAACCAAGGTTCAAACGCCATATTCAAATATTGACTTGGTTTCATAGGAGAGACAAATTGGGGCAAATCATTTACAACATCCGAATTGTATTTAAACTCTATGTGGAATGCTCGATCATCTATACAAAGTTTAAAATCATAATGATGCCCCCTTCCGGCCTTGTGTATACATTCGATCTTTTTATAATGAATGATATGGTGCTTATCACATAGACCTTTTATATAAAATTGTACTTGTTGTCTCAGTTGTTTCCAACGGCGCGAATAAATATAATAAGGTTCATCTATGGAATTGTTTATGATAGCACCAATGATATATTCTCTTGTTTTGTTATATGTATCATTTTCTTTTTTGATAGATTTATCGAAATAATGAATAGACTTATAGGTGATAAACATATTTTCATATGGAATAGACCTTAGGGAGACCAATGTATTCCTGTATTGTCTCAGTTTTTGATTGAATATATTCATTTGAATAATGATAGGATGTATTTATATTTCAATTTTCAGCATTTACTTCTCAAATAAGAATTATTTTACACCATTACGATTCACATAGATATATCCCTTTATGGAAATTATATCAACAACGTCCGAGCGACAATATCTACAATGATATAGAAAGGAACTATGGTCGATGTTTAAGCGACTTAACACCAATAATCCAACGTATCTGGTCCGGTAAAACTAGACACATTAAATCATAAGAACATTGGTATGATTCATTTATCCTGAACTACAAAATAATATATTTATATATATAATGAAGACGAATAAATATAAAAAAAATACTAAGCGTTTAAGTAAGGAACCGCATAAAAAAACAAGATATTTACGAAAAAAAAATACTAAGCGTATAAGTAAGAAACCGCATAAAAAAACAAGATATAACAAATTCACAAAAAAATATAAGGGCGGTAATGCTACTGCTAAAAGAAGATTGTCATTCGGCGAGACACAGGCGAACAGTCAATCCCCGTTACCCGACGCGAAACGTCAAGTAACGGTCTTTAAGCATAATACCTTCGAGTATTTACTTGATAAAACTGTACCTTTTGACATTCATACAATTTCTAAATTAGAAGATCCCTATAATAATTTAGAGGATCGATTGTTGGAACAAGAAATAAAATATTATGAAAAAATAGAGTCATACAACGTTATACTAAAGGGTCGGATCCATGAATTTATGAAGGGTAATTCTATGAATGAGGATGAATCTACGAATCAGCCAAATGCGGATGATTCTATTCAGTTATATTATACAAAATTGAAAATTCATCAAAATGAAAAATATAATGAACAACTCGAGAGAACACAGGATCATTTAGAAGCTTGCAAAGCCGCAGCGGCGATTTCCAAACTAGGAGGTCTTGGAGATCCTTATGATAGTGAAGAATACCAAACACAAATGGATAATTTTTATAAAATAGAAATGATTATTGAATTATTAAAAATAACAATAAAACTCTACAGAGTATTTATTAAATATTTTTTCTTTAAAAATAAAGAAAAAAGCAACATTCAATTATATTTGAATAGAATCACGGATGCCACTTCAGAAAATGAAAAACAACGGTTAATTCGTGAAGTATTAACTATTTCATTAGATTTTTTTTCGTTAAATGACCCTTATGATGAAAGTAGTTATCCGAATGAAAAAGATGAAATATATCTGGGAACTAACATTTACACTTACAATACAAAATTACCTTCTATAGAGAACTATATAAATTATTTATCAGCGAACATCTTAAATCTTTTAGGATCAAATAATTTAAATATATTGACGGATATGATATATTATAGTATGGATCCTACTAATAACAATAACTTTATTAGTGTCCTTTATGATGAATTAGTAGCTAGAATAAGGTTACCCTTAAGATGATAACTTAATTGATGTCCTTTATTTAGAACTTAATTTAGTTACCTTATTAATATATTTTGTAAATATAATGACGAATATGATAGATCATGATATGAATCCTGTTGATTTTTTATTAACGGAACTCCTTCATGATGGCTTTTTTTCGTTAAGAAAATTAGGGGACCCTCTATTATCAACCGTTGTAGATACATTAATACAAGGTTGCACCACAACCGGCTACGTACCTTCTTCATATTATCCGCAAAATAAACTAATATCGGAAGACCAAATGGTCGGAAAGATGTTTAATGTTACAAAGAAAATAATACAACTCGAATACATAATGGGAAAAAACGTACAAATTCCAAAAAATAAAACGCCAGGAGGACAACTTTCTACTTTATTATGGACTCCAAGCTCGTCAACTACTCATATAAGTGCAAGTGGTTACGACGCTATTTTCGTAGCTCCTACTACAGGTGTAAAAGATATATATATAGTATGCGATAGTGTTTCTGATGTTATAGGTAGACTCTTCAATGGTAATTCTTGTCCAGAACACTTCAGAGTGCATATTATGATAAGCAGTGCTACAATTTCGGATCCGGGGTCCGCGGGCACATTAGGATCCACCGAAAGCTTTCAAAAGCCAGTAGCAAACCCAAATTTTTCAAAATTTGTACATACATTTAAAGAAGCTATAAATTTCATTGGATGTAGTCCTTTTAGTATATTAAATTTCGGTACATCCTATGATAATAATAATGTAACAGTCGCACCCAAAGCACAATATCCAAATATGAATTCTGCCAAGACGATTACTTGGCCTAATAGAGATCAATACAAGTTATTCGACTACCCGGATGACACCAACTTTAACCCAGCTTCTCACGCAAACAAAAACGCGGTTAAGCATTTAATGAATACGGCTACTCGTTGTAATGTAGTAGCTAAGGATTGTATTAGTACACATAAATGGAATCAAAATCATGCATCGACCACTACAAAAGAACATGCTATAAGAGCTGCTCAGATAAAAAGGATAGGAGATCATCATCAAATTGCTTTTTGTGAATGGCTAATTAAAGCTAATAATTTTTCTAATTCGAGTCAAGAAATATTTACTCCTATCAACACGGCGGGTCCCCTGGTGGGGTTTAACCAAATACAATACAATACTAGTGGGGCGGCGACAAAAGAGGGAAAATTTTTTGATTACAATCCGCCCCCAACCACAACCACACCACCCCTCGGTTTTCAAAATCCTACAGTCGATAATACTTGGTTTTTCACAGGAGATTGGCCCGCAATGTGTTTTGCTTCATATATGGGGGTTAACGCACTTTTTAAAGGAAATTCAGGGATTTTTACATCCAAAGTGGTATAGATATTATTGACCACTTTAAATCCAATTTAGATAAAATAAACGACAACATAGATGTCAACACCATTAAAAAAAAGTACTCGACCGCATTCACCAAGAACACAATCACATAGAAATCAAAAAAATATTTTACATAAAATGATTAAAGAAACCCAAAGTAAATTGTTGAAGCAAGTCGACGAATTACCGGATTTAGAAAATTATTTGTCTATGTATTAGAAATTTCTTAATAAAATAATACCCGAAAGTGTTGGATGGTTCGGTGAAAAGGGCTACAATTATTTATTTATACCACCTATGTATAGCACAATATCCACAGAAATACATCACAATTCCCGAACCAGATACGTCTTGGTGTACCCAATGGCGGTTGCACAAACACTTCATACTTTATGATCAAATCAATGTTCTCCGTATTCAGGTTCATTCTATTTTACCAATATTTGTGATATATTCGTTTCTCTCGTAGGTGTTTGACGTCTCTCAGTGACATGCAACCCCAGTATAACAACGATTTCTTTTTTGTAATAATTTTATACTGGTTTCATCATGTTGTATTTTTTAACTTCATCATAAAAGTCTTTATTTTGGAATTAAAAAGGATAATTTATTATACAAATGCGATAGAAGGATATTTTAATGTATTGAAATCACAATGGATTAAGTTGAAGGTTCAAAGGTGTAATATTTTACTACTGTTTCTTGTTGCCATCTATATTATTTATCTTTATCGCGTGAAATATTTTTTTCCAGCGCTTCATAGAAGACTTTTCCTTATCTAATAATTTATTCCAAATGCTTGGGTTAGTCATTACTATCCAGCCTGTTTGAGAACCTAATCCTCCATATTGGTTAATCTCTTCGTCTACATAAATAGATACATATTTTTTCAACCATTGTGGTTTGTTATTTTTATTGATACTCATGTTAATAATTTCAATTGCTTCATTTCGGGTAGGTCCTTCGAAGTTGGAATAATAATCAAGCATCTTTCTCTTAATTTTTATTATTTTTAAATTTCAATTTTTATAAAGTGTTAATGAAATACATTTAAATATATAATTTTTATTTATATTAGTATGACTTTACAAATCCACAACAAACAAGTGATTGATTTTTACAAACAAAATAAGCATATTTCATTTGAAGAGGTCAATATATTTATGGTGGATATGCTACAAAAAATGATGCAAAACGACTCTTTGTCGCCGAATCTTATGAATGAGATGAATAAGACATTACTTTGTCTCCAAACTAAAATGGAGTCAATGACCAATGATATGTCTAAATTACAACAAGAATCACAAAATCAGGTGATAATGAAAATGATGGAAATGAAGGATATTTATATAGATCAATTGAAATACGCGCTGACCAACAATGTCTCTGAAAAAATTCAACCGATTTTAAAGGAACATACAACTATGTTTATAGACAAGACCCATCTTTTATGGAATGATATGATGCCCAAAAATCAGGAACAACTGAAAGATTCTCTACAACGTTTTGAGGAATCGATTATGAAAGAAAAATATAATCCACAAGAAATCACCTCTTTCATTGAAAAGTTGGAGACAAAATTCAATCAATCGGTGATTGACACCAACGAAAAATTACTTCGTAGCGAACACAAACTAGAAAGTGGTTTCAAAGAAATCTGTGATATAACGTCCACCAACCAGCAAAATATGTCTCTTATTTTAAATAAACTAGAAAATTCATCGTCCAAAGGCAAACTATCCGAAAATATTTTGTTTCATATTTTACAATCGCTTTATCCAAGCGCCTCGATCGAAAGCGTTGGAACTCAAAAAGAAACCGGTGATGTTATGCTGAATCGTCGAGACAAAACAACCATTATGATTGAAAATAAGAATTACAATGTCAATGTCCCACAAATAGAAGTTCAAAAGTTTATTCGTGATTGCGAAACTCAAAATTGTTCTGGGTTGTTTTTGTCACAAAATGGCGGAATTTGTAACAAGGATAACTTTGAAATTAATATTCACGATGGACATATTTTGTTATATATTCACAGCGCAAATTATGACAAAGACGTCATCAAAGTCGCCATTGACATCATCGATCATTTCAAAATGAATTTGGATAAAATAAATGACAAAGTAGATGTCAATACAATCAAGAAAGATGTACTTGATAATATTCATAAAGAATATACCCATTATCGTATTCAAAAAGATACTTTACAAAAAATGATCAAAGATACCCAAGGCAAGTTGTTGAAGCAAGTGGATGAGTTAAAAATGCCAGACTTGGAAAATTATTTGTCCATGTATTACTCATTTTCAGTTGGAAAGTTTGTATGTCCTTATTGTGAATTCATTAGCGAAAAGAAGGCCGGATTATCGGCACATGAACGCGGATGTAAGAAAAAGAAGGAAATGACGGAATCATAATACGCTTTTTTATGGTTGGAGTTGACATTTTTCTAAAAAAATATTTTACAAAATAAATTTATAGGTCATCTCTCTCCTCACTTTTTGAACCTCATTTTTTGAACCTCACTTTTTTTTATCATGTCATTTTTTATAGAGTAAAACAACATACTAACCCATAATAAGTAATCGTTCGATGAGCGATTTTCTGTCACTCGTTTTTTTATTTATTTAATTATAAAAATAAATAAAAATAACACCATACAAGGTAATCTCTTATTACACCTATAAAAAAATATGGTAACAACTGAAAACCAACATTTTTTAGTGAGTTACTCATTTTAACCAACATTTTTTGTTTGTAATTTTGAGTGAGTAAAGCTTTCATAAATATGACGACAATCACACACATACAAGAATGATCACTATAATGTATATTGGGGATTATTTTCGAGTTTCGACGACCTTGTTTTAAATTGGGTTTATGACTTGTACAACAATGACATTTTTGTACAAGTCAACCTATAAGATAATTCTTCTTTTGTGAAATTGATTGAACTCTATGTCGTTCGCATTTTCTTCCCAATACGCATTCAAATCTTCGTGTGTATGTTCGGGATATCCAAACATATAAATGTCGTCGCATAAATCAGTGAGGTCTATCGTTCATACTATATTTCAATTTTTACTTATTCCAATAAAGGATTATATAGCATATATATAATGAATAGTTTTAATACAGTATCCAAAGAAGTAGATAATACACTGAAAGAAGAATTTAATCGTTTCAATGAAGATATAATATTTACCACCTTAGTACCTAGTCCATCCTTTAGAAAAAAATTATTGTCATTTCAAACAAACGTACACAATGAGTGTGAATGGATACACTTTTTTCAAGAGAATTCAAACACATTATGGCTCTTACATAAGAAAAAAATATTGGGAGCGATATATATAGTATATCACGGAATCAAAACTATAAATCGTATAGACTATCCTATATTTTATATTAGTAATCGTTGTACGTTTGATAAAAGCGGACATCCTAATTTTACGTCCGGACGATTATTATGGATATATGCATTGAGACATATATATAGACTTTCTTATGGACAACGTTTTATAGCATGGAACCATAGCACATCAAGCGCCAAACTATATCATTCGAAAATGAATATGAAATCTTATGATAAACTTTTTCCAAGGATAACAAAAAAAGACTTCATGACTTTGACCGACGTGATCGAAGAAAAAAACAATGTACGCGAAGAATATTTGGACGATGGGCTTTATTTGTTTTATCGTGCGTTACCTATGGATTACAACGATTTATATGATAGTTTTCAGAGAAACATTCAAGTATCGCAACAAGATTTTTCCAGTCAAAGCAATAACCAAACACGAAAAAAAAGAAAATAACTGGTTATAATGAGTCTACTCCATCAACTATATCAGATTATTATTGTATCTTTATTTCGCAGCCACAATCATTTATGCGACTACTTCAATTATCTTTAGCGGAGGTAAGTCAAACAAGGAGACATTTAGAATTGATGAGTCAAAGATGATATAGATCGTTATACTCTACATCAATAAGGTTCGCACAATCATAAAGGATCCATTCATTTGTATATAAAGTACCCGAACAAACACTTCTTTCATTTTAGAATATTCATATACAATACACCACAAAGACTACGTTCCAACGTGTATATGAAACATTATGGGCGTTATATGGTGAACAATATTCAAGAATCCCAAAATATAGACGACCCAATGGAATATAATAATTGTTTGTCGATGATTGACCAAATCGGGCATTGTTTGGACCAAATCTTTACACCAAATATTCAACATTATTTTTCTGGTAAGAGACGAAGCAAAACACGAAGTAAATCACGAAGTAAATCACAAAAAAGGAAATAATCAAACGTATGTCTTGGTATAAGGTCGCTTGTCTCCGCAATAACGACCGAGTATTCTTCCGTTATGAAATGTATTATTACCACTATGATTTCGAACGCTATGAAACAACATGGAACTTAACATTAATCCTTTGAACAAACACGAATACAATTAATTAAAATTAAATAATGTATTATGATGCATATGGGGCAATATATTCATAAGGTTGAATATATTGTTTCAATCGTTTGATTTGGATTAGCTTGTATGTTGTAGACCACGTGATAAATCATGGGAACTCATACATAACCTTTTTGCTTTTCCAAAAAAAATATTTTACAAAATAATTTTATAGGCCATCTCTCACTTTTTGAGCCTCACTTTTCTAAACCTGACTTTATTATGTCGTTTTTTTATAGACTAATACAACCCATAATAAGTAAGCATTCGTTATATGATTTTCATTTACTCGTTTATTTATTTTATTTAATTATAAAAAAATAAAATAACACCATACAAGGTAATCCATTATTACAACTATAAATAATTGTGGTAACAATTGAAAACCAACATTTTAGCGAGTTACTCGTTTTTACAAACAAAAAATGTTTGTTATTTTGAGTGAGTAAACTTATTAAAGATAATTCATACATACTATACATGAGCTATTCATGTGAAAAATGCAACTATCAAACCAACCGTCCAGAAAATTATAAAAGACATATACTTTCTTTGAAACATAACAAAATCGACGACCAAGAGGCAACGTGCGCTTATTGTAAAAAAACATTCAAACATACACAGTCTATGTATCGACACATTAAATATACCTGTAAAAAAAACAAGGACGAAGATTTGAAAGAACTGGTGCGACTGATGAACCTACAATTAGAACAACAGCGAAATCAAATGTTGATGAAAGACCGCGAAATAGAATACCAAAAACAACAAAACGAAAATTACCAAAAACATATTGATAAGTTGATGGATAAATTACAAGTCAATCACATAACCAATAATACAACCAATATAAATATTCTTTCGTATAGAGACACCGATTTGTCTCACTTGACCAACAAAGATTACATAGGGGCCATTAAGAAGGTTACCTATTGTGTAAAGGATATGATTGAAAAAATCCATTTTAATCCACTGAAACCTGAAAATATGAATATTTATATTTCTAACATGAAAGATAAATATTTGATGGTGTATGAAGAAGGCAACTGGAATATCAAACATAAACTCTCTGAAATCGATAATTTATATGAAAGTAAAGAAATTTTATTGGAAGACTGGTTAGACCAATACGGCACTCCAGAATTGAGACAAAAGTACGACAAATATTTATCCAATAAAGAAAGCGATGAGATTATGAATAACATCAAAGATGAAATAAAAATGATGCTTTATAACAAGCGTTCGTAATTTGGGTTTTCTTTCAACCATACACCTTTGAACAGATATATTTTATTTAATAATTGTTCTATAAGAGAAAATCAATATATTGAAGGAAATCATAAATGAAAAAATGATTAAACAAAAAATTGATTTCAAATAATGCATATCATGACCGAAGAAATGGATATATCAAAAATGAGTAAATTAGAATTATTGGAAAAGTGTAAAGAATTTGGCATTACAAAATGTAGTTCAAAAAATAAATCACAATTAATAGAACTTATTCATTCCAAATGCATTTTACAAGATGTTATTGGTGAAGAATCTATTCATTTAAACACTAATAATGAAACAACTGACAAATGCTCAAAACTAAAAATGATTGATTTATTTGCTGGAACAGGAGCATTTACGTTAGCATTTCAATTAACAAATGCTGTAAATGTAGTATTTGGAAATGATATGGTAGAACATTCTAAAAATATTTATGATAACAATTTTAATCATAAACTTACTCTTAAAGATTTAAATGAAGTTAAAAATGAAGATATACCATCGCATGATATATTGACCGGTGGATTTCCGTGTCAACCATTTAGTATTGCTGGTCTTCAAGAAGGGTTTAAAGATGAACGCTCAAATGTTTTCTGGAAAATTTTATCCATAATTAACACTCACCGACCCAAGTGTGTTATATTAGAAAATGTAAAAAATCTTTTATCACATGATGACAATAAAACTTTTAATACCATAAAAAATAATATTGAACAAAGAGGTTATAATATATGCTATAAGGTTTTAAATACTGCTGATATTACAGGTATTCCACACCACAGAGAACGAATCTATATTGTTTGTATAAAATCAAAAAATGTATTTGATAAGTTTAATTTAGATTTTCCCAAAATTAATAAAAAGAAAATATCTGAATTTCTTGAACATGACATTCCTGAAAAATATTATTATACGGATAAATCAAGCACGTGGGAAGTTGTAAAAGAAAGTGTAGTTAAAAAAGATACAATTTATCAATATAGAAGAGTATATGTAAGAGAAAATAAGAGCGGTGAATGCCCTACGTTAACTGCTAATATGGGATCAGGAGGTCATAATGTTCCTCTTGTTCTTGATGAAAAAGGAATTCGTAAATTAACACCACGAGAGTGTTTCAATTTTCAAGGGTTTCCATCATCTTATAAATTACCAAGTCTAAGTGATTCAAATCTTTATAAACTTGTTGGGAATGCTGTTTCTGTTCCTGTCGTAAAACTAATTGCAAATAGAATTATTCCTTTACTTCTTCAAGAGGAATAAATATATCTTCAAACGTCCCCTCATATACTTTAGTTCAATAAGAACTAATCTGTGGATGTAACGACTCCCATGTTATACGAGGACGACGTCCTTGTTTCGTTTGGTCATAAAACGTTTGTATCTTATTTACTTTTATGTTTAACCATTCAGATGAAGTTCTTTTCAATGAAACTCTATGTAATATAAATTTATTACATAACCAGTTTCTTGCATCAAGGAAGTATATTACATCCCAATTACTTGATGGTGTAAATGACAGAGGCCCACCGCTTGTAAAGCATTTGCATTCTTGTTTTCCTTCTTTTTGTGATTCTAAATCGCCATTTTTACAATCCCACCTTGATGTATTATCGTTCACTTTATTATGAAGTATGATATTCTCACTTATATCCTCAGGAATAGAAGGTAGTCTTACTTTCACACCTATTTTTTTAGTTGTATTTATTCGTCCATTAACATACCCCTTATGTAACGCAAGTTGTTCTATTAGTAACTCTTTTGTATAATTATCTCCAGTCATTAATACTTTTACATCAGTTTCCAAATCACTTTTTGGTCTCAAACCCAGTGTATTATTTTGTTGTATCATTTTTGTCAGTTCATCTTTCTTCTTTCCGCAGTATCCTTTGATGCCTTTTTCTTGACAAATTTTAATTAATTCTTTACGCGTAGATTTCAAATAGTTCATCTTTATAGTTATTTGTTTAAGTATTTCATTTCAATTTTTTTATAATCAATTTATGAAAAAGTAATGATTATAAATTAACAGCGGTCCAATATTATTTAGTTGAATGGAAATAGGCTAAAGTTACAAATTTAATAGATGATAAAAATATATTTAGTAAATATTTTAGGCATAAATTGGTTCTAACAAATATTTTAAGATTTAATCGGCGTTTTTCCAAAGGTGTAAAATAATATTTTTATGACGTGTGTTCATCGAGTTTGTCAGACAGAGTCTTCGCCAATAAAGAGGACGAAATCCATTTTTGTCAGGAGTAGGTCATTTTAATTTCATTTTTTTATATATAATGTTTGTGTATTTATTAGAATGTAGTGACGGTTCTACTTATGTTGGCGCAACAGTCGATTTAAACCGAAGATTGCGACAACATAATGGTGAAATAAAAGGAGGGGCATATGCAACAACCACAAAAGTAGCCCAAGGTAAACTATGGAGGCGAGTGTGTTATGTGAAGGGATTTCCATTGTGGCAAACGGCGCTTCAATTTGAATGGAGATGGAAACAATTATCACGAAAAATAAATCTACCACCTTTAGAAAAACGCCAAAAAGCATTGGACCGGTTGTTGTCTCTAGATAGACCAACTACAAAGGCAATTCCTTATAGCGAATGGACCCCTGAAGTGATTTATGAATAATTTATGGTGGGTTATCTTTACGATAACCTTTACGGGTTTTTCCTTTTCCTTTTCCTTTTTTTTGTTCTTTTTCTTTTTCTTTTTCTTTTCGTTTTTTTGTACCTTTTGACCCTGGCTGACCTCGTGGCACTGAAGTAACCGATGCTTTTGTATTTTTGGATAAAGATAAATTTCCAAGACCTGTGGGTATCCGTTTTTTTTTCTTAGGAAGAACTACTGATTCATTACTAGGAGGAACTAATGATTTATTACTAGGAGGAACTAATGATTTATTACTAGGAGGAACTAATGATTTATTACTAGGAGGAACTAATGATTTATTACTAGGAGGAACTAATGATTTATTACTAGGAGGAACTAATGATTTATTACTAGGAGGAACTACTGGTTGTTCTATCATGAATATTTTAGATGGACCAATATCTTGGCCATTTAATTCCCTTGCTAATTCGCTTGAATTAAGATTTTCAGTTCTCATTTTGTACACAGCGCCTGACTCGTTACGAGAACCGGCTTTGCTTACCCCCCACAAAAGAAACGCACCTAAAGCACTAGCCCCAAGTATTTGACCTAGATCGCCGCCCCTTTGTTTTTTTAGTGTTTTATTTTTCATTATATATATAGTATTATATAATAATGAAAACGCTAAAAAATGTAAAACTTGAAACTACCTTACATAAAATTCTGGAAATGATGATGTGTATTAAGATGTATCATTGGAAAACCAATAGTTATTCCTCTCACAAAGCGACAGACCATTTGTATGCGTCGTTGAACGAACATATGGATAAATTTGTTGAAATTTGGTTAGGTAAAAATAAAAAAAAGTTAAATGCCCAAATGACTATTTCAACCCATTATGTCTCCAATTCCAAAAAATTATCCAATAAAGTAAATGTGTTTATTAAACATTTAGAAGGATTAGAATTAGACAGTGATTTGCTTACAATACGTGATGATATTGTAGGCGAATTAAACCAATTTTTATATTTACTTACATTTAAATAAAACTATATATAATAATGATGAAGCTATATAACTATCCTACCATAAAAGGTGTATACATTATAAAAAAAAACAATAAACTCTATAATGTATTAGATTCAGACCAATATGACAGCAATTCTTTTTTAAAGGGTGGTATTATTTTAAAGAGTCATAAAACAAATAAAACATCCTTTCCACACAACTTAATGATGAATGGTTTGGAAGATTATGAAATTAAAGAAACCTCAAATGGAAAGATATATGACGGAAACGTTTGGAACGAGAAAGAGATTAATTCATTGAATATCCCAGAAGAAAAAAATGTATTACCACAAACAAATATAGGTATGAATATAGAACTCATAGAAGATGTAATGAAGGAAGTAGACAATATAAAAAAATTATACAAAAATGATGACAATACATTAAAGTCCCAGTGGTTTATGGATTATGTCATATTTGATAAACAGTCTCCGCCAAGTATAATGGATAATTTTAGAAATAGAGAATATAAAATAAATAAATCTATACAAAAACTAAATGAGTTGTCTCATTATTTTGAAATAAATAATAATCATCAAATGAAATTATGGTTCAAGATATTTTTTGATTTAGAGGATACTTCGGTGGCTGACACAAATTTTAACTTGAAAGAAAACTTCACAGAACCTTCTACGGTTCGAACCGATCAATTGAATAAACAACTAAAAGAAGCAGAAGAAGAAGCAAAAGCAAACGCACCAGCAACAATAAAGAATGTAGAAAAGGCACCAGAAGCAAAAGCAAACGCACCAGCAACAATAAACAATTTAGAAAGGCATTAAAGTAAATAATCTTAATAACTTATAAATGAATCTACTATTTTACCATCTTTGAATTGTATCTTACGAAAGGATTGGTCGATTTGGTCGTGACTTATAATAATGAGGGTTTTTCCTATGGATAATTTGTGTATGGTTTTTAATAACAATTCCTTGTTTTCTTGGTCTAACGAAGCGGTTGGTTCGTCCATGACAATCACCTTACTTTTGTGATAAAATGCCCTTAACAACCAAACGATTTGTTTTTGACCACCTGATAATGTATTCCCATCCAATCCTACTTTTTTATGTATTTTTTCTTGGAAGACTTCTTTCATATGTAATGTGTCTAATAACTCTAAAATACTTTCTTCGCTTGGTGGGTCATTTAATCCATAAACAATATTGTCATACAAGCTACGATTGAACAATTTAGGTTTTTGCGGTATATAAAATATACTTTTTCGAAGTTCACTATTAGATATTTCATTGATAGGTACCCCCTTTATAGTTATATTTCCCATAGTAAGAGGTTGAAACCCTAATAATAATTTAACCGCAGTAGTTTTACCGCTTCCAATATGACCTATCAACGCCACTTTTTCGCCTTTTTTTATTTTGAGAGACACATTATTCAATACAAATTGGTCTTTGTATTTATGGTATACGTTGTTATAAATAATGTCTCCATTGTCAAATCCCTTTGTGTCTATTTTTGCGGTTTGATTCAACTTGTTTATTTCAATAAAAAAATTCTCTATGTCACTTATTTCGCTATATAATTTAGATAATTTTTTCACAATTTGTGGAGCATTTTCATAAAATCTCAATACGGAAAAGGTTAATGTAAAGGTAGATACTAATTTCTCTACATTAATTTGTTTTTTCAAATAAGAACTATAAATCAAATAATTCAATATAATAAATAAAATGGCGCAAACCACATTCCAAGTCATTTCTGACGCAACATAAATATTTAATGTCTTTGTTTCGATGTCTTTATATTTTTTATATTCTCGGTCAATGAATATTTTTTTTTCTTTTTCTTCGCTGTTTGTACTATAAATACTTACTAAATTTAGCAAAGAGTCATTCATATATTCAAATAATTTAGAGCGATTATCATACAAAGATAAGTCAACGTTGTATTTTATTTGAAATACCTTAAAGACAAATAAAAAATTAAATCCAATGGCCAACAAAAAACATAAAAATACTTCTTTTGATACAAACCAATAATGGTATAATGTAGATAAGAATACAAACAACTGAGAAAACAATAAAGTCCGTAAAGTTTCTAAATAACTGAAAAAAATAGTGGACACATAGGTGATTTTAGATAATATTTCACCACTATGTATATTATCAAAATTCAACTCATAATGGTCAATAATATAGTTGTACATTGTTGTAGTTGCATATTCACCAAAATTCGGAGATATTATTTTTGTACAATAAAATAATACACTTTCAATCCCCATCGATAAAATATAAAAGAATACCAAATATTTTATAAAATCCATAAATTGTTTGGACTTATCTTTGAATGAGTTGATGACCAATCCATAATACTTTGGAATGATAACATGATGTATAGGATACAAAAGAAATGTAAATAAAATCCACATGAACACCACTATTTTTTGATTCATTACAAAATCATAAATAATGTCATTCATTTTTAAGGTCATTATATATTATGTAAAAATAAATAATCATATATATAATATGTTTCTTATGTCTGAAGAATCTTTTGTAAATAAACCATATTACAATAGTTGTCCATTTATGAATTCAAAATATGGTTTAGAACAAGAATATAGTTTGCCACAAGAATATTATAATAGTGATTTTATAAACTATCCGAATATAAAAGTAGAACTCAAATATAACCCTACCTATTATGAAGGTAGTCTTTGTATTCTTCCTAGTAAAAAAGTCTCTTTACCAAGATATATTGGCGGAAGTACAACTCAACCAATATACAAATATTTGAAACAATATTGTAAAGTTACTGGAAAAATGGATGAATACAATGAATTTGTTCAATCGCCTTTTCTAGAAGAATCTATTGTTAAAGATGTATCCGAATATGTACCGCATATACCTTCTGACGTAAGTGGTGCTAATGTGGCTGATTCTACTTCAAGTCAAACTCAAATAAAGCAATCAAAAGAAGCAGCACAACCACAATCACCATCATCATCAGTCTCTGAGACACCACTGGAGGACAAGACACCATCATCAGTACAGTCACCATCAACAATAACGGAACCATACATAGTAATGAATGATGAATCTAAAAAACAATTAAATAATTATATAATAAATATCTTATCCTTTTTAAAAAATAGAGAACAAGTAGAATCACCACTACCACCATCATCATCAGTACAGTCACCATCAACAATAACGGAACCATACATAGTAATGAATGATGAATCTAAAAAACAATTAAATAAATATATAATAAATATCTTATCCTTTTTAAAAAATAGAGAACAAGTAGAATCACCACTACCATCAAAAGCAACAGGAAAAGCACTAAGTTCAGCAGAAGTAGCAGAAGAAGCAGAAGAAGCAGCAGTAGAAGCAGCAGAAGCAAAGGAAGCTCGAGTGGAGGCCGAGAATAAAGGAGCAGCAGAACCAGTACAGGTAGCACCAGCACACTCTATGCCAGCAGAAGAAGAATCAATAGCAAAAAATGCAAGAGAAGAAGCAAAAAAGGCAGCAAATAACAGGACAAATACTGCTCATACTTCAAACCGAACATTTAGAAAAACCTATAAAATTTTATTTAAAATTTTACTTCGCTTACGAGAAAAAGGGAACACTTTACGAAACCCATCCATGATCAAAGATAATGAGGCAAACATAAAGGCATATGAAGAAGAAATACGGCAACTTCAGATAAGGGAAAAAAAGTTGGCAAATAATACTAGAAAAAAAAATATCGCGTAAATTAAATGCAGAAATAGCTGTTTTAACTCAACGACAAAAAGATTTAAAAACAGAAGGGTAAAATCTAAATGAGAAATACAACTTCAAAAACAAGAAGAAATGGTGAAAAACAAAATAGATGAATTACACGAATTGAATTGGACTAAACATTTTAGATAAATTTTTATGGTCAGAAAAATCTATAAGATTTATTCTATAAATCCATACTATAAAATGACTCAACAATATGAAAAAAATAACAACAATAATAATAAAAAATAAAATAATTGCCCAACTAATCAAAGCAAGAAGAATACAAAATATGAACATCCAATTTTCCTGTTTACAATTCATATTAAATTGAGATTTGAGTCTGTATGGTAAACCAAAATTATTTTTGACTCCAAGTAAAAAATAAGACAATGTAGCAGATAGAATCATAAAAATAATTATGAATAATAATAATTCTTTGTATACAGAATATATAAGTACTATGATTCCACTCATAAATAATCCGTTATAATAATAGTCAGGAATTTTATGATTTGTTTTTTCAAATAACATAAAGAATATTCTTTTCAAAGATTCGTAACATATGAATAAACTAAAAAAAATAATAAGTAATTTTAATGGTTTGAACCAAAAGAAGTTAATAAGACGAAGAATCTTGAGCGGTCCTAAGGGACTTTTATTAAAGCATAAAGACCAAATCATAATAAAAAAAGTAATTACAATATAGGTCAAAATAACATTTTGATATAGCTTTTCAAAAGATATCAAAAATCCAAACATAAAAATACCTACAAGTAATATAATAATTAAATAAAGCAAGGAAGGTATTTTTTTATCCATAAAAAATCGAAGTAAGGCCCAAATAAAAAGACCCAAAACAATGAATACATATATTAATATAATATACCAGAGACCTATATCTTTGGTTTTATTGTTATTTTTTTCTTCTTCTGAATTAAAATTTATGTTCATTATATAATGAAAATAATAATAATTCTTTTATTTTTATGGGTATTATTAGACCGGTTTTATCCGATTGAACCTTATATTACAAAAGAAGAAGAAGGCGAATTAGAAAAATGGTTTGATTTAGCTACTGAATTGAAAACCGAAATATCATGTATTGAGAATTTTTCGTAACAAAGATTTTTTTGTTTTTTTGTCTACATATCCGCAATCATAAGGGTCTTTGTAATCAGGCGGTAATACGTTGTAACCTATTATACTTGTTATTTTTTGTAAGTAAAACAAATAAAAATATTTTTTGAATAAAATGTTATTTTTTATTTCTTGTTGAAACATTATATCTATCAAATTATAAGTACTACTTAAGGCAAACAATTCTTTCATAATATCTAATTTTTCCTCATACAATAATTTTATTTTTTGTTGTTCTTCTTTGGTTAAGTTTTTTTTTCCACTGAGATATCGAATCTCGTTTTTGATATTTTTTAAAGTGCTTATACATGCGTTTTTGTAATCATGAACGGTTTTTATAAAAGAAAAAATATTAATATTAAAAATAACTGGATATCGGTTCATAATGTATTTTGGCACACTAAAACGATTGCTTTCGCGAATTTCAATTACTTTTTTCTTTATATCGAATATTTTTTCTTGAAGACGGATTATCATTTCCTTTTTTATTTTGTCACGTTCTTCATATAGACTATTTATTTTTGCTTGGTGTCGAATATAATAATCATCGTACAAACACGATTTTTCATTTGTTTTGTGTAAAATATTCATTTGTTTCCATATATCCATTTCCTTTTCAACTCCGTCTATTTGTAGCAATGGATTTGAAAATAATAATACTTCCCCTGAAGAAAATTCCAAAATTGTTCGTAATTTAGAATAGTGGTTCGACGATATTTGATGGGCTTCGGCGTTGGCATCCAATTTCAAAAAATTAACAATCGCCAATAAAAAAGAAATAAAAGCATTCATTCCTGATACATAAATGATTGGATATGATGTATTCGAAAATATACTACAAACCGACGACAAAAAAATACATGGAAACATTAGCATATTCAATCGAAATCGGCAAAAGTTACTAGCCTCATTGTATATAAACGCTTGGCATTTGATAAAACTGGCTAAAATATCCAATGCGGATGAATATGTATGAATTATGCTTGGGTCATAATATTCGCGTAATTGTTTTTTCATTTGTTCAAATGAAATTTTAGGATTTTCTTCGTCACTTTCGCTATTGGCTTCCCAAAAATCTGGGACACTCATACTATATAGAAACAATTACGACAAAGCGGAATGTATGCATTTTCATCTGGAAAATATTGTTCCATATTGTCTACTATTCGCTTCGAAAATATAGCGGATTGATTACATCGTTCACATAATGAATTCAACTTACATATAGTATCGCAATATGGAATCAGATCTAATAAGGAACCTATTTTTTTTTGTTGGAAATCCCCGTCTAATCCATACAAATATAGGTGTTTGTTTTGTTTTAACTGTTCCAAAACAAAATCGTACAAATCAGGGAAAAATTGGGCTTCATTGATATAAATACTATTGGCTTCACTTATTTGGTCACTTAATCTATATAATTCAGGTTCATTTAAAGTCGAGTCATATACATTCGTCATATCATGAGACAACGCAAAATTTCCTTTACATTTATAAATGGACAATACATCGTATAATTTTTTTGTTTTTATAGCATTCATTTCAATATTATTATGATTTTTTACTTTACCTTCATAACAATATTCGACTGGTTCAAAATCAATAATCACCTTGTTTAAGTCTTTGCTGGAGTTATACATATGGATTAATTTAGTGGTTTTTCCAGCGTACATCGGTCCTAAATACAAGTGAAGCATATATTATATCATATTATTCCTTTTATTCAATTTTATAATATTTATAAATCATCTCAATAATGCGAGCAAAGGATTCATTTTTTTTCTCAGTAGAACTACCTTGCTCGTGTCCATATAAGGGGTCAATAAACAAATCAATGTTTTTTTTGCCTTCTTTGAATACATTTATTTTTTTTAGAGCGTTGTAATACATTACTGATTCTTTGTAAGGGACTAATGTATCATTTTTATTGGTATAAATAAATATATTTGGATATAGTCCGTCAGGATTTATGTTCGACAACGGATCATATGATTGTAAATACTTCAAATGACTCTCTATACGAGGATCACCAAACTCAGTATGAGATTCAAATCCTAATGGGTTACGTTTATTTTTCATAGTAAGTATAGGGGTAATAAAGGGTACACCCAATATAGCAAAATGACAAATATCTGGTTCTATATTTAACACACACGAAATTAATAATCCACCGGCACTTCGTCCCCAAATGGTTAATAAGTCCTTGGTTGTATAGTGATGTTTATACAAATACTTTATGATATCTATAAAATCATAAAAGGTATTTTTTTTATTTAACAAGCGACCTTCATCATACCCTTTGAATCCAAATTCACCACCACCACGAATATGAGCAAATGCTACTAAAAATCCCTGATTCAACAATTCATATATAAAGGGTAAATATCCTCTATCAAGATTGTCTCCATAAGAACCGTACCCATAAAGAATACATTTAGAATGTTTTAAATTATGTCCCTTTTTATACATTAATGTAAACTGTAGCATTTTTTTGATGTAGACCTTTTTTTCTACATAGGGTTGATTTCTTGGTTTGTAAGGACTAATACGATGCGTTCGTATATTATATTGTTGAATGAATTCTGGTGTCAAATAAGAATGCCGTATAATGTCTAATTTATCACAATATATATTCCCAAATTTGAAAATATGTATTTCATCTTCTACGATTTTTCTGGGAGTTGGATCTAATACATAGACTGCGTGATCCGACAAAATAAAATATATTTTGTTATGATAAACTATACACTGGCTTATGGTTTGATCTTTATTTTTGTATAATACTTTGAATGTTTTAAAATTTTGAGTGGTTTTGATTATATCATTGCCTTTATTTTTTTCGTGTATATACCATATGCCCTCGTAGTGTTGTATAAATGGATACGATACGTCTTTTTTTCGCTTTATCAATAGATAAGTCTTTTTGTCTTCGAGTAAATATACTTCATCGCTATTATAATCCAAATCATAAAGCAAATTATACTCCAGAGTAGGTTTTATATCAACAAATGTATGTTTGTTTTGATATACCAATGTATTTTTTTGGGTAAAAATGTCGTAACAATATGTTTTATGTGTATTGTAAGAAATATTATTAATGGTATAACAAATGGTGTGGTCATTTAGCCATACAAAGAAATCACTATTTGATTTATCAAACATTTCGTGAACACTTAACATTTTTTTTGCGGATACAAATGTGTTTAATTCAACGATTTCGTCCGAAAACAAACGTTTCATAAATAAATGATATAATCGATTACCAACAAAATCTACATTGAATATCAAATATTCGCGCGAAGGACTAATTTCAACGTGTCCTATTTTAAAAAAATCAAAGTCTTTGCTTAACTTATTTACATCCAATACTACATATTCTTTGTCCTCTCTTTTGTAATAATAGGTGGGATAATTCGTCGTGATAGAATAAAAAGATTCTTGTTGATTTATGAATATGATTTCTTTTAGTGGTTCAACATATCCCATAATGTTGGATAAAATCTTTTGTGTACAAGGCGATGATTCATTTGGGGGACGTTTTTTTTTATAATTTTGCACATCATTACGTTTACATTTCAAAGACATAATTTGTTCTGGAGACAAATATTTAGTGATATGGTGTTTGAATTCGTAGACGTTTTTTTTAGTCAATTGTCGCGAGTTATATTTATTAAATACTTTCCTAGTAATACATTTCATATATATATAATAAATAAAATTGAATTAAACAAAAAAAAATATATAGTATATGCTGTCGCTAAAAAATCAGCGCATATATTCATTGTGCTTGAATGAAGCTCGTAAGTCTAATTTGTTGTATCAACATGGATGTATTGCTACGTGTGGTGGTAAAATTATTGCCCGTGGTTACAATACAGACCGTAGTAGATATAATCAAAACAAATACGACATCAAGACGTGTACTTGTCATGCCGAAATGTCGGTATTGATTAAATTAAATCAACAATTGTCCAAAAAACACAAGCAACATAAAATACATAAAATATTCAAAAAAATAACTCTTTACATCTCACGAGTGAAATACGATAATATCTCATACAATTCGGCGCCTTGTTTAGAATGTTTGACAATGATAAAATATTATCATATTAAACGTATAATATTTTATCTGGAACATCACTATTATATTTTAAACCCATATGATTATGAAACCCAACACCAGTCGTATGGAAAGATATTTGTAGATAAATTTTAACATTCTTGTTGGTTTTTGTATTGTTCATAAGTGATGTTTTTGTAACAACCCATCACATTGTTTCGTTGTATTCGGGGCGGAAATGTAAGTTTAGGAGGAGCCAAACATTTGTTTTTTTTTAGTCGAGTTGCTATATATGTATCGTAATCCATTGGTCCTGTTGTTTTTTGATAGGTGCCACACGTTCCAGACTGTTGATTATTGTGCTTCAAATCGGCCACTTTACCTTGAACAAAGGTTTCATAATCTGGTTCTTTAGTAGGTTGAACGACGTTGGTAGGATAACCACTATACAAAGGCCGAAGCTTCTTAGACAATAATGCATGATTACTTAGTGTGGTTGGTTGTGCTTGGTCAAAGGGGTCATAGGTGTTGTTGTATTGAGATTGATTGATGTGTATTTTATATTCACCATAATATCCACCATGACCTTTGGGGTCGACCCCACGAAAAGGTGTTTGAGTTTGTTCTTGATTCGAATGAGCATCTATTCGCCGCGAATTGTTAAGCGAAAAACCATTTTTGGTTGAGTGTCTACCATATTTGGCGGCACTTTTTCGTTTTAAGGTAGTAATAGACATTATATTAATAAAATATTATAAAAATTGAAATGAAAAATAATAATAAATAATGTCATAATGACCTACGTACCACCTCAAAAACGCAACACGAAGGTCAAACCACCTACTCGTGATTTGTTCCCACAATTGGCACAACCTAAAGCGGTTCCAAAAACAAAAATGGATTTTGGTAAATTGTTCAAGAAGGTTGAAATCAAGCGTAAGAAGCGCGAACAGCGTATTAAGAAGGGATGGATTAAACTCACCAAGGAAGGTGTGGTGGATTCGCTTACATTAGAAGAACGAAAAGAAGAAGATGAAATGTATGTGAATCAAAAGAAACAATATTTTTTGGAACAATTAGTTCGTCGATGGGATCAAGAACGAGAATTGCGACTAGAACAAAACGGTTATTTAAGCGATTATTCAGTTGACCCACCAAGTGATGAAGAAGAAGAATGCGATGACTACGAAGAAGATGAATACGAAGAAGACGAATACGAAGAAAATGCCGAAATGTTGTCCTATGAATCCAAATGGTTTACCTCGTAATAATGTAATAAAAATAATATGTAATAGTTATAATGAATTTTGAAAAAGATGTAAAGGAACATCATCATAAACTAAAAGAAAAAATAGAACACTTACAAAAAACGAATGTGTTTGATAAAACGCCGGTCAAAGACCTCCATTTGTTTTTTTTTTATGTCATTAACCAAAAACTAGAACAATACAAAAGAATTGACGTAAGTATTCCAAAATCCATTTTAAGCAAAGACCTTTTGTTGAGTCATATTTTGAAAAATAAAAAGGAAGATGGTCGCAAATTCATTGTGACTGGTATATATAAATACCACTTCAACGAACCCAATTTGAGTGAATTCATAGATCATAATTCATTGTCAAATTGCCTGAGCACTTTTCAAAAAGTAGAAGATATACCTTATGAAAAAAGTATTGATATTTTTCAAGATTATAGTTCGCTATTTATTGTTTTACAAAATGAAAAACAGATACAAACACGACGCCAAAATGAACAAAAAAAAAATAAAACGATTCGTAAAGTTTAAATATCGTCTACAAAAATAATATCGTCTTCTTGTTGATCATCTGTTTCTTCACCTTCTAGTTTTTTTTCTTGCAATAATCCAACATCTACATTGGATTGTTGACAAATTACTTGTTTGTCCGATTCACTGTAAGATTCGAGTAAATCGCATTTTTCCATTTTGTCTTTGTGACTTGATTCCCAATCTCGTTGTCCAACCAATACCCAAATTCCGGGTTTTAAAAAATTCTGACTTTTGTGCTTACCGGTAAATTTTTTTCGTATAATACATAGTCTAGTAGTTCCATCTAAACAAAATACGTGGCACTGACTATTTCCCAACATTTTGGTTACCATTCCATATTGCTCACCGTCTTGAGTCATCAAACGAGTTTTTTTTTGAACGTTGTCTTTTCGCGCAACTTTTTTACCTTTATTTCCACCTATTTTGTTAAGAACCATTACTTATATAGAAGTATTAATCTTTAAATATAATATGTTTTGTATTAGATTTGTCTTGAAAAAGTTCCGAATAATGTTTGAAATGTTCGCCTAGTTCTTCTTCAGTGGGACGGTATGTAGGTATAGGATGCATCATCAATAACAACAACCACTTAAATTCTATAAACTCAATAGATTTTAGACTCATATATTTCAAAATATGATACGCCAATTTATAATTATCCCATGTATTGGATGAACTTATAAGTAATTTAAGATTGTCTTCTGAGCTATTGTTTTCAAGGAATTTGTAATATTCATAGGTTTCTTCAACATAGGTTTTATCCAGTAGAGTATTAAGCACTTTGTGGTTGTTATAATAATCGCTAATGGTGGAAAATATATTATGTTTAGTTAAGGTCTGATTTTCCTTTACTATTAAAGATATAAATATATATTCGAGACAAAAAGAAGGCCAATTGATATTGTAAGGATGCCACTTGCTCTCTATATAACTTGTATTTATTTTACCTCCTATAAAAAAACGATTACTATCCAATGCCAATCCAAAATCGATGACATATAGACGATTATTTTTATCGGATACTAAAATATTAGCAAAATGTAAATCCATATGAATAATTCCAACCGATAATAGTTCACGAATACGATTCGAAATGATTTGAGTAAGTTGAATAAGGGTTGACTTTGTTAGAATTTCATTCATGATTATCTTGTGGAGTTCCTTAGACTTCAAATATTTGGAATACATCAACACATACGATGGATAATCACGCTTTTCGATAAATTCACAACCACTCTTTATTTTATTTATTTTAGGTTGTTTTACTTTACATTTTCGTTCGATGACTATAAAATGTTTGCTGTAATTTGGGATTTTTTTAACGATTTTACTCATATTGTATTCGACCTGACTTTCCTTGTCGTCGCGTGATAATTTGGAGACATATTTTTTATCCATTTTTTTACTCTTACACGAATACCCCGGATAATATACACAACCATAAGACCCTTGAGCTAATAAGGACATATATATATAACTTATTTTTTTGTTTTTATTTGATAATATTGATTTTTATATGCTTTTTTTAGTTTGTTTTCATCAAAGGAGTGGTTGCGTTTGAATGCTTCAAAACTATGCGATGGCTTGAACCGTGGATTTTCATTCCAATGGGCGTGAATGTCTTGTCGTATTTGCTCCATGAGTTCTTTGGGTACATGTTCATACGAACGTTTAGTTACCTTCGGTCGGTCGACCTCCGTCGAATATTTTTTAATATAATAATATTTAATGCTTTTGTATAATTTGTCTTCTATGTTAGATGGATATTGATGGGTTTCTAAATATTGACGCTCTTTATCAACCAGTGCCTTGTTGGTCTCTAACCATTCTTTGAAATATATATCCAACGTTTTATTATCGTCGTGACGATGTAATTGCGAAAAGTATTTCAATGACTCCAACAATTGGGTTTCTTGACACTTGAATCGCAATATGGACATATTGAATGGGGAAAGAAGAAACGGATCAAATCAATTTTAATACCATAAGTTTTTTAATTGTTATGGTATTAAAAAATGTTCCTGATGGGACTTGAACCCATGACCTATGGCTCATAAGACCATCGCTCTAACCAACTGAGCTACAAGAACAAATCTAGCAAGGGTGAATCGAACACCCGACCAACGGAAAACCATATCCTCTACAGTCCGTCGCTCTACCAACTGAGCTATTGCTAGTGTGATGTTCCTGATGGGACTTGAACCCATGACCTATGGCTCATAAGACCATCGCTCTAACCAACTGAGCTACAAGAACATACTATATTATAGTGTTTCTTTTTAAGTGGTTTTATAAAATAAATAATCCCCAAGATTATAATAACTTATTTCAGGAATGTCTATAATGTAATTACTCTTATAATTGGTGTTGTAAATGATATTATGTTCTATACAGATAAATCGCATATACATTAATGGAATATTTTTGTAAAATAAGCCCAGAAGTAAATCCCTACAAAACATTTGGAATATAGATCCAATATATTGTATCCTATGTTACGTGATTGTTCTTCCATCAAATAAAAGACGCCATACAAAGACCACAAAATAAAAAAGGCACTATACAACAACTTATTGTTGGGGTTATTCTTTACAAACGAATACAAAAAGTAATATAGTCCGCCAAAGAAAACAAACCCAAATATGGTGGCGGGTATACGTGCCAATTTACCAATATCCCCCATATATCCAGTACCCAACATACCATAATTCAGTACTAATATAACGATGAAATCTGTGAATTTTACTTGAGCCTTTTTGTCGGTGTTATATCGAAAGGCTAAAATCAATACCAGCAACATAATTGGGGTGGTTATCGACCAATCTACGTAACGATTCAAGATGATGCTTTTGTAATCGATGGTTGGTTTATCGAATTCGGTGACAAATTTGCCGTAAAAAAATGCGGCCACAATAGAAATACATGTTTCTAAATTCAATATGTGTCGCATAGACTCGTTTTTGGTTCGCATAGACTCAATAAATGTAATGGTGCCGGTCGTTACTAAAAACGCATAGGTCAAATAAAAAGAATATTCTACTAACTTATCACTCATTACAATAGGTAAATATATTTTAATTCAATATATTATAATCATTGTCGGTGAGTTCCTTATTCATATTACATTCTTTCAAAGGAGTGTTTTCTTGTTTTAATTTTTCCGCCAAAACCTTGTTTTTATTTTGAAAAATTTTTGTACGTTTTAATATATCGTTCAATTCATTATTAAGTTTTTCATTTTCATTTATATTACGATTCAGTAAATTCATATCGTCTTTATAGTAAGAAAAAAATACATTATTGCCAAAGGAAGGGTCATTATAAGCACTTCTTCTTTCAATATTACGAAGACGCCTTTTCCACCTATCTCGATCACGAAGAACCCCTCTATGTTGGACTAATATTCTTGCACATCTTCTTGCGGCCCTTCTTGCCCTCTCCCACGCCCTTCTTGCGGCCCTAATTATTTTTCTTGCCCTTTTGCTTGCACTTTTCCAAAAACCTTCCTTTTTGTCTCGAAACAAAATGGTTATACATAAAAGAATAATCAATATGTACATATATTAACTATATATCTTTTTTATAGCATTAAGTTTTAATTTATTCATTTTTTCACAATTGTCGTGATTTATGGTAGTCTTATTTAATTGTTGAGACAAATTTTCATATTCATTCATTACATTTTCAAATTTTGTTGTTGCTTTTGCGAAAGAGTTTTCTAAATCAGAATTACTCATATTTATTTCGTATTGCTTATCATGGACCTTTTGTAGTTGATTTTTTAATTCTTCTTCTTTTTGAAAATACCTTCTTTTGGCGTCATCTCGTGTTCTTTTTGCCCTTTCCATTTTAGGCAACCACTGACAAAAATGTTCTTGGAAAGAAAAATATTTAAACCCTGCTACTAGACATAATAGTAAGATTAATATCATATATATTGTTGATTTATTATATAAAATGATAAATAATGTTTATAGTTAGATTGCTTGAAACCTTGGTCTATAAGTAATTTATTTTTATATGGAATAGTAATAAATGTTTTAGATTTTAGTTGTTCTAAGTTTTTGATTATTTTGTCTTGATAATCCTTTGTAGTGGGTGCTACTTCTGCTGATGTTCCTGATTCTGCTATTACTTCCGGGGGTGCTCCTGTTGCTTCTTCTGATACGGCTGCTACTGCTGGTGCTGGTAGTACTTCTGGTGCTGGTGGTACTTCTGGTGAATCTGTTCTTGCTCGTTTTAATGAAGGTGAATCACTACCACCTTGTTGTATAGGGATAGGAGGTTCCTTAATAAACCAATACAAAGCATTACATAAAATCTGGTATTCTTCTGGTTGTTTTATAATTTTGTGTATGAATAGATTCATACTATTGGTTTGTGAATTGCTTTGAATCAAACCTATAATTCTCTCTATATAATCATTATGATTTTCATCTTGTATATATTCATAGTCCATATACATATTACGGATAAAAGGTTTTAATATATTTTATATTCTCTTGTTCAAAATATAAAACATTTACAGGAGCAATGGGTCGAGACAAATAAGTAAATAAGTTGTAGAGTAAATTATAAATGAATTCTGAATAAACATGAATGGTAGTATGAGTCAAATATTGGGGGTCACGTTGTTTTAGTCGATACAAAAAAAGCGCAAAATCGGTCACCATATACATGGACACATTAGATATATGTTTTGTCTCTATGATAAGTTTGAATGGGGATACATAGAAAGACTCTATAGTTTGTTTTAACGTAGTGTATTGAGTTTCCATATTGTTCAATTCAATATAACGAATCATTTATATATAAAATTGATTTAATTTCTTAAATTATAATTATAATATGGATAAAGTGGATGATTATTTAAAACAACTTTCCCCTAAAGAAAAAAAAGCGTATGACATCGCTAAAAAACAACTGGGTTCTTCGTTTCATATTATAAAAAGTATTGGTTATATTACTTACTTGAAAAATAATCCTTAAACGACAATATACATTTTGGCACCACCTTTTTTGATTCGAAATAATCATCGAATGTACCCATATGAATGAACTTATTGATTTGTTTCGATTCTCGGGTGGGTTTTGGTTTTATTTTAGTAAAACAATCATTAACCTTTAATTCTTTGACCTCTTCCACAGGTTCGGGTCCTTCTTTGTATAATTCTTTGCAATGATTGTCAATAACGTATTTACGACAAACTACGTTCAAATATTTGTATCCAATGTCTCCGTTTTTGGTGTAATAACAAAAAGTATTATTATCATAATACATAATAACTTTATTCATTGGCACGTCCATTTCAATGATAACTCCTTTTAGTTGTTCGGGGGTCAACGTTGGGTTTAGAGACAAATCCTTTAGTTCATCTTCGTACAAATGAGGAAAATTTAATAGTTCCATATGTTGTAACATTTGTCTCTCTTTTTCTTCTTCTTCCATTATTTCTTCGTGAGTCAAACGTTTACAAGTATACCCTGATATATATAGACCAAAAGATATACTAAACATATACAATATAGTAGCTAAAAAGGTGTTTAACACATACATATTTATAATATTTCCTTCGTATGTTTAAGTCATTTTTTATTTGTTTTCCTTTTTTTTTTAGATGTTTTTTTCTTTTTCTTGGTGGTGTTTTGTCGTAGTCGACGTTTTTTGCGATATGGTTTGATGTTTTTTACCAAATCTTCCATATCAGCATGATTAAAAAATAGACTTCGTTTGAAACTAGGCATCATAGAGCCATCGTTGACAAAATCTTGTACCAATTTGTCGGGCAAAGCAAAGTCGTTATTGAAGTTTAGTTTTTCCAACAAGTGATTAAAATCATCGTTGGTTAATTCTTTGTATTGTTTTCCACGATGATCTTCATACATTAGTTCGGCAGGTTGGTCGGATGTTTTGCGTAAGACAATTTTTTTAAATTTCATATATATAATATGGAAAATAATAATTTTATGAATTTGTATTACAAACAAAAAATATCACCCATTGCTCTTAAAATAATGATAAAAAACAATATAAAGAAGTAGTATATGATACTATATACAAGGATGCCCGAGTGGTCTAAGGGGGTGGTTTCAAGCACCACTATCTTCGGATGCGCGGGTTCAAATCCCGCTCCTTGTATATATGTCCTCGTGGCCTAATGGATAAGGCGTGTGACTTCTAATCACAAGATTACGGGTTCGAGTCCCGTCGAGGATTTTGCTTTGTTAGCTCAGTTGGTTAGAGCGTGCGACTGTTAATCGCAAGGTCACTGGTTCGATCCCAGTACAGAGCGTTTATTATATTTATTAAATAACTTAATAAATATAATGGGTATTATTCCAATATTAATTCTTTTATGCTTATCCTTTTTATTTTTTTATTATTATTTGCAGTCTACCTTTGTTCACTTTATGAATACTTTTATTTTAGTTCCTCCACAATTCCTTATCAATGAAACGATTCGTGCCATTAATGTTGTGATCAAAAATTTGAATAAACCGTTCAATTCACTTCATGATTTGAGTATTGAAGCATCGTTAGGTAAAGTATTTGGTAAAAAATTAGGATTTGAAATCACCCCATTTAAAAAGATTATTCCGAAAAATATGATTCCATACGTTCCTAGTCTTAAATACAAATGTATAAATGAGCCAGATGGTTACAAAACTATATTCAATTATAGTACGCCAAAACAATGTCCCTTTTACAAAAAAAAACATAAAAAAAAGAAAAAAAAAATATTGAACAAAACATTATCGTATTTTATGAATTTTGTTATAGTGATTATGTTGATTTTACTTTTGATTTTAATTATCATTGGACATAAAAAAGGAATTATGATTGGAGGAGACAAAAGTGGTGTAACTGAAATGACAGATACTACGTCCAGTGTTTCCACTAATAGTCTAAATAAATTATCTAGCAGTCTAAGTAAAATGACAGATACTATGCCTAATGTTACTTCTAATAGTGTAAGTAAAATGACAGATACTATGCCTAATGTTACCGCTAATAGTGTAAGTAAAATGACAGATACTATGCCTAATGTTACACGTAGTATTCCCAATAAATTACCTAACAATTAGAGAAAGTAATGTTTAAATAAGTGACATTATAATATCTTTATATCTATATGTATTTGTATTTTATTTTAGGATTTGTTCTTTTGACATATGTCTATAAATATAAAAAAGAAGGACTCGAAAATAAGAAGGTGACGCCTATGAACGAAAAAATAACTTCCATGGATAAAAAAATAACTTCCATGGATAAAAAAATAACGTCCGTAGACAAACGACTCAAATCTATTGAAAAAGAAATTGACGAGATTGGAAATTAATTATATGTGGTTATTATAATGAATAAATTGTTAAACAAAATGTTGAAAAAAATAAAAAAAATAGACGTTCATTTTACGTTGATTTTAGTGTTGTTGTTAGTTTTTTTGTATTTCATTTATGTTACCTTTCGTTTGAATGAAGGATTTGAAACCACATGTGGAGAATTACCTAGCAAACTCAAACAAGACGACAAACAACTGGTATTGTTTTATGCCGATTGGTGTGGTCATTGTAAGAAAATGAAACCGGAATGGGACGAAGCATCCAACGAATTGGGAAATAACAAAATGATGAAAATAAATGTAGGTGATGGAACAGAAGAACAAAAAAAGACGATGAACACGTATGGTATTCAAGGATTCCCAACCATTCTTATGTTTGAACATGGAGAATCAAAGGGTCCATTTGAATCCAGAGACAAAAATAGTTTTTTAGAGTTTTTTGCGTGAAGTCTTTTCAATCAACCGTAAATTAGTTAATTTACAATTCAATCGATCTAAATCTAGATGAGATATAAAATATTTTTTCTCATCTAGATTATATTCTAGAAACGCATTGGCAATAATAGACGAACGCATAAATTGTTTTTTATTTATCAAAATAACATTATATCCCTTGTTGTGATTCGCTTTATTTTTTATTTCTTTCCATCTACCCGATATTAATTTTCGCTGGATAGTTCCGTCGTCATGTACGTTTAATGTAGATCCGCGAATAATAACTATCATTGTGCGTTTCTTTATTTCCTTTTTATTTCAATTTTTATTAATACTTATACAAATGCTTGGACAATAAGGTCATCGACCAATCTTGACCGTTCAAGTTCAATATATGTCCTTTGTCGTCGTATAGACGTATAGATAATTTTTCAATGTCTACTGGTCCATGATATTCGCGCGCATATTGATTTTTGTCGCTAAAAAAAGTACTTTGTCCCCAAGTCAATGATTTGGCTTCAAATGGTATGATGGCCAAAATATTAGACATCGCATGTTGCTCTATTTTTAAAGAGGATTCTTGGTTTGTATCGTTTATAGATGCTCTTGTATATAATTGTTTTTTAGTTAATTTATGATGGTCGTAGTTGGTGCTTATCAAATCATTTTTACTAAGTGAATCTAAACATAAACTATTACTAGCTTCATTGTGGATAGTGGTTGTTGTAGTACACGTATTTGACCGACGATAAGTGCTTGTATCATTATTGTAATAAGGAGTGGGTTTGATGTATTCTTTTCCTTGACTTAATTGTACTAATGATTTACTGCTTTGATTGTGGTTATGGTCATCGGCGGTCACGACAAAATATTTTATAGTTGGTATAAAACTGATGTATTCGCTTGTAATAGAGGTGCTGATGGTATATGAACTATAAATATCGTCCCCAGAACACATGATATTACGAAAACCCAACATCCAACCCAACGAATGATTGATGTGTGTATCTTGAAATAGACTTTGTTGGTTGTCATAAAAGGTAATTTCAAGATCGGACCCGCTTGTATTGGTGAGGGTTGTTTTACCGGTGATACTATCGTAAGACACGCCCAGAAAACTGGTTTGTAATTGACTAAGAAGTCCACTCAAATCATAATAACCGTTTGGTATGTGTTGTTCCCCCGACAAACTATACACCGAATTTCCCTGATTTCTTTCTACATTATAAAAACTAAATGGAATGTTGATGGCGGATACTTTCAAAGAAACCGTATTGTTTAAGGTGTCGGTTAGCTTAGAACTAAACAACGTTTCGCTTGCTTGAGACAAATAAGGCGAAAGACAACTTTCAGGATAATTACACTGAAATAACGTTGGTCTATATTGTGAATCTATTTCGGTGACTCGTGATATGGTATTTTTGTAATTGGGGTTCAAATTATCTTTTACGGTATTTTTCACCAAAACACTTTTCGGTTTTTCGTGCGACAACGAAAATTGGTCTTCTACCAACCGATTTGACAAAACATCCAGCAAGTCTTGTATTTGTTTGTCTCGCATCGGATATTCGTTTTTGTAATACAAATATAGTTTCTTCTTTACCAAGTCAACGTCTTGTAAAGTAAACTCTTTGAAAAAATTTACATTATCCAATATATTAAACATTTTCTTGATGTCCACCAAACTATAATGGTCTGAATTGAAATTCATTATAGTTTACATAGATTAAAAAATTGATGATTCTTTTTTATATATTTCTAGATTATGGACGACCTTTTAGAAGAAATACGTAAACTAAAAGAAAGGGTCTCTGCGTTAGAGTCTGGTGTTAAGTCTACACCTAAATGTTATGAGCAATGTTTGACTAACATAGATATATTGTCTGTATTGCATTCTAAACAAGAGTTATATATTCAAATGTGTGACTATATCTTAGAACATAATGTGATTCAAGTTATGGACAAAAATAAAATATATATTTCCCACAAAGGAAAATGGGTAGGTGGAAACGATGCATTGAAAGAATTGTTTAAGTTTGTGGAAGACCAATGGATCCAAGCTTATTTACAATTTGTAGAAGATGAGGACGAGCTAACTGCTGACCAATTTGAAAAGTATAATACGATTATTTATGATTTAAGTTGGAATAAACATTTATCTAAAATAAAACAATATATTAATGGAGTCGGTTGAATCACAAGACTATTCGTACAATAAAAATTTGTTTGTTCGTGAAAGTCACAATTGTTATACGTATTTTCTGAATTTAAAAAGTGATAAAGCCTATTTTTTATGTAAAGAAAAATACAAAAAAGAAAAGTTTTGTCGTCGTCCACAACCAGGCTATGCGTCTAAAATGCCTTTGCTCGAAAAAAAGGATTTCAATTGCCCTACTATGATGAAACGAACCTTAAAAGACAATAAAGATATTTTTCAAACAACAAAAAAGAATGTGTGTCCTTCAAACTATTATAAGGGGGCATTGGTGGTTGCGCCTGGGCGCGATTATCATTATTATAGACTGAATGACGATGGTATGTGGACACACAAACCTGGCTACAAACCTAGTACATATTTGGATAACGATCAAAAACCCATTTACGACCCTGAATTAGCCAATCGCGATTCAGGTGGTACATTGAATTACAAGGATTTTTGTGGTTATTTATGTGTACCTCGTAGTCGCAAAAAGAAGACGATGAAAATGTTTCGTGATTGAAATAAAAATTGAAATAAAAAAAGAAAATAAAATACTATACTACCACTATGAATTGCTCTATTTGTTGCGACCACTTTACGTGTTTGACCCGCGCGGAAATTACGTGTCCGCGCCAAGAATGCAAGTTTACTTGTTGTAAAAGTTGTATGAAAACTTATTTTACCACATCGATCAATAACCCACATTGTATGAATTGTAAATATGAATTTGAAGATATGTTTATTATTGAGAACATCAATTATACGTTTTTCAAAAGCGAACTCAAAAAGAAGCAAGGCGAGATTTTGTTACAAATCGAACAAAGTCGTATTCCACAAACACAAGAACAAGCCAAGCGTATATTGTATAATGAAAATCGTCGGAAAATACAAATGGATGTAAATAAACAAAAAAGGAAACTTTATCATATTTATAATTTAAAGTGTAACGAACTGAAAAATCAATTGACCCAAGACTTGGAAAAATTAGAAGCATCCATTCCGCCTTCATTTGATACGAAAAAAAAACCCGAAGCAAAATTCACGGTGAAGTGTCAGAAAAACGATTGTAAGGGATTTTTATCTACGTCATACAAATGCGTATTATGCGATAGTTATACTTGCTCAAAATGCTATGAAGTGATAGAAAACAAACACGAACATATGTGCGACAAAGAAAAGGTGGAGACGTTACAACTGATCAAAAAGGAAACGCGTTCGTGTCCTGTTTGTAGTACTCGCATTTCCAAAATCGAAGGGTGCGACCAAATGTGGTGTACGCATTGTAATAACGCGTTTTCGTGGAAAACTGGACTGGTACAAACCGGACCCATTCACAATCCGCATTACTTCGATTTTCTAAAAAAGCAAAATGGATACCAGCCGCGGAATCCGTTGGATGTTTTATGTGGCGGTATTCCTAATTTGTCGATTTTGTTGGGGTACACTCGCAAATGGCAACCGAATGTTGATGTGGTGGAAAAAAATATTGCCTATATTCACCAATTGTGTGTGCATTTACAAAATAATCGTATTCCATTTCCAATGGATGTTCGACTGGAAGAATTACGGGTTCAATACATTCTTAACCGATTGCCTTTGGACAAATGGAAAGAAAAAATATATAGTATACATTCTACGGAAAAACGCAAAAAGTTTGAATGGGATATGGGCGACATCCTCATTAACGTGGGCGGTGATTTGTTGCGCAATTATGAAAAGTTTGTTAGCGAGACAAAGCATACGGTAGATGAATTGACCGGTTATGTGATGAACACTACGATGAAAGAGTTTTCTCAAATCATTGAGTATGTGAATGAACTTAAATTTAAAAAAGCAAAAGCCTACAAACAAAAGGCGATGGTCATCATATGCGAACAAAAAAAACCATTCATTACTAATTATTATGAAAAATATGTAGACCCCTCATAAACGAATATGAATAAACAATGAATATAACTGAGCATTCAAAAACGATTTATATTCAAATGTTTTTCCTTGCTTCAAAATTTCTTTTTGTTCTTCTATGTGTTTTATAAGGTCGTTGAGCAAATCCGAATAATTATCTGGAGTCATTTGTTTGTGGAGATTCAATATGTTTTGGTGATAAGGTTCTTTGATGTTGCTCAAAATATTTGAAATCAAAATATACCATTTATATTTATCTTGAACTCCAATATTATGATAATATATAGTTGGAATAAATACTTTTTTATCTACACTATAAAATTCCAACAAGTAATGGGTCACGTCATTCGGAAATGCGTAGTTTAATACATGTTGAACATAGTGGATCTTATAACATTCTCTTTTATAATCCTTGTATATTTGGCAACGTCGAATCAGTTGACGATGAAAACATCCTTTGTCTCGGAGTTCTTTTGCCTTTTGATAACTTTTTTTTGTTCTTTCAGGGTCTCTATGTTGCCGATATAGCCCCACTTCTGGAATGGGTTCTTCGCGCAACTGGATGTAATGTTTGAAGTTCATATTTATAATGGATTGATTCTTTTATTTCAATTTTTATTATTGATTTTTAGAAATAGTCGTGTTTTTTTGACTTTGGACAATGATTGGGTAGGGTAGATCATTTGTATTTTATTGGTGCTTATTTAGGTATACACATTATAGACTGTGAGGTCTATCATATAATATATTGTTTGTAGTTTTCTTACTGACTTATAGGTATATTGGGGTGACAAAATTGTATTAGACAATATGATTCTCCTTAAGGGTTGTTTACTTCGCGATTAAATATAAATATCGTCTGAAATATCGTCTTTATATTATTAGGGATTTGCACATAATGAGTTGATTTAAAATAATATAAAATAATATAAAATAATATAATGTCAATATTTACTTCGAATATACCTCTAATCGTGAACAATATAAGTACTATGAAGGATGTGTCGGCGCAAAATATGGACTTAAGTGGAAGTCTAGATGTGTCTGGAAATACTACGATTGGGGGGACGTTGGATGTGGAAACCTCTTTAACCACCAATCAATTGATAGTCAATGACTCTTTACTTTTTGATACGATTGTGTTAAGACGACCTAATGAGGTTACTACAACTAATAATTCTGTTTCCAATCCTGGTTCAATTAATATAAGAGAACTCCAATGTTGGGTAAATGAAGTCAATATTTTAGCAACCAATGCTGGGTCATTAAATAGTTATTTTGCGTATTGGAGTGATAAAGAAAATGATATAGGATATCGCTCAACATTCTCTCCTGAATTAGCATACAATGATATAATAAATTCATCCACAGATTTCGCAATAGGTCCTGAAAATTGTGCCACTGATTTTGCGTTTATCATAAAAAATGTACCAAAAAGTTCCATTACCGCAATTCAATCGTTTATATATTATAATAGAGATAGCAATACTTGGGGACAAAGAGCAATAGGTCTTGCGATTGAACTTTACAACACTAATAACGACCCCAATTTAGAAACTCCATTAGCAACCACAAATGAAATCACAACTGCGGAAGAGGTATATCGTTATGACTTCCCAGCGATAGACACATATCCATCAGGTGATTTTTCTGATACGGATTCCACCACGAATATTGCGAGTGAAACTCTTGCTTTGAAAGAAGTCGTCAGCGAGTTTGCGGATAGTGCGAATATTACAGGTGGATTGAAGGTGGATACAATCACGACCACAGGCAATGTAGATATTAGCGGTAATGCTTCTATTACAGGTGATTTAGTAATTGGAACAACGAATATCATTACAGAATTAGGCACGAAGCAAGATGAAATAAATGATGGGGACTTAACCATTGCTAAAACTGACGGATTACAGACAGCATTAAATGGAAAACAAGATACGATAGAAGATGGTGATTTAACCATAGCAAACACAAACGGATTACAAACAACATTAGATAATAAATACGATGATACAGGTGGGACTATTGATGGAAATGTAACTATTAATGGTGATTTAGTAGTTGGAACAACCAATGTAATTACTGAAATTGGCACGAAGCAAGATGAAATAAATGATGGTGATTTAACCATAGCAAACACAAACGGATTACAAACAACATTAGATAATAAATATGACGATACAGGTGGGACTATTGATGGAAATGTAACTATTAATGGTGATTTAGTAGTTGGAACAACCAATGTAATTACTGAAATTGGCACGAAGCAAGACAGTATACAAGATGGTGATTTAACCATTGCTAAAACTGACGGATTACAAACAACATTAGATAATAAATATGACGATACAGGTGGGACTATTGATGGAAATGTAACTATTAATGGTGATTTAGTAGTTGGAACAACCAATGTAATTACTGAAATTGGCACGAAGCAAGACAGTATACAAGATGGTGATTTAACCATTGCTAAAACTGACGGATTACAAACAACATTAGATAATAAATATGACGATACAGGTGGGACTATTGATGGAAATGTAACTATTAATGGTGATTTAGTAGTTGGAACAACCAATGTAATTACTGAAATTGGCACGAAGCAAGACAGTATACAAGATGGTGATTTAACCATTGCTAAAACCGACGGATTACAAACAACATTAGATAATAAATATGACGATACAGGTGGGACTATTGATGGAAATGTAACTATTAATGGTGATTTAGTAATAGGGACTACCAATGTAATTACTGAAATAGGAACAAAACAAGACAGTATACAAGATGGTGATTTAACCATAGCAAACACAAACGGATTACAAACAACATTAGATAATAAATATGACGATACAGGTGGGACTATTGATGGAAATGTAACTATTAATGGTGATTTAGTAGTTGGAACAACCAATGTAATTACTGAAATTGGCACGAAGCAAGACAGTATACAAGATGGTGATTTAACCATAGCAAACACAAACGGATTACAGACGGCATTAGATAATAAATATGACGATACAGGTGGGACTATTGATGGAAATGTAACTATTACGGGTGATTTAGTAATAGGGACTACCAATGTAATTACTGAAATAGGAACAAAACAAGATGAAATAAATGATGGGGACTTAACCATTGCTAAAACTGACGGATTACAGACGGCATTAGATAATAAATATGACGATACAGGTGGGACTATTGATGGAAATGTAACTATTACGGGTGATTTAGTAATTGGAACAACGAATATCATTACAGAATTAGGCACGAAGCAAGATGAAATAAATGATGGGGACTTAACCATTGCTAAAACTGACGGATTACAGACAGCATTAAATGGAAAACAAGATACGATAGAAGATGGTGATTTAACCATAGCAAACACAAACGGATTACAAACAACATTAGATAATAAATACGATGATACAGGTGGGACTATTGATGGAAATGTAACTATTAATGGTGATTTAGTAGTTGGAACAACCAATGTAATTACTGAAATTGGCACGAAGCAAGATGAAATAAATGATGGTGATTTAACCATAGCAAACACAAACGGATTACAGACGGCATTAGATAATAAATACGATGATACAGGTGGGACTATATCGGGAAGTGTAACCATTACAAGTGATTTAGTAGTTGGAACAACGAATATCATCACAGAATTAGGAACGAAGCAAGACGAAATAACAACAGACACAGATTTAACCTTAAACTCAATCACAACAGAGGATTTAATTGTAAATAATTTGAATGTAGATAATGTAATAACCTATGAAGCAAATGAATTCAATACAATAGTCATAAGGAGATTTGACGAAAGCACATCACCAGATATTAATTTAAGCGAGTTTCAAATATGGGTAAATAATGTAAATATTGTATATGAGAATAGAGGTTTGTTAGATGGATACTTTGCGAATTGGTCTAATAAGGATACTCCTCTACCATCAGATACAGCAGTCGGTTTCACCAATAGTGTAAATCCTTATTTGTTTAATAATGTAATTGAGAGTAGTATTGGAGCAAGCGGTTCTTCTCCTATTAATGCCATCATCATAAAAAACATACCATCAACGATAGTCAATGATATACAAGCGATTGTGTTATACCATAGGGACGGAGATGGTAATGTAGGACGAGCAATAGGTTTGACGATTGAACTTTACAATTTACAAGATGACCCTAATCTTCTTTCACCATTAGCAACGACACCTATCATAGAGCGAGGAGTAAGAAGATATAGATATAATTTTCCGTCTATTAATACATATACATTAGGGACTTCTGATGGTGATAGCATATCACAAATACCATTAGATAATGAAGACCCTACTACCACAAATACGACCATCACAGAACAACCAACTATATTTAACGCAGATGTAAATATAAATACTGATATTACTATTAGCGGTGATTTAGTAGTAGGCACAACCAATGTAATTACTGAAATAGGAACAAAACAAGATGAAATAAATGATGGTGATTTAACCATAGCAAAAACAGATGGATTACAGACGGCATTAGATAATAAATACGATGATACAGGTGGGACAATTGATGGAAGTGTAACCATTACAAGTGATTTAGTAGTTGGAACAACGAATATCATCACAGAAATAGGAACTATTCAACAAAATAATGTTATTTTCAATTCAAATGAATATGGTTTGAAATCAATATCTAACTGGGTATCGCAAACAGCACCTTCAGCACAAAATTATCAAGAAGTGGTCTACGCAAGTGAATTGAACTTATTTGTTGCCATATCAGGGTCTTTTTCAGGAAATAGAATAATGACTTCTACGAATGGGATTGACTGGGAAGAAAGCATATCCTACCCTGATACTTTTTTATTTGAAATTGCTTGGTCTCCTAAATTGAGTTTGTTTGTGATAGTATTTACATTAGAACCTTGTGTAGCAACCTCACCTGACGGAAAAAATTGGACGAATTTACCTTATAACACTCCTTTTACTAATGTAGTAGCGGTTACTTGGTCTGAAGAATTAGAATTGTTCGTGGCATTAAGTTTTAATGGAAGAGTAATGACTTCACCTAATGGGACAACTTGGACGAATAGAGGAGACCAACTTGGTGGAACACAGGGACAATCGCTTGTATGGAGTAAAGAATTAAACTTATTGGTTGCTGTATCGCAAAGTGGAACAAATCGTGTGGCAACCTCCAGCGATGGAATTACTTGGACTACTTTATTAGTTTCGCAAAATGCTTGGAATGACATTGAATGGTCTCCTGCTCTTGGTTTATTGGTTGCCGTGGCGGATAGTGGTACAGGAAATAGGGTAATGACTTCAAGTGATGGTATTAATTGGGTAGATGGTTCTATAACAGACAGAAGTTGGGAAAGCATACGTTGGAGTGGAGATTTAGGTATTTTTTTAATAGTGGCAACAGACGGGTATATTGCTTATTCAACGGATGGATTTATATGGACGGAAAGTGTATTAACTGGTGATTTACACGGTTGTTGTTGGTCTCCTGAATTAGGGACTTTTGTCATAGTTGGTCAGGGGGGTCGTATATATAGCACATCATTGAAAGAACGAAAACCAACCAGCGATAATGTATTTAATAACGAGTTCAATAACATTAATGAAAGTGGAGAATGGACTTTTAAAACATTAAATTCAACAGATTTAACAAGTAATTCTTTAACAACGACAGGGAATGTTGATATTAGTGGTGATTTAGTAGTAGGCACAACCAATATCATTACAGAAATAGGAACGAAACAAGATACGATAGAAGACGGAGATTTAACCATAGCAAACACAAGCGGATTACAACTAGCATTGAATAATAAACAAGACACGATAGGAGACGGAGATTTAACCATAGCAAACACAAACGGATTACAGACAGCATTAGATAATAAATATGACGATACAGGTGGTACTATTGATGGAAATGTAAATATTACTGGTGATTTAGTAATTGGAACAACGAATATCATTACAGAATTAGGCACGAAGCAAGATGAAATAAATGATGGTGATTTAACCATAGCAAACACAAACGGATTACAGACAGCATTAAATGGAAAACAAGATACGATAGAAGATGGTGATTTAACCATAGCAAACACAAACGGATTACAGACGGCATTAAACGATAAACAAGATGAAATAAATGATGGTGATTTAACCATAGCAAAAACAGATGGATTACAGACGGCATTAGATAATAAATATGACGATACAGGTGGGACTATATCGGGAAGTGTAACCATTACAAGTGATTTAGTAGTTGGAACAACGAATATCATTACAGAATTAGGCACGAAGCAAGATGAAATAACAACAGACGCAGATTTAACCTTAAACTCAATCACAACTACAGATTTAGTGGTAAATGAGAGTTTGAATATTGATAATGTAATTACTTATGAAAAATATAAGCAATTCAATAGTATCGTCATAAGAAAACAAGATGAAACAGATTTTGAAACAATTAATTTGAATGAAATACAATGTTGGGTGGGTGGTGTAAATATTATGGTATTAGATACAAATACACTAACGAGTTATTTTGCTAATTGGACGGAAAAAGACACTCCTCTTGGTGCCCAGCGAGCAACAAATAATATGTATAATAATATCATTGAGATTGATCCCGATTTTGGAACTCATAGTGGTGGTTCTTCTACAAATGCTCTTATCATTAAAGATATTCCGCCGACGTTTATAAACGATATTCAGGCAGTTGTTTTATATAATAGATCCAATTCGTCACAAAGAGCACAAGGACTTATCATTGAACTTTATAATACGGATGACGACCCATCTTTAATTGAACCATTATCAACCACAAATCCTATAAGCACAACAAGAATCATATATAGATTTGACTTTCCAGCAATAGATACATATCCAGCAGGTGATTTCACAGATAGTAATTATATCACAAATATCATAAGTGAGACAAGTGCCGAAACAGAACACGCTATTATAAACGACATTGATACTGATATTAATATTAGCGGTAATGCTTCTATTACAGGTGATTTAGTAGTAGGCACAACCAATATCATTACAGAAATAGGAACAAAACAAGATGTAATTGTGGATGGTGGTTTATCTATTGCCAAGACGGCTAACTTACAGAGTTCATTAAACGCAAAACAAGACGTCTTGACGGCGGGAAATAATATCACGATTGTTGATAATGTGATTTCTTCGAGTGTGGACCAAGGCTCTCAAGGCGAACAAGGGATTCAAGGCGAAACTGGACCAGCTGGTGCTGATGGTGCTGATGGTGCTGATGGTGCTGATGGTGCTGATGGAATGGATGGTGTTGATGGTGTTGATGGTGCTGATGGTGCTGATGGTGCTGATGGTGCTGACGGTGCTGATGGTCCGCAAGGTCCTGCGGGTGCTGATGGCGCTGATGGTGCTGACGGTGCTGATGGTCCGCAAGGTCCTGCGGGTGCTGATGGCGCTGATGGTGCTACTGGTCCGCAAGGTCCGCAAGGAGACATCGGTCCTGCTGGTGGTCCACAAGGCGAAACTGGTGCTGATGGAATTGACGGTGCTGATGGCGTTGATGGTGCTACTGGTGCTACTGGTGCTACTGGTCCACAAGGTATACAAGGCGAAACTGGTCCGCAAGGTATACAAGGCGAAACTGGTGCTGATGGAATTGACGGTGCTGATGGCGTTGATGGTGCTACTGGTGCTACTGGTGCTACTGGTCCACAAGGTATACAAGGCGAAACTGGTCCGCAAGGTATACAAGGCGAAACTGGTGCTGATGGCGTTGATGGTGCTACTGGTCCTGCTGGTGGTCCACAAGGTCCTGCTGGTCCTGCTGGTGCTGATGGTATTGATGGAGCTACTGGTGCTACTGGTGCTGATGGCGTTGATGGTGCTACTGGTCCGACTGGTCCGCAAGGAGAGACTGGTGCTGATGGTCCGCAAGGTCCTGCTGGTGCTACTGGTCCGCAAGGTATACAAGGCGAAACTGGTCCGCAAGGTATACAAGGCGAAACTGGTGCTGATGGCGTTGATGGTGCTACTGGTCCTGCTGGTGGTCCACAAGGTCCTGCTGGTCCTGCTGGTGCTGATGGTGTTGATGGAGCTACTGGTGCTACTGGTGCTGATGGCGTTGATGGTGCTACTGGTCCGACTGGTCCGCAAGGAGAGACTGGTGCTGATGGTCCGCAAGGTCCTGCTGGTGCTGATGGTGTTGATGGTGCTGATGGTGCTACTGGTCCGCAAGGTATACAAGGCGAAACTGGACCAGCTGGTGCTGATGGTGTTGAAAGCGGAACAATAGTTGGAAATCTAACCATTACAGGTGATTTAGTAATTGGAAGAACGAATGTAATTACAGAAATTGGCACGAAGCAACCAACCATAACAAGTGCTACAGATTTAACAAGTAATGCTTTAATGCCTCCAGCAATCGGAATAATAGGTGGAAATCTAACCATTACAGGCAATATTACAAGTTCAAAGTTTAGAGTGGTTAAATTAGTAGAAAACTTAACAAATATATTTCCAACATCAGGTTCAGATGATATAACAGAGCTATCGTCATTTACTACCTTTGGTGGAACTTTAAAGTTTGATTTTGATTGTCAAGGTTCTTCTTCATCTAATAATTCATTACTTACTTATACTTTTTATTTGATAGATGCTACTACGGCAGTTGTTGCTTCCACAATTGTTCCTTTCTACTTCTCTGACCAAGATTATCATTTTCATTTTGGAAGCACCGATGTTTATACAGGTATTCCAGCAGGGACTTATATATTACTTGTAGGAAGAAGCGCAACAAACTTACTCCACGGGACAGACGATAATTTTAATGTATGTTTTACAGAGTTCCCGTTTTAGGTATTAAATTTTTTAATATCTCTACATAATATAAATGAACTGGTAGCAATCCGTGGATAGTTTGCTGGATAAAATAAGATTGAATGCGGCGTATCTTACCAATAGACACATTAACAATCATTTATATTATAAGAATTGTAGTAAATACTTTGAAATACTACTATTGTGTTAAGCGTCTTTAGTGGTTCATTTAGTGTTGGTGCTGACCCGTTCGCAGACCAACGGATACATACAAATCGAACGCGACATATCGGATTCCACGTGGTGCTTGGCATTAGCCTTTGGTGTGACGCATTATCGCGATGGCGGTGGTTTGTTTCAGCAAAACGATACAAGTCATAATGTAGTTTTGACCGGTGACCAATTGGTAGTGAACGACGACGCAAGCGGTCTAAGTATTCCGTTGTTTAGCGTGTTGACGATCAACCATTTTGATGCATATTACGAAGTTTATTTGAACGGAATATTAGAATATAGTTCGGCGGTTGTATCAGCGTCGACGACCACTACAGGGACTATGTTTTTTTTGAAAAATCTGGTGGGGGTCAGTTGCTTGCTGGTGCATTATGGGATACTACCTTAGTAGACAGTCAAATAGAAGAATTAACCTTGGAGGCGTTAACGCGTTTACTATAATTTATTAGGATTATATATATGTCATTTGTAGTTGAAATACCAACCGTATTTACTAAACCAACACAAATACCAGCACGATTAGGCAACACCATTTTGACCGGAAACGAAACCATTGAGGGATCATTATCTGTCAATGGGTCGTTGACGTTAAACAATGGAAATGAAGGGGACTCCACCAATGTGGTGAATTACGATTCGTTGGATATATCCAATAATTTGAATGTAAATGGACTCACAACGCTGAATGAAGTGAATGCTAGTTCCATAACAACGAACAATTTAGTGGTAAATGAGAGTTTGAATATTAATAATGTAATTACTTATGAAAAATATAAGCAGTTTGATACTTTGGTAATGAGAAGGGAAGATGAAGACGATACAAGAGCACTTAACCCAAATGAAATACAAGTTTTTGTAAATAACGATAATATACTTTTTCCAAATCCTGCTGGTATGACGAGTTATTTTGCGGTATGGAGTGCTAAATTTACCCCAATTGCTTCCGCTAGTGGAGGAGGAACGGAGTTAGTATATAATAATAGCGTTCAATTCGGCGCTGAAAGTCTTAGTGCTGGTGGAGCAAATGCTTTAATAATTAACAATATTACTCCTACATTTGTAGATGAAATCCAAGCAATCGTTTTTTATCATAGAGCAAATGCTGGTACAACAGGTTTAACAACAGGACTTATATTTGAACTTTATAATAGTGTAGATGACGCTGATTTACTCGTTCCATTAGCAGTAACTCCAATTATAACTACCGCTAATTATTTACACAGATACGATTTTCCTGCTATAACTACTTATACGAATGGTTTTTTTTCAACAACTTATCAATCAACAACACAAATACCTGATATAGGAAAAGGACAGCAAAGCACTGCTACAATAAATGACATTGACACAGACATTCATATTAATTCTAATGTAGATATTAGCGGTACAATAACTCTTCCAATCATTGGAGATGTGAAAACTTCTATTCAAGGAAACACAGACAATATACTAACCAACACAAATAATTTATCAGGAGTTCAAACACAAGTAGATGCGTTAATTAATTTCACAGGCGGAGGTGTGAATTTTAGAGCGTATAGTTTGAGTAGTGTCACTATAAATGCTGGTAATAATTTGACTTATGATAATGAAGATTATGACACAGAAAATAGTTATGATACATCAAATAACATTTACACAATAGTCATTAGTGGAACTTATGTGTTCTCGTTTGGTTGGTATGTAGTGAGTGGTTCAACCGCAGTCATCAATCTTATTAGAAAAAGAAACAGCGTGGAAACCATATTACAACAAAGCACGAATGGGACGAATACAGGCAACAACAGCGGATTTTTCTCAACGACCATAGCAGAATGTGAAACCAATGACGAGATTTATGCTTATTTGGATAGTGGTTCGTGTAGATTAATTCCTTACGGAATAAGTGACCCCGATACTTTTACATCATTTAGTGGAAGTAGAATAAGCAATTAGGCAGAAACGAAGTAGGGGGGGGTTTTTATCCCCTATTTATATATGACGCAACGAGAAGAAGTTAGATTTAAAGTATATACGAAAGCAAGAACTTCTCCTGTAGTAGGGCAAGTTTATCCTCTTGAATTAATTGACTTTATTGAAGGAGATGGAACATACGACACAACCAACTATAAATATATAGTCCAAAATGCTGGAACTTATTTATTGGGTCTATCTTATAATAAACGATTTTTAAATAATACAGGAAGCATCGATATAAAGGTTGATAGAGTTGTAGATGGTGTTAATACCACAATAAGTATAAATAGGTCGCAAGAAAATGAAACAGGGACATATCTTACGATAAATCCTGTTATTATGTATAAATTAGAAGTAGGAGATGAACTATATTGTTTGTCAAATTTTGGTAATCCTTTAACCAATTTAAATTCATATACAAGTGACGACACATTAAATTCGTTTTGGGGAATTAGGATGGATTATTAATTTTATAATTTTTTCTAACCTTATAATATAATGGATTTCGTTTTGATGGAATATTACCCCGATAATGTTTGGATTTGTGGGGACACTTATGAAAGTTTAATATGGAAGGATACAACCACAGAAAAACCAACAGAAGAAGAATTAAATGTAAAATGGGAAGAATTGAAAAAAAAACATATGAGAGAAGAAAGAAATCAATTATTGAAAGATTGTGATTTCAAAGTTTTGGTTGATTATCCAAATACAAATAAAGAAGCGTGGGTAGCCTACCGACAAAAACTCCGTGATTTTCCGGCAACATGGGTAGAAGGCATGGAGTTTCCATCGAAACCGGTTTAATATAATATTTCTAGTATATAATGTTTTACAAGTTATTGATTTGGACTATCATTGGTTTGAAAATATTATATATGGCTGATTTTCTTAGAACTCGTATAGGTTGGTATGAAGACAAAGAAGAACTACGAACCCAGCGCGAGAATATTATGTTTATATCTGAATTATCGATGTATACATTGTTGATTATTGTATTTTTACCGCATGGAACTATTGTGGTAAGTGGACACCACGAAAAACAAATTTTTATTCTTCTAGGTGTTCTTGGTATTTTACAAACATTCAAAAATTATATAGATTAATATATATGAAGTATACCGAAAATACAAATCGCGAAGCCTTTGTAAAAAAGTTGGAATCCCAAAATATTTTAACCATAATCAAACAAATCCAGCAATTTCCTTGGAAAGATTACGTGTACGAAGGACCTTGTACGTTGATGACGACGCACGAAGACGAAGAAGAGCGCTTCGAGACCAAACAAATTCGCGCGACAGCCTCGTCGTCGTCTCCTTATTTTATTTTAGGTGGGGCCGCATATTTTGTATACAAAACCCATTATCGTGATTTGTTGAAATATATGGATCCGACAGGTGATATAGATATACACATAGATTTGCCTAAGATTGACTCTATAGAAGGGAATTCTCGTTTAAGTGCGTTGTCTGAATACTTCAAAAGTACGAGCAAAACCAAAACAGATATAGAGGGTAATTATGAATTGAATGAATTAACTTTACATTATTTACATTGGATATTAGACTTATTGGTGAAGTCTGTAAACATCGACATGAATGATTTAGAAGTCTACGACTATGATATTGGAGACAACGTGATTCATCACCAACACAAAGAAGGTAAAGTACATTATGCGATCTTTCAAGAACAACACATGATAAAGGTTCAGATCGAGTGTAAAGTACGTGGAATGTGGAAACCAGATCATTTGATAGAACTGATAATAGTGTCGTCAGACAACTTCAAAGAAGGATTGGACAATAGAGACCGTTTCCAAAAATTATATTATGACTTTAACGGATATATGATACAAACATTCGACCATATGTTGGACGACAATATAAGTGCTATGATCGAACGATTTGAATTAATACACCACCCTTCTACTCAACACAAGTTATATAATCATGTGGCAAGAATCAGGTATTTGAATTATATTTTTCCTTTTTTGTGCAAGGATGTTTCGTCCATTAGCAAAAATAGCTATTCCGTCAAACGTCTTTTGTACTTTGTTTGGGACAATCGCTTCCAAATGTATCATTACAACTATGAATCACATTTAAGCAATAAGGAGTTTATGATCTCTATGATTGGAAACTTTTATAAGGCATTAAAAAAAAATCCCGGCGACAAGAGCTTTATTGTAATGGAATCAGTAAATGGAAAAAAACGTTATGTTTCAAAAATGACCAAAGATCTATTGACCATGTATAAACCCTTGTTTGATTCTAATAGTTCATTTACACTAAAAAAAAAATCAAGTCGTGTAAGGTCTTTTACTAAAAAAAGGAAGAAGTTGATAAATATGAAGACAAAGCCTCATTCTATATAATGTCTTTACCAAATGCTTTGTGTCCAATATGTATTGAGGTGACTACCATAATGATAAACAATAGTTTATAAATCATAATTTCGCTGATGATTCCCATCGTAGACAAATATGAACCAATAAAAATACCAATAGTTGACCCAATCAAACACCAAAAAATGACAAACAAATTGACGTGTCCTTCTTTATAATACAAATAAAATCCGGGCAACGACTGCGGTACTAATTGTAAGGCTAATCCGACCGCAATAGCCATTTTAACAGGTAATCCGTAATACACTAAAAAAGGAATAAATAAAACACCAGCACCAATACCTACTAATCCTATGCTTAATCCGGTGACGAGTCCGACGAGGGTATAAACGATTTGGTCTTTGTACATTTATATAGGGTTATAATTTTTTAATTTATTACTTCTTTGTAAAATTGGATGAACTCATTCATATAGATTTTGTCTCGGGCATTCATATTCAGGCTATCTAAATCATGTATTTCCATAATGGAGACACAAAATAGGTCAATTTCTTCGTGTAGAAATGTAGTGATGTAGTGAGTGAGTCCAAAGCGTTCCATATAGAAGAATAAACTTGCGTACTTGAGTTCGCCGAGGTCGATTTCAAAACCGGCATTTGTAATGTAGTACGCCATATGTTTGTGTTATTTTTTTTAGTTCATTTCAATTTTTATTGGAGCGAGTTAGATACTGGCCAATCGCCTTCTTTTATGGGTCTTGTTGCTTAATATAAGAAAAAAATATTCACTCATGAATCATAAGTGGTCTATAACGAAATACTAGAAATGAGTCTAAAAATTCATAAATGAGTCCGAAAAAATTATTATGCGATTCGAGTTAATGCGTACCTACACGCGTGAAGACATCGTTCAAACATTTCGTTGTCCATATTATGAATATTGTCGCGTAACAACCAATAATTGTTCCCTCCGTGTGCGTCAAAACGGTCCATAGGATTGAAGTTAGTTATCCATTCGATTAGATTATGGCGACAGATTTGATTTAACATAATGGTTACATTATGTCTCTGTTCCTCATAATATTCATTTGTGAAATGAATGGCTTGGTTAGTTAGATTAATTTGCTCGTTGGTTAGATTAATTTGCTCGTTCATATTTAGAATATTTAAACTATAATTTTTTATTTCAATTTTTCAAAAAAGAAAATTGAAATAAATTGTTGAATATATATAATTCATAGCATAATGGAATACCAAAAGAAATACAAAGTCATTGCTCCACCACGCCGGTTCCATTGGACAGACGAACACATCAAGCTGGAACGCAAATTCAAGAAAGACACACGCAAACAGTCGATCCAACATGCTCGGTGGTCCAAGTTGAACTGCGACGAACGCGCGAAAGAGTCCTTCACCAAGGACGAAGTATGGGATAACTACATCCAAGAATTGGTGGACTTGATGTAAAAAACAAAAAAGAGGGGTGTGGACCCATTTTTTTTGTGTGCTTGATACAAAAAAAAATTGAAATAACAAACTCATTTATAGATTTCATATTCATTTATGGACCCTTGGGAGGAATTCGACACGATGTCCGTGTCTATTAAGTCGCGGTTCGGTTATTTTTCAACCAAATACATGACGAATCAAGAGAAGAATACATTCAAATACCATCTTTGGGCGTATCGTTTCTTGCCTAGGTATAGTAGCATTGCATTGCCACGCGCTTACAGCGAACTCTTGTCCAAGGAAACGATCCACTTGATTTATTGTTGGGAACTTTGTGAAGAACATCACGCACTGATGAACGCTTACAACTTTCGTGAGTTAAAACAATTGGTGAAAAAAAATTATTATTTAATAGAAACTATACAAGACAAACAACTCAAGAAATCGTGGGTAAAAGCACTCATTGAGACAAAAGCATGGGGTTTGAATATTTTTGCGATGACCCACCATTTGCCTGACGATATATATCGCGTTATTCACACGTTCTTATATAAATAAACAACAATGTTGGTTATGTGTGAACATAAATTTCATCTCGTCCAAATAAGGTCTCTTGGTCGTATATACAATCGCAGGTTTATATGTAATATTTTTTATTTGTTCGCAGGGTAATGGTGCCCACGTAAAATCGCGGACATTCAAATGACCATACACGATTTTACCCTTTTCCATAAATTCTACCATGTGATTGAAGGTAACCGATTTCGTCATAATCATAATAAAAAATTGGGTCCACCACCCCGGTTTTTTTATTTATTCTTCGTCGGAATCGGTGTCGGTGGTCTTTTTAGGCGGTTTGTCCTTCTTGGGCGCTTTTTTTGGTGCGTTAGGTGCTTTTTCTTTTTTGGTCTTTTTTGGCGTCACCGCCTTTGGAGGTTCTTGTTCTTCCGCATCCGACACCGGTTCTTCTTCCAATTCAAATGGGTCTGCGTCGTCGTCGCTTTCCTTGGATTCAGCACTTACCTTAACCGGTTTATCTTCCTTGACTGGTTCTTCGTCGCTTTCCTTGGATTCGTCTGCCTGGACCTTTTTTGACTCGCGTCGTTGTGCGTCGTATTTCTTTTTTTCTTGTTTGATTTGGGTTTGCGTCACACAAGATTCTCCACCCATATCCTCAATGAACTTATTGATATGCGCCTTTTTGAGTTCGGTGACCCTTTTTCGCTCGTCTTTTTCATCTTGGGTCATCGTCTTTTTGACAGGCTTGTTGATTTCCAACTCAGCAATCATCTTGTTGACCAGTTCCGCGTCCTTTTCGTAGAGCCGTTCAAGCACCGTCTTGAACGAAAGTTTGGAGTCTTTAAGCGTTTGAGAAAGTTGTGCCGACATGATTGGTAAGCCTTCAAGAGTTATTTTTTTTTATTTCAATTTTTATAATAGGGTGAAATCAGTGCGGATACTCCTATGGGTTTACTTACCATTATGCACCAATGTATCACGCAACACATCGGGACTATATCCACAGAAATGAGTGATAAAATCGATAAATGAGTCGGAATCTTGAAAGGGTAATCCTTTGGAGTCACTTATCAAAGAATGTCCTATTCCCAGTCGCAATATACCCAGTAATTTTTTGTCCTTTATGGTGTATGAACCTATAGACCTAGTATGTGGTGTAATTTGGATTTGTATGAGTTCGCTGGTAGGCGGTACACCTAACGTAGTATATATTTTTAAAACACAATATAACTGAACCTCTTGTTTCCAACCAATCAACAAGTCCAAGTTTTCTTTTATTTTGTCTCCCAATGTCTTTATGATTTCATTTAAATGATCCAATATAGGGTTGGGTTCATCGTCATCTGATACCTCAAAATCTTTAACATTACCCAGTTCCGTGTTTTTCATTTTCATATTTTGCATCATTTGGATTACACATTCGTCGTCCGAATCATCTGAAACAACAACATCTGATTCATCCGAATCATCTGAAATAATCACGTCTGACTCATCTGACTCATCGTTGTTAATAAGAACATTCTTCTCCACTTTCATATTTTGCATCATTTGAGTGACCGCCTCAGTATCTGTTTCATACAAACCCTTCTTATCTTTTCGACGAACGTACATACTTGTTTCCGTTTTTCTAACGATGTATTCAATTTTCTTTATTTACAACATCTATGGACAAGAGACAAAATACGCATTGTTTAACTACAAGAATTGCGTTTGCCTACAATTATTTACTAACACTTGTTAAACTATAATTGGATTTTATAGATTCCCATAAATGATTATTCTTTTTTATCCAATCAGTTGAAAGTGTTATAGTATAATGTCCATTTGCGTCTGTTAATATTGTATTTACACCAATTTGGGTCATTTTAGACATTTTAATTTCATCCTTTAAAATACTTTTAGGCATTGGGTCTTGCTGCATACCTCTTATATAATAGTTCGGTTCTGGATAATTTATCGGCGGACAAGATTGTGCTAATATTGTGCTATCATCCATTTTTTCTAAAGTTAAATATAATGCTCTAAATCCATTTGGTTCAGGATTTAACACATAGAATCTACCTACTTCAGGGTCCGGAGCGACAAAACTTTTCTTTGTTGATATTCGTCTTCTTTTCTGGGCTGAATTGCTTCTTTGCTGGGATGAACGACTTCTTTGCTGGGATGAACGACTTCTTTGCTGGGATGAACGTCTTCTTTGCTGGGATGAACGACTACTTCGCTGTTCTGAATTACGTGGTTTTCTCTTTCGTGGTTTTCTCTTTCGTGTATTATTGGTTAACATATTATATATTAATGAAGATTTAATAATTTCACAAATCAGTAATACACCCTTCGCATTTATCTAACTGGTATAAGTAAGCCTAAACTTCTTGAGGCGTTGCGAAGCGCCACCAAATCCTCTTCCATTTGGAAGATATTTCTTCAAAGTGTTTTTCGTATTCGGAAGGTTTCGTCATACGACTATTTTATTTAAAATTGAAACAAAACATAGATAATAAACTATCCTAATAATGAGTTTCACTTCTGATATTTGCGAAAACGAATCCACTGACCCATGGGTCCTTGCCTGTAAAACTGGAAACATTCGTGAGTTGGATATTCTAAAAGATAACTATCATAAGATACACATCAATGCTCTATGTAGCGCATGTAAGTGCGGACATTTAGACGTGTTGGAATGGTTTGACAAGAATATTAGCATTAAACAACGCGAATGGGTGTACGTCATGGAAAATGGCGCGTCGATTGGCGGTCATATTGAGGTATTTGATTGGTTGAAAAAGAAAGGTTACTATACATACACACCATATGAATGCATTTATAGTGCCATAGAAAACGGAGATATTGAGTTGTTGAATTGGTTTAACATCAGCGACAATGAATTAGCCAAACTAATCTATGATGAATATTTCATTCAAACCGCGTGTAAAAGCGGACAAATGGTTGTATTGGACTGGCTCAAGAAAAGGGGACACAGGGTAGAATGTCCTTATGTTTTAGACGAAGGATTGCGATTGGCGAAACAAAACGGACACACTGATTTGTTGGAGTGGCTTGATCAACAATAAAAAAATGGTTCACCTCCCATCTTTTTGTTTTTTTCTTTATTTGTTTATACAAGAATTGCCTGCGGACAATACCACACCTTGGGTTCTAGCAAAATCTCTTCGTCGTCGTCTTGGGCTTTCAACAACAAGATCTCTTCGTCGTCGTCTTGGGCTTTCAACAACAAGAACTCTTCTTCTTCGTAAGGGATTATTTGAACCAATACGGCGTGGTTCGTCTTCTCTTCGTGAAGCATGATTGCCAATAGTGCCAGGAGAAAATCCATATAAATGGACATCAGTTCTTTGGTAAAGTTATTCATTGTTACTTGCTCGCTAGCCTAATAGGATTCATTATTTCATTTCAATTTTTTACTTATCTCACAACGTTAAAAAAGAACGTACCTAATCTTCGCGCTTCCTTTTTTTTCCGGTGATAGTATGTTCTACTTTACATGTTTCTTCCTTGATAGGTTCCTTAGCATCGTCGGTGATTTCTTGTACTGGCTTCATTTTATAAGCATTATATATTATTTCTAATTTATTTCAATTTTCAAGAACTTATCATGAACCCTTTCCCGAACCCACTCAGGAACCGTGGTTATAACTCACAAAAAAATATGTTTCACATCCTTTGTTTTATTAATCAAATCCCCACGATTCGAACTGGTCGATGTGTTTGGGGTGGAAGCGCTCCTTCATGAGGTCTTCAGCGAGCGCATCGCGCGAGGATTTCATCGCATCATAGTCGTAAGTAAATATATTGGCATTCAACGATATACCGGCCCATTCCACCTTGTCAAGATTTGATTCCAGTAAATGAATGGCGCTTTTATTTTCAGACATCCACCTCCAATGAATTTTGTCAAGATTGGCATTCAACATACGAATGGCGTAGGGGTTGACTGACAACACAATCCATTTCACCTTGTCAAGATTTTTTTCTAAAATATGAATGGCGCTTGGGTTTCCCGATAACACCTCCCAATTGATCTTGTTAGGGTTTGCTTCCAACAAGTGAATCGCACTTGGGTTTCCCGATAACCAATTCCATTCCACCTTGTCAAGGTTCGCCTCCAAAATATGAATGGCACTTGGGTTTCTCGACAATTGGTCCCAATTGATCTTGTTAGGATTTGCTTCCAACAAGTGAATCGCACTTGGGTTTCTCGACAACAAATTCCATTCCACCTTGTCAAGATTCTTTTCTAAAATATGAATGGCACTTGGGTTTCCCGACAACAAATTCCAATCTACCTTGTCAAGGTTTGTCTCCAAAATAGATACAGCGTTTTTATTTTCAGACAAAATAGGCCAAAATATTTTGGCGGGGGTTGCTTCCAATAGATGAATCGCATTTGGGTTTCCCGACATCCACATCCAATTGATTTTGGCGGAATTTGCTTCCAGCAGATGAATCGCATTGGGGTTGGCGGACATGCAAGACCAATTGATTTTGTCTTCCTCAACCCAATCGTGTAATTTAAGGAAAGTCATCGTTAAATCATTCGACAATGTATATCGTTTATTTCAATTTTAAAATTGAAATGAATATTCTAATCAAACAATATCTACGATGACAACTATTTTGGAATTACCGTTTTATTTAAAACTATCTTATAATAGCTTTACCCTCGAAAAGAACATTCCTGAGGAACTGGTTCCATTGCGAATCAATCATTATTTAATCAGCCAAGGGTTAGACTTCACTTTCAACAAAAAATGCGCCAGGTGGGAATTCTCGCAAGATATTGTATTGCGTGTATGGAAAACGGATGGAAACCTTGTGGTCGAAATGCGTAATGTAGGAAATGACCCAAACTTTTATCAACACTACCACCGCATGATGTCTTATATGACCTCCGAAGAGACGAAGATTTAAGTGGTGTCAGTCGCGAAGTAGACGTATCTCATGTCGAAATAAGTAAAATTCTGTTTTCAAAGAAAAAGATTGGGTGCAACCTCTTTTTCTTTTTTTTCTTTTTTTTCTTTTTTTTTCTTTTTTTCTTAGTCAAGCGTATCGATTCGTTCCATGTAGTGTTCCAACTCATCGCAAATCGTATTGGTTTCGTTGTATCGTTCCAATCGTTCAACCAAATTCATCCTTTTCCAGTCTTTTTCAGTAAACATAGTGTTCATCTTGTTTGTCGGGTAAATGCTCTGGAATAATCGTTCAGGAGAACCGCTAATGTACTCGTAACCATCGCAAATTTGTATCTTTTCCAGGGTTTCTGGACCCCACGCTCCGTGAGAATACGCCGACAACCACACATAATTCCCCACTCGGTTGGTGATTTTGTATTTGTTGAGGCTGATGTATTGACCAGACGGAACCGCACTAGGTAGCACGTAGACACCAGAAGTAAGGTGATACTCCACCTCTTTGAGTGACCCCATGTAAGAGATGACGTTTGCCCATAGTAGTTCGGTGAAGTAAGTCATGTTTGCTTTGTAATCTTTCTAAAATATATCTATACCTAGTTTTTTATTTCAATTTTTATTAGGAACATATGAAGTAAAAAAAATAGGGCCACCGCCCATCTTTTTTTGTTTTTTGTTTTTTGTTTTTTTCCTTTTTGTTTTTGTTTTTTTCCTTTTTGTTTTTTTCTAAATCCCCCAACGTTCAGATAGCTCAAGACCCAAGCCTCGGAACTGACCGATGTTGTCTGGGTGAAAGAACACATTCGTTAGGTCTTCGGCGAGTAACGCGCGAGATGCTTTCATCGCGTCGTAGTCGTAACCGAACGCATTTGGGTTAGAGGAAATATCCCACCAACTCACCTTGTCGGGATTTGCATTCAAAATGGGAATGGCGTTTGGATTGGACGACAAGGAAGGCCAATATACCTTGTCGAGATGCTTGGCCAAGAGAGGAACCGCGCCTGGGTTTCCTGACAAATCCAACCAGTCCACCTTGTCAAGATTTGACTCCAGCAAGTGGATAGCGTTTGGGTTTTGTGACAACATCATCCAGTTCACCTTGTCGAGATGCTTCTCCAATAGAGGAATCGCACCGGGATTTCTCGACAAAGCGTTCCAATCGGCCTCGTCTAAGTTCGACTCCAACAGGTGAATCGCACTTGGGTTTTCTGACAACCATAGCCAGTCGATTTTGTCGGGATTGGATTCCAACAAGTGAATCGCCCATTCTTTTTGAGTCAAAATGCTCCAGTTTACCTTGTCGAGGTTGGCTTCCAACAAGTGAATCGCGCTTGGGTTGGCCGACAACCATAGCCAGTCGATTTTGTCGGGGTTGGCTTCCAACAAGTGAATCGCGCTTGGGTTCTCCGACAAGGAAGGCCAATGTACCTTGTCGAGGTTAGTCTCCAGCAAGTGAATCGCGCTTGGGTTTTTTGACAACAGACGCCAATCCACAAACTTGGGGGTGTTCTCCATCAAGTTGTGCTCCAACAAGTGAATCGCGCTTGGGTTTTCCGACAACCATATCCAGTCGATTTTCTCGGGGTTGGCTTCCAACAAGTGAATCGCGCTTGGGTTGGCCGATAGCGTTTGCCAATCCATTTCCTCTAAGTATTGTTCCGAAAGATAATTCATGATAAGAGCACGTTTTATAGTGCTCAGGTCTAAAAAATGCAGTAAAAATCTTCTATTTCAATTTTAACGCATTCGTAAATTGACGCCGGCAACTCCGAAAAAAATAGGGCCACCGCCCATCTTTTTTTTTTCCTTTTTTTGTTTTTTTCCTTTTTTCCTTTTTTTGTTTTTTTGTTTTTTTGTTTTTTTTTCTAAATTACTCACGTTGTCGAAAGCTGGCGCTGGTTAGGTGTTCGGCTACTTCAACGCTTAGCTAAACGCATTTGGATTCGACGATAATCCTGCCCAAATGATGCGTTTGTAATTGTCGTTCAACAAAGGTATTGAGCACGGGTTTGAAGAAAGGTCGTACCATTCTACCTTGTCGAGGTTCGCTTCGAGCAAGTGAAGGGCTCCATGGTTTAGCGACAACATGGACCAGTCGATTTTGTCGGGGTTGGCTTCCAACAAGTGAATCGCGCTTGGGTTTCCCGACAACCATAGCCAGTCGATTTTGTCGGGATTGGCTTCCAACAAGTGGTTCGCGCTTGGGTTGGCCGACAACAAATTCCAATTGACCTTATCGAGATTCGATTCCAGCAAGTGAATGGCGTTGGGGTTAATCGCCAACTCGTTCCAGTTGACTTTGTCGAGATTTTGTTCCAGCAAGTGGACCGCACTCGTGTTGGAAGACAACCAATACCAATTTACCTTGTCGAGATTCGATTCCAGCAAGTGAATCGCGTTGGTGTTTCCTGACAAGTAGTCCCAATTTATCTTGCTGGGGATTGCTTCCAGCAAGTGAATCGCGTTTGGGTTTTTCGACAACAAATTCCAGTCCACCTTGTCGAGATTTTGTTCTAGCAAGTGAATCGCGTTGCGGTTAATCGACAACCCCGACCATTCGATTTTGTCGGGGTTGGCTTCCAACAAGTGAATCGCACTGGGGTTGGCGGACACGTAGTTCCAATCCAACAAGTGAAGGGGTGCTTCTAATTCTAGGTACATTTTCAGTTCGGCGGACGTTTAATGCTTCTATTTTTCGATTTCAATTTTATTGTCCACTTGCTTTATCCACGGTTAGTATTCGGCACATCACGATGCTTTCATGGTCGGGAGCAACTCCGAAATACTGAGCATTTGTGTATCAAATAAAAAAGAGGCGATTCTCTCCCAAAAGACTCTTCGCGTTAGCTACTCGTCTTTTGTTTTTTTTTGTTTTATTAATCAAATCCCCACGATTCGAACTGGTCGATGTGTTTGGGGTGGAAGCGCTCCTTCATGAGGTCTTCAGAAATGGTGGATTCGATCTCTGTGAGTCCTCTTGAAGGTCGAAAATTAAGCGCACACGTACACCTTACAGCCTAAAAAAATAGGGTGCAACCCATTATTTTAGTCCGCTTATAGAAATGAGTCTGAAAATTGATAAATGAGTATAAAAAATGGGTTTGTCCCTATTTTTCGGCTGTAAGGTGAAGCATACCGTGTGTGGGCTGTAAGGTGAAGCATACCGTGTGTGGGCTGTAAGGTGAAGCATACCGTGTGTGGGCTGTAAGGTGAAGCATACCGTGTGTGACCTTTTTGTTTTTC
>Ga0307982_1000105_pt1 | contig 61224 bp, 13 predicted proteins | sample OrgLakmetagen989_FD_201847 | JGI IMG/M metagenome (GOLD analysis project Ga0307982, IMG submission 201847) | Saline water microbial communities from Organic Lake, Antarctica - #989 | ecosystem: Environmental > Aquatic > Non-marine Saline and Alkaline > Saline | place: Antarctica: Organic Lake... | reverse complement strand
CTTTGGGGGGGGCATGTTTGGGGGGTTCATGGGGGGGGGCGGTGGCGGCCACAAGCTGAACCTTGAAGTTGGTTTCGGCCACAAGCTTGACTTGACCCCCTTCTGTTCCGGCGACACAATTGAAGCTGAAGGCAGTGCACCGGAGTACGACCTGACTGGAGTGCTGGTGCACGCAGGCGGAAGTGTCAACTCCGGACACTACTATTCATATGTGAAGACACCTGCAGGGGGGTGGGTGTTGGCAGACGACTCCACAGTCAGCGGCGTGAATAGACACCTGGTCATGCGCCAGCAAGCGTACATCCTGTTTTACACGCGCCGCACCCCCGTGACTCCCATGTCAAGGGGGGTCCCGCAGGACAGCGTTCCTGAGGGCATTGGAGGCGCAAGCTTGCACACGCAGCCGGCCTCACCTGCAGCGTCCCCAGCCAGCGCCCTGCCCCCCCCCACCCCGCCAGCTGAGGGCCCATCAAAATCAGCGGCTGGCGATTTCTTGCGTCTGTTCAGCTCATCCGCTGCAAATGCAGCCGCAACACAAGCCACCGCCAAGGGACCGCCCAGCGCAACAGCAGCAACAGCAGCAGCAGCAGCAGCATCAACAAAGGATTTCTTTGGCGGATTCAAGGCCTCCTCCTTGCCCAGCTTGGGCGCCGCCACCACCGATCCTGCAGCCCTGGAGCACGCCACAGATGGCTTGGAGGCGCAGGCCGACTCGTGGGCAGCGACTTTTCTGGGCACTACAGCAGCCAACACTACAACTGCCGGCTGTTCTGGTGGTTTGCTTGTTCCGACACGCATGTCCTCTGGTGGTGGCGCCACTGCGCCCTTGCCAAAGTTCCTGCTGGAAGACCAGGAACACGGAACACCATCTGTTCCCGCTGTGGCTTCTTCAGCCAGCAGTGGCAGCAGCAGTGCTGACGAGATGCCTGCGGGCACTCAAATGCGTGCCCGTGCAGCAGGAATGGCCAGTGGGGGGGGCACCCTCCCCCTCAGTAGGGGGGCCATTGCAGCTGTGCGGCGGGCTCGCAGGGCAGGCAGCTTTGACGCTGGGGCGAGCACTGGGGGCAGCACGCCTGCGGTGCCATCCAGCACAAACCCCCTCATGGGGGCAGCAGCCCACATTGCTCACGCCAAGCGCAGTTTGATGCTGCTGGCGTCTGGTGACTCCACGGACAGTGATTTCTCTGAGGAGGAATCTGAGAGCGATGAGGATGGGGGGGTGGGGGCGGCACGCCGGGCAGCGGAACACGCCGCCAAGGTGGAACGCGCTGCCAAGGTGGAACACGAGTGGGCACCAGCTGCCGCCCCTGCGGCTTCTGTGCGCTCCAGTACGTCCTCTGTGCGTCCTGTGAATGTGCACCGAGGACCGGAGCGGGTGGAGATCACAGGGAAACGGCGAAAGGCGCGACCCCAGGGGGAAGGGCAGCCCGAGGTGGGCAGTGCGGATGCGCTGTTCCAGGCTTGGCGGCACCCTGCTCAGGTGTTCTCAGCTGCCGGCTGGGGGGAGGAGGGGGGGGGCGATTCTGCCAGGGGGGCTGCAGACAGGGCTGCCATTGACCAGTGCGGCTGTGTTGAGCCTACAACTGAGAACACAGGCGCCCCCGTGTACGGCTCAGGTGGCGCTGCCTCTGCTGCGGGGCTTGTGGTGCATCTGGAGTCTCACAAGGAACACCTGCGGTTGAAGGCAGAGGCTGGGGACCGGGAGGCGTGGAACGAACACCTAGACATGGGAAAGCTGAAAAAGGTGAAGAAACGCGCAAGGGAAGGCGAAGAGGGTGAGCCGGAACAGCAAGACGAACACGAAGTGTTCGACCCTGAGTACGGCTGGGTGTCGCTGGATCCACATTCAGCTGCCGGCGCCGCCGCCAAGGCGAGTGTTGTTGGCCCTGGGGCTACCGCTGCCTTTGACGCCCTGCAGGCAAAACGAGCGGCGTGGTCAGCGGAACACGGTGGGGCTGCTCCGCGCAAGGGCATCTCGAACACAAGTCTCAAGGGACGAAGCAAACGGCCGCGGCAGGGGGAAGGGTCTGACGAGGACGCCGGAAACGACGCCGGAAACGACGCCGGAAGCGTGGGCGGAAGTGTTGGATCATGGGCCAATGCGAGCGGCGACGAAGTTACTGGCAGCGATGGCGACGGCGATCACGTGTTCCGCATCACGGGGCCATCCGCCTCCACCGCTGCTGCCCGGGGCAGTGATGTGCAGCAGCTCATCAAATCGGCTCACTCAGGGCAGGCCAGCGCTAGCAATAAGAAGCAGCGGTCAACGCCTGCGGCAGCTGTGGAAGATGACATTTGGAGCTCCAAGAAACGCTCTGACCCAGACGGGGAAGGGCTCTTTGGTGAAAAACGGAAGCGGGGGTCAGGGGGGTGGAATGCCCAACGAGGGGGGGCCAGTGGTGGCTTCAGGGGGGGCTTCAGCAATGAACGAGGTGGTCGCGGTGGGTTCGGCGGTCGCGGAGGTGGTCGTGGAGGTGGTCGCGGAGGTGGTCGCGGTGGGCTCGGCGGTCGCGGAGGTGGTCGTGGAGGTGGTCGCGGAGGTGGTCGCGGAGGTGGTCGTGGAGGTGGTCGTGGAGGTGGTCGCGGTGGGCTCGGCGGTCGCGGAGGTGGTCGCGGTGGGTTTGGTGGTCGCGGAGGTGGTCGCGGAGAAGGTCGTGGTGGGTTCAGGGGGCGCTCATGATGGGGTGATACTTTGGATGGTGCAATGCGCTCAGTTCAAGTGAAACAGATAAATTGAAGCTATTTGTAACAAACAGCGTTGCCAGAGATACTTGCTTCTACCGCGTCATCAGCACATGCTGTGACGCCACATATGCAAAGGTTGTCTAGGCTTCCGAGCTGTGTCGGGCTGTGCGACCAACTCTTCACGCCCGCTTGCGAACTGACTTGAGGGACATGCTGCTCAGCCGTTTTGAGTTTAACACAGAACGCCGAACAGCTGAGCTGGCTCCTGTGGACCCGACCACATCCTTGCTCCTTGTCGCAGCGACCTGCCGCATGACTGCGCGCTTTGGCTTTTCGCCTGGCTTCAGGCGCCGAGCGAACTTGCGGTCTTTGCGAGCAGCATCGGCCTCCTCCAGGGCAAACTCGGCGTTGAGCCTGTGCTGTTCCGCCTTGGCCTGCAAGCGTTCCAGCTGGTCCAAGGTTTCCTCCATGTTCGCGTAGTGTGTTCTGATTTGGCTCCACAGGGCAGGGGGGGGGTTGCTATTGGGCAGGTCGGACCCTTTTAGCTTCTTCCGCAGACTCGCTGACAGCAAAATGGGGTTATTGTTCATCTCAATGGTGCCTCCCGCCTTGCGCTTTTCGCGTTCCTGCCGCATGACGGCATGCTGGGAGCCCAGCTGGGCGGTGGGGTCCTTGCTCTTGGATCGCGCCATGCACTGGAAGGCCTTGTCACCCGCAACTGCCCCATACCCCACAACGGCGATGTATAGAATGGAGCCCACAATGGTGAGCATCACTGCAGCCAGCAGAGCAGTGCGCTGGGCGGCGAACTGGGTGCCCTCGCTGTCCAGCTGTCCGGACTGGAACATGATACCGGAGACGCACACGACAACGGAACACGTCAGCAAAATGGACTCCACGATGTTGTAGTCAATGAGGAACTTCACCCAACCCTTCTCCTGCCAGAATCGATCCGCGTCTTGCCCCCGGTCCAGGTCGGTCTCGTCTCCCAGCTTTGAAGTCTTCTTCACGATTTTGCGACGATCAAAGACACTGCTGGCCATGAGAAGTTTCTCAATGGCCTTCTCCTTGGAGCTGCCCTTCTTGATGCCTTCCCAGTACTTGGCCACAAGGGTAGGCCACTCCATTTTGCCCACGTACGGCTTGTGAATGATGTGCACAGTGAAGCTGGCAAACAGCACCAGCAGCACCATGGCCAGCTGGAACGCGGGGTTGCGCCGGAACATGAGGCCAGACAGTGCAATGGCCAGCTTGCGCAGGATGATGACCAGGTTCCACCAGTAGTACTCATAGGAGTAGATGTAGTACAGGCGCTTGAACTTCTTGCGCACATCGTACCCGTGGGGGTTCTCACCTCGGTTTTCGCCCTTTTTCATGGCCATCAGCACGATGTCGGACTGGATGGCCACGGCGTTCTTCCGGAACACCCACATCACAACAAGGGGATACCCTACTGTGTAGCACATCAGTGCCGGGATGGCATACGGCAATAAACGCATCTGTGTTCCCCCTGGTGTTCCGCACTCCTCAAACACCACTTCCAGGTACAAGTTGCCGTCTGGCGGGTCTGTGGGGTTGCAGTTGAACACGTCAAAGATGGTCCGCGTCAAGTGCAAGTACAGGAAGTACAGCATCATGAGGGTGGTGGAGATCAGCGTGGGCAGATGCCGGTTCAAGTTCTTCTTTCGGCCCTTGAGGCAGCGTTTGTAGAACAGAATGACAATGTGCATGATGCCAAACAGGGTGATTGCCAAGATGGGCAGTAGAATTGTTCCGAACCATTTGTTCGAGTACTCCAAGTCAGGCACGCTGCACTCTGGAGCAGTCAGCTCCAAGTTGAACGAGAAAATGCTCATGAACCGGAACAGCTGCAGCAACTCCATGGGCCAGGGTACCTTTGATCGCGAAAACAGCGCAAGCACTTGGAAGTAATCCACAATGATGGATGCCACGCCAGTGTGCACCTCGCGTTTGTTCAGGTTGTACGCCACAAAGCCAAGCAGGGCGGCAGCGCACACACCCAAAACAATGAGCAACCAAGCATTCTCAGGACACTCAATGCACTCGCCACCCAGACGGTAGTGCCCCACGGAACACAGCGCACAGCGCTCACCTGTGTACTTGACAGTGCACGTGTTGTTCCCGGCGCACGAATCACGGGGCTCGCAGGGGATGTAGTGAGGGCACTCGGAACGCAAGTTTGTGGTGCGATCAGGGTGGCAATTACTGTTGGGCACCCGCAGCATTGTACGCCACCAGCCAGCTTCGCTCCAGGGGGTCTCCAGGTCATTATCGAAGCTGCTGCAATTGGCGCCGATCTTGCACGTGATACAGTACTCCCCCGATATTCCAAAGAAACCTGGAACACAGCGAGTGTACATGACACCTGTCTCCCCAGGCGTGCTCCCGGTGACACTTCCGCCCAGAGTCACGTTGACGGTTTGCAGTCCCACCTTCAGAACAGGCATTGTGCACTCAATGTAAGGACCGGTGGGGCCCAGCAACCACTCGGGAGTTTCGCATTTGAACTCATTCAGCGTTACATTCACAGCTTGCCGAGATGCCCCGAAATTCTTGCCGTACAGGGTGACTCGTGTTCCGCCCATGGCGTCAACCGGTTGCGGTTGCACATAGGACACTCGCGGCTCGTCGTAGGTGATGCTGAGATCTGAGGGGGCGCCACCCACTGCTGTTCCGACCTGTTCTGCGGAAATGACTTCTAGTGGAACACGCTTTCCAAACCCTGGAGGGGGGCGGAACACAACTTCATCGTGGTCCCAAGAGATGATGCAGGCGCCACGTGGAACACGGCACTGGCAAAAGGCTGACGAGGCGACCACCGAGTCAGTGTAGTCATATCTGGCGCGGCAGCAACCTTCCCCGTTGACCTGGCCAATACGGCTAACTGCACCGCGATACGTCTCGCACTCCCCTGTGAACGAATTCCTCGCCAGGCAGTCGGCAGGACACAAGGCTCCATTGGTGGCCAGCTGGGGCATGGAGCTGCCAAGGCGCAAGTCGGAACACCTACGAGACACCACTGTACGGCCATCCACACGCACGCCGAACACTTTTTCAGCTGGAAACGCGGCATTGGCTGCACCCGATGGCAGCAGTCCGAAGTTGCTGCCGGTGAGCCGCACCGTAGCAGGGCGGCAACAAGTATCCAGGTTGCCGTTCTCAGCTTCCAGGAACTGGTAGCAGCCATCAGTGGGAGAGGTGGGCTCCTCCGTCTGCGGCAGTATTGTGGGCGGCAGATACGACAGCGCCACGGCCGCCCCCGGGCCACCAGCCGAGCTCAAGTGGAACCCAGGGGGACCCGTGATGATGCGTAGATGAAGGGGCCCTCCCGCGCCAGGGGGCAGCAAGAAGGTGATGGCTGTGTGGTTCCAATGCAGAATCAACGGCGAGGTCACACCTGAAGACGGAACGTGCTGCGCGCTGAAAACAGCAGCGCTATTGTTGTTCACAAGTTGCAGTTCCCCCCCTGTCGCAAAGTTTGTTCCACGAACAGTGGCCACCGCTGGGCCCATGTTCACGGATCCAGGTAGGAACAGTGTGCTGCCGTACAGCTCAGGCCACACCGCCGCAGCAGCCGCCACATACTGACCAAACAGCACAGAGTCGCTGCCCAGGGCAGAGCTGAACACATCCACCTGTCGCATGGTGCCGGTGGTGGGCAGCACCGGCAGAGCAGTGCCTACTTGCATCGCGGGGTGTTTGTAGGAGATGGCTCCTGGTGTGGAGGACTGCAGTTGCAGCTGCCGCACCTGTGCCGCAGTGCAGGGAGGAGGGGTGTTGGCTGTGCCGCGCACCGATGTGAGTTGCACTTGTAGACAGGCACCAGACCCTTGTGCAGTGAAACATGTGACATGGGTGGTGTTCCATGTGCTTGCAGGGCAGAACAACAGTCGCCCCCCCACCGTGACTGCAGCCGGAACAGCAGCGGGCGAGCCGGGGGGCCATCTGTGGGGCCCAAACCCTCGTCCGCTGATCACCATTTCTTCTCCACCCCGAGTGTCTACGGCATCCACCACAGTGCGCACTTGCTGGCCGTTCTGCACAAAATATCGGGCCATCTCGATGGCGGTGAACTCCGGGGCCCGGTATGCCATGCGCAGCTGTGTGGCTTCTGTGCTCACTTGTCCACCAGCGCTCAAGAACAAAGAAATTTCCGTGCCCACCCAATCAGGAACAACAAAGCTCACTTGGCTGTGAGTGCGGGTTTGCACCGGCAGTACTTCAGACCAAAACGGGACCCCCCCTGCGAGGGTTTGCGACCAGTCCTGCACCGTCACGGTGGGGTTCAACCCAAAATTGGATCCCTTGATGAGCACTGTATCGCCTGCTATCAGGGCTTGTGCAGATTGTTCCGCTAGCCTGTCTTGTTCTGTAGTTCCACCCACTCGCCCGAATGCAGCAATGCTGGGGGGCAGGTAAGTCAAGTTCCCAGTTGCCCCAAGGGTAACCGGGGAAGTGTTGTTCCCAAGCAGGTCAGCTGAAGACGGCACAACCAGCACCTCCACAGGGCCCTCTCCCTCGGGGGCGTCGCACACGATGCGGCCCAGAATCACCTTCCCGGAGTCCACTATGGTGGCAAAGCTCAGAGCAGGCGAGGGACTGCCGGCTTGGGAGTACGGTGCCGGAGCCCCGACCACGCCACAGTAAGACAAGCTGCCGTCTGCAGCCCGGAAGAAGGTGCGGATCTGGGGCGCGGTGGCTGCAGACGACCCCAAGTTGGTGGCGTCTATCTGCACCTTGAAGCCACCAGCGGTCACGGCGTCACCCAGAACAGTAACACTGCGAACACTTGGGTTGGTGTTCGTGAAGAATTGTGTCGAGCTGTGCTGCTCGCCAGTTTGAATCCACAGCCGCCCCTCACGAACGGGAAGTGCAACACGAACACGGGAGTGGTCCCAGATCAGCTGAGTTGCAGGCAGGCCGCAAGCGATGGTGCTTGCCAGCATTTCGCCAGCGGAGCCAGTGACTCCAGGAACAAGTTTCAGTTGCTCCACGGTAAGATCTGCTGAGGTTGGTGCAACTCTCAGGAAGTTTCGCGAACTGGAGGTTCCAAAGTTCCACCCAGTGATGTCCACCAAAGTGCAAGTGGTGCTGATGACAGGCAAGCCAAGTTGCACTTGGGCGATCTCATCCAGAACACTCACTCCAGTGTCTGGGATGTGCGGCTTGGAGTAGTGGAATGCAAAGGCATTCGAATGCACGCCGGCAACTGAAACCAGAACAGACACGTCTCGGCCTACACCTGTTGGAGTCAGGAACTGGATGCTTGTCGTAGACACTGCGCCTACTGCGACTGCTTCTTGGGTGCGTCCCCCAGGAATGTTCTCAATGAACAGCACTCGAGGTCGCTCCCCGAAGTATCCGAAATTGATTCCAGTTACCCGAAACAGGTCACTTCCTTTTGTGCTGTTGCCTTCAAGTGCAGCCAGTGCCACACGAGTCAACGAGAACACGCGGGGGATATCATACTGCACAACAACACCGGAGGATCCGTCAGATGTGGAGCGCTGGGTAGCAACAGTCACCACCACTCTGAGCTGAGTGCCCACGCCAGGTGCCGTCAAGCAGCTCAGACGGCTGTGCGGAATGACAATGGTGACATTGGAACAGATGAACTTGCGTGTCGCAGATGACGGCCCGTAGGTGATGGATCCGATGTCGCCCCGCAAATCAGCAATCGAGGCTCCGAAGTTCAACCCATCAATCACCAGCGTATCGCCCCCACCGGTGGACAGCGTAGCGACTGGCACACCTGCACGCTCAGCTGTGACTTGTGTCACAGTGGGCCGCATGTAGCCGTTCGTGGGAGCTCGACTGCGCTGGCCGTCAATCACCGCAGTCCACCGCAGGTTCCCTCCAGCACCTGCGCAGGTGCGGCAGGCCATTTGCGTGTGTGCCTCAGTCACATTGCACCCCACAGCCAGGAAGCGTGTTGGATAGGCTGCGGCCACTTCGTTACCGTCCTCTTCGCTGGCTTTGTACTCGACGAATTGAATGCGGGCAGCGCCAGCTGGGCCGAAATTGGCGCCGAACAAAGTTACCTCCTCACCGCCCTGCGTGGCTGACTCCGCACCGTCGCCCAGCACTTGCCCCAGAATAGGTGCAGCGTAATGCAGTGAGTTCAAGGCAACTCCAGTGGTCCACATGGTGAAACATGCTGCCACACCGTCGGCAGCACAGACTGTGATGCCAACTTGCACATCATGCATGAATCCTGTTCCGGGAATCGTAGAACACTCCAACAGGCCAGGCACAGGCACAAGACACTGTGTGCTCTCATACTGCTGTGTGGGGTTTGTGTTCCATGCTCCGATTGCAGCAGGCACCACCCTCGCCAGGGGCACAGCAGTTGTGTTGGGCACGACAAAGTCTCCGTACCGCATTCGGTAGGTGACGCTGAGTGACTCCGGCAGACTGATTGTAGCAGGGCCAAAATGTGTTCCGGCAATTGGAACAGACACGCCTCCGCGGGTTGAGGACGCTTGTGTCTCGTCATCCGCCGTGGCAATGGGCATCAACGCCTGCGTGTCCCCGGGCACCGTGGTCTGGAATGCAGGGGGGGTGTACGAGGAGGTATCGACTGAAGGCATGATTGACTCTGTGCCAGCCACATTCACACTCCACACATGGTTGCCCCCGATGCCCGGCAGAGACTGGCACACAACACGAGTGTGGGAACACACCAGCTGGCAGGCACTGCCGTCGATGCGGAACTCAGCCCCAGTGGGCCCATATGCTGCAGTGATCACGTGACTGCCGCCCAGGGGCCCGAAGTTGCTGCCCTCTATGGTAACAGGGTCGCTGCCATCAGTGTTCAATTCCTCCCCCGCCGTCACAGCTGTGCCCAGGTCAGAGGCACACGCCACCGTGCCGGACAAGTGACTCCCAGGACGTACACTGGCGATTGCAGGCGCGCTGAAGGAGCTAAGCAGCTTCACAGGCTCGCTCACTTGCCCAGCCACTGCAGCGACAAAGGTGTGGTTCAGGCCCACGCCCGGTACCACTGTGCAGGTGACAGCTGTGTGAGGCGTGCTCACAAAGCAAGCAGCAGCTGTGTACAGGGGGGTCAGATCGGGCGGAATTTGGTACTGCACAGTGACAGTGCCAGCAGGGTCAGATGTTCCAGGTCCCAGGTTTGTTCCATTCACGGTGAATTGCTGGCCACCTGGAGTTGGCACACCAGCAAAGCTGCCAACGCTGAGCATTGACAGTGCTGGCCGGCCGTAATGGATGGTGACACCCGCAGATGATAGGGCCATGGGTGGTGCTGAGACATTGAAGGCAGGCAGGTGGCCGGCACTTTGCATGGAAACGCGGACACGCAGACCTGCTCCGACCCCCACGGCAGTGTTGCACACGATTCGATTGTTGCCAGGCGCTGTGCCCGTGTCCAGCACGTAGCAACCCTGTGCAGTGTACTTTCTTCCGTCTGCGCCACCGTACGTGACAACCGGAACAGCCCGCGCTAGCACTGGGCGAGCGGCATGCCACTCCGCTGTGAAGCCGAAGTTTGTTCCTTGCAGAACAAGTGTTTCTCCACCGGCGGTGTTCATATCTGTCGGAGGCACTTCAGCTCCAGATCGCAGCAAGCTGGCTGCTGTCACCGTCAGGTCATTTAAATCGGTGATGTTCACAATCACGTTGCACCGACCTCGTAGCCCTGTCGCGTCCTGCACCAAAATCTCAGCTGTGGCTTGCTGCAGATCCTCAAAATCAGGACGCGACGCCCGCAGGAGGATGAGCTGATGCCGATCCAGCAGGGTGTCGTATCCAAGCCCGAACATGTTGCGATCAAAGCGGTCAGCGGTGTTCGTCAAGATGGTAAGACGGAGGGAGGAGGTGCCTGCAAAGGTCAGGTCGTCATCACGAACAGCCAAGTCTCCCAAAATGACCTCCCTGTCTTCGTTTTGCTCTTGCACTGTGAACACGCGAATTCCGCATTCGGGCGCTTCCCAAATGTCATTCACGGCAATTTCCACTCGACCAGTGGATGTCAGCGCTCCATCAAACGCATCAATATTCAACGTAAAGGCAGGGTTGGCAGTCTCAAAGTCCAGTGCATCCCAGGCGACATCTGAGCGCAGCTTCACCAAGAAGTGAGTCGTTGTGCCAGCTGTGGTTGCAGCCAGAGATGCATCAGTGTAGGTTGATGCTGGAACCACGCTTGTTCCGACTACTTCCAGGTCGAAGAGAATGCTGTGCGACAGCAATGTCAACGACAAAGGGGCCCCCGTCTCGTCAGGGTCACGCCAGGTGAAGTTACCAAGAACACTTCCGGGGGGGGTGTTCTCGTCAACGTTGAAGCTGGCTTGCAGGCCGGAGTCCGGTGCTTCATTCACATCGTCCACAAGAATCTGCAGAGTGTGCACGATGCTGGTTGCAAATGACGGGTCTGAGGGCTGGTCGGTCACAGTGACACGCAGGGTAATCACAGGGGTGAACTCATGACTGAGAACACTGCTGTTCGACACCAGTTGAATTGAAGTGCTGTCCAGGGGCTGCGACTGCACTAGTTGTGTGCTCAGCAGCTTGGGAGTGATGTTCTCCACAAGATACACCAGGGAGTGGCCGTCACCATCTGAGCCTTGCAGGGTCGGAACAACAAACGTTCCAGCTGGAGACAGCTCAGGAATGCGGCGCACAGCTGCAGGATTGTTCAACACAGGTGCTTTGTTGAAGCTTGAGATTGTCACAATGACGTCCACCGTGACACTGCCTCCCTGTGTGTCATTCACCCGCACCTTGAAAGTTTCATTCACGGAATCAGACAAGTCAGGCAGCAGTTGTGAAGTAGCAAGAATGCCACTGCTGCTGCCAATGGTGAAATTGCTGCCGGCTGGATGCAACACTTCGTAGCTAAGAACATCGTCAAAATCTTCATCGCGGAACAGGAGCGGCGCCCCGAAGCTTGTTCCGGCTGGAGTGGCTTCTGGAATGAGCCGCCACAGACTCTCATTTACATCCACCTGCGGTTGATCATTCTCGTCTATAAGCTCCACTGCAAGCCATACACTACGGGAGGTGTTACTCCCCAGGGCGTCAACAGCGTCCAGTTGCACCCAAATGGTACTATCAGACTGAGGCTGAGTCTCAAAATTGATGGCAGCTGTGCTTGCCACGGACAGCTCCCACTGGTGCAGCGTGGCATTGTATGTGACTGTAACAATGTCTGTTCCGTTGGTGCTGCTGTTGAACTGCTGTACTGAGAATGCGCTCGAGTCAAGAAACGTTGATTGAGGCCCGCGGTTCACAGCAGACGCGCCGCTGGGCAGATCCTGCGACCCGACCGTCGCCAGGAATAGATCAACGTCATCTTCCTCATCATCGAGACTGGTCACGGTGGACAGGTGTGTTCCTGCTGCAGAGTGTTCTGAGATGCGCACACGGTTGCAGGGGAAGTGCTTGGCGCCGCCGTATACGAACCCTTCAATGAGTTTCTCATACACAGGCAAGCTGTACCCTGGGCGAGTGTCAAAGAAGCACTGCCGGCGGTATTGCGTCTGGGGGTGCTGCGACGAAAAGTACACAAACCCATGGCAAGCGGCAGCGGCTCGACATGAGGTCTCACAGCTGGAGGCTGCCAAATGGTCTGAACGGAATTGCGGACCAAACGGCTGTTCTGAAGGGCTTTCCGCCCCCGGATTCGGCCAAGTGAATTCAGGGCTGTCCAGGGTGAGGCCGCCTGTGGTTTCGAATCCCCAACCCTGGTGCATCTGCCAGGGCTGCGAATACGCCGTGTAAACAGACGAGTTGCACCGGAACAGCGGGCGGTCGTTCCGGTCTGTGATATTCACCTGCAGGCCAATGGACGCAGTCAAGGGAGCATCGATGTCATTGTCGCTCACCCGTAAGGTAAGCTGGTATTGCTGAATTGACTCGAAGTCAATCACGTCGTTGGCAACATACACCGATGCCAGTGTGACACTTGTGTTCACCACAGCAGGTGGGTTGGCGGGGTCGGTGATCACTGCGTACCCCTGCGCCAGTGTCACGCCAAATGGAAGCCCCAGGGCAGCGGAGGCCCCCCCTGCTCCCGCTAGTGCAGCATACAGGGCTGTGGGGCTCACAGGCGCGCCGTTGGCTGCATTCTCGTTCCCAGCGGCAAACTCAACCGAGAGTCCCTGGTCGGCAAACGACGTGGAGACAAGGTCGGGGTCCGTTACTGCAAAGGTCGCGATGACGCGCCCAGGCACAGCGTTCTCCTGGATGGCTACACTGCTGGCTTGACCGGCCAAGTGCCACATTGGGGGCTCATTCACATTGTCCACGCGCACTGTGAGGTTCACACGGGTGGCCATGGGCGGAAATGCATTTCCACGCCCTCCGTCGTCGCTGACTTCAACTTCGATCAAGAACGTGGGCTCTGTCTCGAAGTTGAAGATGCCTGCACCAGCAGGTGTCACGGTCAGTCGCCCAGTACTAGGATCCAGAGCCACGCGCGAAGTGAAGGCAGAGGGGTGTGCAGTGACAAGCGTGAACGTCAGCGTGTCGCCATCTTGGTCGGAGGCGGCAACAGTGCCAATTTCCACGCCGAAAGGCGCCATCTCGGCCACCAGCAGTGCCTGCGATGAAACAGGCACGCGTGGTGCATCATTCAGGTCCAGCACTGTGATCGTCAGCAGGGTGGTTACGGTGTACTCCGTATCATTCACCAGTGCCAGAAGCTGAAAAGAATTCAAGGTGGGGCTTTCAAAGTCAAGCAGGCCTGGCTTGGTAGTTAGCACTTGTGCTGGGGAAATACCGCCGGCGATTGGAGGCAGGGACTGCAATGTGAACTGCTGTGTGTCATCGCCCACAATGACTCGCCAGATCAACGGATCGCCGTCCTGGTCAGTGGCATTAGCAGGCCGAATCGCCAAGGGTTGCCCCACGGCGCCATTTTCATACACGAAAACTTCCTGGGGATCTGCTTCAGGGGGGTCGTTCTTGTTGATGATGTCAATGTGCACGTTGGTTGTCAAGTTTGTCGGCGGCACGCCGTCGTCAATTGCCATGATTGTGAGGTCAAAGACTGTTCGCGTTTCGTAGTCAGGCGGGTTCAAGACACGAATTTGGCCTGAGCATGTTCCAATGGCAAACGTGTCTTCGAAATTTCCGTCCAGGATGCTGAATGTGACCAGCTGCCCGTCGTCCTCGTCCATGCCGAAAATGGCAGCCCCCACCTTGGTGTTCTTCATGGACTCTTCGACGACGGAACGCACTGGGTTTAGCTCCATCACAGGCGGATCATTTTCATCTGTAATCTCCATGTATACCATTGCCTGAGAGCTGAGCCTCCCGTCGTCCACATTCACAACCACCGCAATGTATCCATCCATTGCACGGTCATCATTGGTGCGGTTGCGCCGTTGTTCCCGGAGGTACTCGTAGTTCAAGTACGTGTTGTTCTTCACGAACACGTTGCCTGTGGTGGGGTTGATGTCGAACACACCATCCAGGTCACCAGCGATCAACGAGAACGTCAGCGAGCAAAGGCTCATGTCTGGGCAGTCCCCGTCCGTCACTTGCAAGTCTGCTACTGAAGTCCCATCTGCTGTGTTTTCTGGCAGTGTTCGCACTATCCCAGAAGCCAGCGGCGGTTCTTCCACATTCAACAAATTGATGGTAGTGCGCACAGTGTCCACTTGGCGTGGAACATCTGCCCACACTGTGTTGCGCACTGTGGTCAGCTGCGACTGCACTGTTTGGCCAGGGGCATAATTTCCACCCGCAAAAATGATCATTTGACCATTGCCCCATGTGGCTCCCAATGTGCGCGATGGTGTCCACAGGCGCAAATGCGTTTCATTATAGGCGTAGTTGATGCCACCGTACTGTCGCCACGAAAATCCAGTGGCTTGAGCAGTCACACCCTTCATATCGTGGTAAAACCCGCGCGACGCTCCATCCCTCACCTCGCCTATCACTTGTACGCGCCCGGGCATCAAGCCGACGTTGTGCTTAATTTCCGCAAATGCCAAAGACTGCGGATGCATTGTGAAGGGGGGGTGTGTGTACGCCGGCGCCGCAGCCTCTAGATCCTCCTTCCATGCCTGCACGCGTACAGCGACAATGTCAGCAGCGGAGGCGTGGCGCCGCCCCCCCCACCCGTCGCCAGTGCGCAGGGCAAAGCCGTACGTGTTTGCGTTGACAGGCAGCCACACACGCACCTCGTCTTCATCATACGCATACAGCACTGCACCGAAGCGTGCAAACGACTGGATTGTCTGCGCGGAAGACACAGCTTCAAACACAAAGCCTTTGTTGGGGCCGTCCAGGAATTTCACCAGCACGCGCACACGGTCTGGCATGTCGCCAATCCCGTGAAACAGGGCATAGTTTGAGCTGGTCCCCTTCTGGGAAACGCCGGTAAACCAACCCGAGTCAAAAGCGGGGGTGACTAGTGGCGAAACCACAATTTGCACCTCAGCAAGGTGTGAAATTTGGTGCCACATTTCTTCCACCACCCGCCCAGCTTCGTAGCGCCCGCCCCAACCACCGTCCCCCGAGCGCCAAATGGAGCCCCCCGATCCAGCAGTGTCTCGCGACGGCGCCCACATGCGCACAGAACCCCGCGAATACCCAAAGTGCACGCCACCGTACTTGTAACTTGTAGTATAGTCTTGCGCCCACATGGCCCCCGTGCCATGCATGATGAAGCCCTTGTTGGCACCCTCTGTGGCACGCACCAGCAAATCCACATCCAGTGACGCGGGGTCCAGCTCAACAGTGTGCTGCAGTTCCATGAAGGACATCGTACCAGCCTGCGAGCCGAACTTCACCCAGCCCGACTCGTAGAATGCACGCTTAGCGGCAACAGACACGGAGAATGACTGCTGGGTCTCGAAGTCTAACGGTTCTTGGTCCTTCACCACAAGCCCCCCCGTGGCACTGTCCACCACAAATGGGTCACCGGCGCGCGCGCCCACGATGAAGAACCCCCCGATATCTGCCCCAGGCTGCAGGGCCAGTGGAGCATTCACCTCGGCAAGCAGCGCAGAGTTCTCAGGCAGTGTCACGTTTTGACTGCGGCAAGCGAACAAGGATGAAATGGTGGCGACTTCACCAGCTGAGGCGACCTGCACGGCTGCCGTCAGGAAGCTTGGCTCCGAGGCATTCACTGCTGGTTGCTTGCGGCCCATTGCTGTCCATGACAGGGTGGCGCGCCTATGGCTGCCAGTGGCTGCCATGTCGCCACTGGGAACACTGGAGCTCAAGATCGACGAAGCACTGGAGATGCCAATGTGCTTGAAAGCACGTTGCAGTGCTGCAGTGTCCAGGTCAGAAACCAGTGTGACTTGAACGTCGTCGATTCGGTTGCTCTGCGAGAACCACGATGTGACTCCCACTGTCCCGGTGCTCAGAGCATCAGGGCTTGTGTCTTCATAATGGAACAACTCGGCACCATCAACTGAAAACGTGATCCAGTTGCCGGAAACTTGCACCTCCCAAGCATGCCATACGGATCGCTCCGGCAGCAGGGGGCTGCTGGTGGGAATGATGACCAAGCAAGGCGTGGGGGTCCCAGCGTTGGAGCGGAAAAGGCAGACCTGCTCAGAGCCACTCTGAACTAATGCATAAATCGCATAATACGTGTTCGGTGCCGACATGCGGAACAGCACGCCCAGGTGGCGATCGTTGCCTTGCATTCGAACGCGGTACACGTAATTGCTCCACGTGCTTTTTGCGGCGACGTCATTATAGTATGCGTGCACGCCACCCCAGGTCTGAGGGTTGGTTGGTACTCGCGCATACTGCTCCTCGTCTGTGAAGTATGCTGAGGCGACATTGGGCAAAAGCGGGTGCCCCCAGTTTAACCCGCTTGAGAGCAGCTGGGAGCCCGAAATGAAGTAGCTGCCGGTGCTGAGGTAGAACAGCGCAGATGGGTGGGCGTCGCCTGCATTCCAATACGTGTCGCGAGTGCCCTCTCGGTGGATGCTCCATGCCGATGGTACATCTGCTGAGTGGCTTCGGCAGCAGGCAGCAGACTGCCCAATCTGCCCGCGCCAAAACGCATCATCGTTCGGCTCCGTGGGCACAACTTCGCTGCGGAGCTGACAGCGGTAGCGAGATGTGTGCGTGTAAACATACACGCCGAACATCCACGTGTTCTCGCCTGCAAGTGCAACATATTGGGAGCTGGGATGAGGGTTGGGGTTGGACCAAAGGTACCCATTGTATCGTGAGCTGCCATACGAGTATCCGTAACATAAGTCTTCTTGAGAGCACAGAGCTGCCTTTTGCTGGTAACACATATCGGCAGCCTCACTCCAGGTGGCATTTGGCATTGATACCATGAATGAATACGAGTTGGTGCCATCCGGAACAATTGAACGCCGAATGGAGTTTTGTTGAAGGAAGGAACCGAACGACTCCTGCATCAGCTCGGTCTGCACGGAGGGCAGGTTCTGCGCTGCCATGGCCACCGCGGACCCTGTTGGCAAGCCAGCCAGGAGGCTTTCCACGGCCTCCGCATGCCCTGCACCAGTCAGCGGCATGCTGTGCACAGAGGCCACCTCCCCCGTGTCCGGGTGCATCACGGCAACCTTCAAGCCGCTGAACTCGGGGTCATATCCGGAGAGCGCCTCCACAGCGGTGCCTCGCACCTTGATTTGACCAAAGGTTTCCAGAGCCTGCCCTGCAAATACGCGCCCCACGCGGATGGGGTCTGTGTTGCCGACTGCACTGTGGCCTGCAAACTGAAACCGGACATACCGTACTGATGTCATCTCGCCCGACACAAAAACCGACGGACGATTGATGTCACCAGCATCACTCAGGGCACCTAGTGCACCAAAGGAGCTCCAGGCAGCTCCGCTTGCCAGCTTCACACTGACCACAACTTGGGCACCGGGGGGCGCCTCGCGCTGGTCGAACTCAACGCCAACTCGGTTCACTCCCCGCGCTGAGCCTATGTCAAACTCCATGGTTTGTGTCGTCTGGCCGGAGCCAGCAGCGAATGTCCAGCCTGCAAGCTCGCTTTCGTCACCGCTTCCCAGCACATGTGACTCGGCAAGGACTGCAGTTGGCGAGGCCGTGGACGCGGAAAATCCAGGCGAATTGCTCAATGTGGCGCCCAGGGAGGCAGACAGGAAGTTCAGGGCTTGGGCCTGTGGGAGGGGGTGCTCCACCACATACCCCTGCATATACAGGGCACAGGAGTCACCGCACTCCCCCACCTGCCCCAGGAGCCCCCCTTCACCCGATGTACAGCCAATGGGGTGCACCATGAGGTGTCCAGTGGAGCCTGCTGGCGCGGGGTTCGACGCCCACGGTAGGTAGGTCAGTGTTTCCACAGCTTTTGCTTCGCCGTCGCGAGTCAACCAGTCTGCACCAGACCTGTACCCGGAAATCCATGCCCGCTGACAGCTGAGCAGTTCCTTGATGCACTGCATCTCGTCAGCAGATTGAATTGCTGCAAGTCGCCCTTGCACGCCGCGCAGTGTTGTTTTTCGCGCCTTGTCACGGGCTTGCGTATACGTGAGGCCACCGGTGCGCACAAACTGGTACATCTTCCCGGTGTCGGGGCACAGCTTGGGGGCGAGCACATCCTCACGCTGCTCAGCAACACGCAGATTCGTCAAACGGAAGCCCGCCGTGCTGCCTGAGTTTGTCATGGCGATGAACCGCAGTGGCGTGTCGCTGTGCGACGCGACAGCCGAGTCAGGGTACTCCTCGATGGGGTTGAGTCGGGATTTGTTCACCTTCAGCACACCGTTCTCGTACAAATGGATGGCATCGTGCGTCATACGGCACATGAGGTTGGCCGGGGCAGAGTCTGGCGTCAGCATGGACTGCGCTGGCAGGGAGGACTCTTGTGTAAACAGGGCTCGCACCTGAGTGTCACTAAGGGGAGTGTCATAGTGACGGAAGTCACGAACACTCACAAAGGGATTGCGGCTGCCACAGTACCCAAAGCCGACCTTGCGGGGACCGGCATCAGTGATGAGGTATGAGTATATCTCCTCAGAGTTCATGTTGTAGTTGCACTGCTGCACGCCGTTGTAGTACACCTTCATTTTCGGATCTGGGAGCAAAGTCATGGCAACATGCACCCACTCATTTGCAGGCACCTCGTTGTTGACACTGCAGCCGCGGTGGCTGAAAAAGTGTCCAGCTTTGGTGAAACGCATGGTGTTGCGTGTGCTGGTGTAAAACTCAATCTTGGGCTGCGCATCTGAGCTGCCTGACACTTGACCCAAGTCAAACTCCGTGTAGGATGTGTTACAGCCACGCATAAACACCATGGCACTTGAGTAGGAGCTAGATGGTGTGTTCTTCACCCAAAATGAGTACGTGGATCCTCCCACGTGCCAGTTCTCCACGTTTGCATTGTCCCAGATTCGCTCAGTGCCCAAATCAAACTCAGTGGATGGAGCCAAATCCGGCGGAGTATAGAGATCATAGTTGGTTGGAAGACTGTCTGCACTGTCCAACAGTGCAAGGTAGCGCCAATGCCCCCGATTATGGTCATACTGCAGCCGCAGCTGGTTGTCGCACACGTGAATGCTGGGGTGGTGGCTGGAGGCGGACGCGGCCGTGTTGGCGTCAATGGACAAATCAAACGAGTATGTCCGCTCCACGGAGTATTGTTGCTCTGATACAATCTCAACCCGAGAGCGCGCATCGCCAGTGACGATGCCACGCACATCTACCGAGGCCTTGGCGGCGGAATCCACAGTCCCCGCCATGTGGATCTCGTTCTCGCCAGAAACAGCAGTCACTGTGGCAGCAATGCCCCCAGATGCAGCCTGCTCCGCTTGCCAGCCAGTCTCCTGCACGCCCCCCACTTTGGTGGGACGCAGCACACGACTGGCACCTCCGCGTGAAACGACCTCCACGCCGGGACAGTCCAGAGGCTCTTTGTCCGTACCAACGTTCACAAGCCGCAAATCATCCACGTAAACTTCCGACGATTGCTGTGGAGCAATTCCTGCAAGCACAACAGTCAGGCCAGTGGGCAAAGTGGCGCCTTGGCCATACTTCTTGTTGAACAGTGTCTTCAACGAGAACGACTTTCGCGCCCACTTGTCAACCGGAACAGTGGTAATTTCGTCACACATGCCAAGTTCATTGGCCCCGTTGACGCAAATGCGCACGAACTTGCGGTGGGCAGGGTTGTCTGGCGACGCTTGAATGCTGTCACACTGCTCAGTGACTGTGAAGCAGGGGTGATTGGCGGGGACGTTGTTCAAACCAGCGTCGCCAACAAGCATCCACAGTGGTGCTCCCATGTAAAACGGTTCTAGGCGCACCCGAACACTGAATGACAGCAGCGTGGTGCTGTTGATATTCACACTTGCAATGGTGCGGCGGCCATACCCAAGGGAGTTCAACAAGGCCTGACGCTTTCCCCGTCGGAGCACCGCAGGGTACACCGCGTCGCTGGAGGCGTTCAGCATTTGCGAGGCTGGGACGCCGCCTGTTCCTTCCCCTTCAACTGCAAGGGCAGTGTTTGGGTTGTATGCCACCCACTGGTACGTCTCAGGGTGGATATTCCCGCTAAAGTGGCCGCCAAGAAACGCACCCCACTTATGCGCCAGGTACATTTCCACATTCTGGCGCTCTCCATCGGTCAATTCTCGCCCGTATGAAATGATTTCAGCCACTTGCCCTCGGGCCACTTGGGTGGAAAAGAACCCGGAGGCCCCCATAGCCAGACCATCCCACGGCTGAGCATAGTAACTGCTCGTGATCTGTCCAATGTACGAACCTCCCACATGGGAGGTGATACGATCGTCTGCCATCGTCATACATGTGATACCCCAGTAAAACATGTAGTTCAGCGAGTCACCGTTGTACGACGTCCCGTACACATAGTTGCCGATACGATAGCCTTGTGACTCAACAGATCTCCAGCTTGAAGTAGATCCAACAGAACCCCGAAAGGTAGGGCTCTGCAGCAAGTACCGCAACGCAGGTGACTCGCTCGCATCGTCCACGGAGCGCTTGTCCACCACACACAGTGTGCCCGGCATGCCGTTCAAGCTGACGTCAGACGTGCGCCAGCGCATGCCACCGACATTCGGCAGGTTCTCCACCGCAGGTAGCCCGACATCTTGCATGTACTGTTCTGCATTGGCCTGCCAAGTTCCAGGGGTGTGTCGGGAGGGGTCGTGGTTCACGACCATGCGCGGACGGGCAGCGCCAGCAGACTCGCCGTGTGACTGGGTCAAAGACTGGTCTTCCCAAAGAGACACACGAGCGTCGTGTTCTTGTGGTGTTCCGGCATCGGCCATGTTCCACAACAGCGGCCCGGGAGGCAACCCAGGGCACACTCGGGTGATCTGGAGGCCGGTGATAAACATGCGGCCAGTCGTGTGGCTCTCGCCAACGATCGCAAAGGCAACAGATGCTACAGGCATTGTCGATTCCAGTTGAGCGCTCACAGTGGTCCACTGGTTCCGCACGCCCGGAATCAAGGCCTTCCCAGCCGTTGAGGCGCGCACGGTCGTGCCATCAGCAGCCAGCAGCGACACCCTGAGGATGTCTGTGTTGGTTGCATCCCAAGTGTTCTCCACGAACACTTGCGCGGTAAGAGTGTACGTCTCGCCACGGGATCCCACAGGCCATAGCATCTTGTCCCAAACAGTTTGAATGCGGGCCACATCTGTTCGGCGTTCGTGGGCAGTATAGCTTGCAGTAGAAGATGGAGACGTAAACGATGTTCCCAGTTGAAGAACGTAACCGGAACCACCGGGCTCAATTCCAGGCAGAGAAGCAGACGCCCAGGGCACGACAGCAGCCCGCTGAGCGTTGCTGTGTCGAGTCACGTGAGCACCACCTCGGAACACGTTGTTCCCAATGAAGAAGGGACAGCCCTGGGGGTCTGCTGCAGGATCATTCACCCGAAGGCGCATGCCGTACTCGCCCCCAAACTTGTAGGCAGGTGATACATCCCAGGACATGCTTGCCCCCCCTGCACCCCGGTTGGCTTGCCAGTTCCAAGCTGCTGCATCAGCCGACTCAAAGTCTTCAGCGAACAGCTGTTCGCCTTTCTCGCAGCTATCAGATGATAGCAGGTCCTCTCCGCCGCGGCAAACCCACCCAGGTTCAACTTGACAGGTTGCACTGCAACCGTCTGCAGAGTTGAAGTTTCCATCGTCACACTCCTCAGCGCCAGTGCGCACAGCATCTCCGCATACGACGCGGCTGCTGATGTCCACTGGAACGCGGCAGGCCCTGGAGCGGCACTGCAGTCCGGCGGATCCGCAGGGTGGAGTGGCCGGCATGACGACATTCAGGGCGTTGCCAGAGGTGTCGTTCATGAAGTACTCCACCGCTTGGCCCTCCTCAAAGGAGGTTTGGTATTCCAGGCCGGCAGTTGGAGGATAGACCTCTTGAAACATTGAGGCCTTCAGTTCCGTTCCACTTCTGGCAAGGCTCCAAATGCGAATGGTGTCCATCATAAAACTTGCCACGGTATTGCCGTAAGCAGGCAACCCACGGCCCCAGAACGTCTGACAACGGGCCACAGGAGTAGGTGGAGGCAGCGTTCCAATTGCCTTGAGCAGTCCATTCAAGTAAATGCGGCCCTGCCCTGTGGCAGCTTCGTAAGAAACAGCCAAGTGGGACCATTTGGCCAGACCAAACTGTTCGGCAGACTGGATGCAGCTCTCGGATGAACGACCCAACCCCAGGTTGTCCACGCAAAAATGTAGCCTTGGGGCCTGTGACAAATTTGGGAGCATGGGCACGGACCAAGTGCACTGCACCACGCCAACTTACTGCCGCAAGACTGTCAAACCCGATCGAAATGCGTGGTTGGCCTCCTGAGGGAAAACCAGAGTCAAAAATAATACTCTGTAAAAAGCTGGATGTTGAAATACAACGGAAACGCAGTTTGAAACAATGACAACTTGACGACAGCTTGCAAATACGCGAGGCAACGCTGAAAACTGCCTGGAAGCAGCGCCTCCCGAAACACTGCTCGAGAAAACTAGCGCCACAGACAGAAACAAGCAAAACAAACGTACTCGGCCAGAAGCATCCCTGTTGTCCTCAGTCACGAAGACCCATGCCTCGATTGTGAACTCTGCGTGCTGCAAGGTTGTAGGCAAACCAACGAAATCGTCTCCAGTGAGAAACGCGGCGAGACTTGGTGCAGCAACAGCCAACCCGAAAATGCCTGCCAAACAATACAATATAGCCATGGTTTTGGCTGCATAGTTATACATGTTGGCAAAGCGGCGGATTGGAGCTTTCGTTCGAATTCCGCGCACAGCCGCAAAACGTCAACTGTAATGAGCGTGTAGTCTCTGCTTTGCAGCTTCGAAACAAATCAGCCCTTCGTGGCACGATGGTATATGCCTGTGTGTGTTTATAGAATGTGAGTAATAACAATGACTTAGCTGCGCGCCAAGCAAAGGGACGAAGGCAACAAATTCGCAACGAGCCTGCTGCAGCCTGCATGTGCCCCCATTGAAAACAACAGCAGAAACGTGACGCTCAGTAAAGTGAGCAACCATTTTACAACCACTAATGCTTCAACAGCGCTGCTTTTCACGGCAATTTCTGGGGAATCGCTGGACGACACAAGCTGGTCGCAGACCCACGATTCCTTTCTGCGCATTGAAATTGTGCCCACAACCATCGCACACGTATAATGGGAAGACAAATGCTGTTTTGGTTACTCACAACAGCTGTTTCTGCAGTTTTTGCCCTGGAAGGAGTTCTTGTGCTGGACTTTGAGGGCAACAAGCTCAAGCCGTCGGCACTGCAAACCCCGCCTTTTTCTCTTGGTCCGTCGTTTACAATAGAAGGTACGCATTGCCACAACAACACGCATACAAGCATCAAACTGCATGAGTTATTCGTGCAGGCTGGTTTAAATTCGCATCCCTGTCATCTGTTGGTGTGCTGTGGCATTTTGGAGATGCCTTTCAAGAGTTTGGTACGTATTTCCAACCCGATCGCGGTCAGATATCTGAACTGGCCAAAAGCTACGCGCCCCCTGGATCTAGCCGATATTCGAGTTGGTTGTTTCAAACCGCACAGTCCGTGTTGCAATCGTTGTATACTGCTTACAGCGGAGCCGCTGGAAGTGCACTGCACTTGCCTTTCAACACTGGCTCTTGCGTTTTCTGATGGGTTTTGCGTGAATGGATAGAGTGCTTGCAGTGGCGCTCTACTTGAATCACAATATTCACAATGTTGTCGTTTGCAGCGACCCTGAGATTCAAGCTGGACCAACGACTGGAGTTTTGTGTGCAATATCAACCTGGCTCCGGCAGTACCAGATGCATCAGCATGACGCAACCTCTTACGCCACAACTTTGGAGCCACTTGGCTGTCATTGTGGACGGGTCAAGCCAGACTGCTGTGATTGTTGTGGATGGCTACGTGCAGGCTGCGGGGGCGAGTTTTCCTCCGCTGCCAGCTATGACACGGCAGCACCATCTCTTTGGCCGCCGACCAATTATCCCAAATACTGGCATTTCGGCACTGTTGGATGACATTCGAATCTGGAATATTGCTCGCACGGTTGGAGCGGTGCGCACGTGGACTACGGCTGATCTCATGTCTGCCCCAGCTTCGGAGCGTGTTGGCTTGCAGGCTTTCTACAATTTCGAACCTGTCACGACATCTGCTGACAAAACCCTGGCTTTGGACTTGTCGCCGAACAATCGCCAAGCGAGCATCGATTGTGCGTTTTTACCCTCTGCCTGCTTGATTGTGGTAAACTTCAACGCAAAAACTGTGTGCGGTGATGGCAAACGCGGCCCCAGCGAAGCTTGCGATGACGGCAATGTCGCCTCAGGAGATGGCTGCAGCGCCACGTGCACTGTGGAGGCAACGTTTCTGTGCTTCCAAGGCTCCCCCGGAGGTACCGATTTGTGCGCCAAGGCTACGACTCTTGCAAAAGACGGCATTGATGATTCGGCAGCTGTTATGCTGGCTTGGACTTTGAGGCCTGGCCCTCGGCTGGGCAGCGTCGCCGCCTCGGCGCCAGCAGCCAGGTATGACGGCGCCAATGGGCTGCATTTGTACCAAACGGGCATGTTTCCGACCCCAAGCTATGAAACCTTCCCACGAACCGGCTTGGCTGCTTGGCTGCGAGCAGACACAGGCGTGACGACCACGACAGGCGAGGAGACAGAGTACATCACTCGATGGAAAGACCAGTCCGGCAGCGGGCACGACATGGTGTTTCCACCGTCTGCAAATTACCTTGGACCGACCTTGGAACCCGGAAATGATTTCAGCTTCAATCGGCCATATGTGAACTTTGACTCCAACATCGCTGATCAGTTCCTGCAATTCGAGGATGCGGATTTTGAACTTGATGATGACACGTACTCCATTATTGCGCTTTGGAGAGCTGAGCAAGTGACAGGCGGATATTCTATCGTTGGCTCCACTGATGGCAGTACAAATGCTGACATGTATTTTGCTCAAAGCCCGCAGTGTGGGTTTTACGATCGCAACATGGGGCATCTGCAATTTCAGACACCCCTGAGGTCTTTTGGCCTGCTTGGATACGAGGGCTGCACTGCCGGCAAGTGGCAATGCCAAGTCGCTGCAATTGGACCACAGGATTCAAGGATGTACCAGTATGGAATCATGCGCGCGCATAATACTCGGGATAATCCTCGCGTCCCCGGCAAACTGTACATCGGACGCCCTCCTGGTAAGTCTTGGCAAGTGGGCATGAGGGCACACTTCTCGGAGATTGCAGTGTTCAACAGAACTCTGACCGAAGAAGAGGTACAAGATATCCATGCTTATTACTCTTCCGTGTACAATGTGGCTGTGTCCAACCGAGTGCGCCAGGCAAGGGACTGGTATCAGATCGCGCCTGAGAAGTTCACAAGTTTTGCAAGCACCCTACTGACAGGCCCTGTCACCGACAAATCGTATTTACGCTTCACTGCTAGGGCGGAACAGGCTCCCGATGCGTGGGGCGTCCCTTTGTGGGTGGCGCTGCTGGAGGACACGGGCGGAGTGGTGCCTGACCCCTGGCAGTGCAAGGGGGCCAACCTTTGCGGAGGGCGCCGGTTTTACTCCATTTGCTTCAGCTCCGGCACACCAGAAGCAGTGCACTGCGATGAAATCCGCGACACAGAGGAGGGTGTATGGGAGACGGCTGTGGTGCACGTGGCTGCCAAGTTCTCCGGCAAGTACCACTCCACTCATAGCCCTGCCAGCTCGCTGAACCCAGCGGCATCGCTGAGAATTGTGGCTGCCACCATTGCATCCGAGCATGCTGCTGAGGGCTTCTTGGACGAGTTGCATTTGTTTGAGTTGACTGACGCTGCTGACTGCTCGCGCATGCAGGTTGTCAGCGTGGGCGGCAACGCATACCAAGCCCATGTGGCCCTGGACAATCCCATCCAGTATATGCGCCTGGGTGCCAGTACCACCAAAGACGAGGTCTCTGCACGCACTGGCATAGTGAGTGGTGGATCGGCAGTGCCCTCCATTACAAACCAGCTCCACGAGGCTGACACAGCATGGTCGCTTGACCCAGGCAGCCAGTTCCTGACAGCCCCGTTGCCGGCCGCAGACACCAATGCAGCCCCGGGATCGCCCGACCAGCTGAAAGTGGATCAATTCAGCGGTTTTTCGTTTGAGTTCTGGGTGTCCTTCACTGATGTGGTGTACGGCACAGCGGCTGCAAATCCCGTGGTGTGGACCCCGCTGCTAAATGACCGCAGTTCGTCCTCAAGTTGGACGCTGAGAGTGGAGCTGGGCTCAAATTTTTCCATTCGCCTGGGCGTGAACACTGCCTTAGGTGCCGCCTGGCGCACCACAGTGGACGGGTACGGCCCAGGGCGGCACTACGTGGCTGGCGCCTGGGATGCGGTGAATGGAGAAATCGAAATCCACGTCGACGGAGAAACCCCCCTCCTCGGCCGTGAGTCATACAACAATAATCGCTTCCACATGAACTTGGGAAGTCCGGTTTTTGCTGCAAACCCTCTCAGGGTGGGCTGGGACGAAGTTTTTGCTGGACCTTCAACTGGAACACACTCCGTTGTTCTTGACGAGGTGGCTTTCTACAATAAGTTCATGGAGCGGCACGTGTTTGCTGCCAGATACCACCGCGTATCGCTCAACGCCACAGACGAGCCGCTGTTGGATGTGGGCGGCACTGCCCCCCACTCCCTCGCTCGGGCTGTCATTGGGGGCACCACCCTGGATGCAGCGAGCCCCGGTCTGACGATGTGGGCAGTTTCTCCAGCACACAGTGTGCTGGCATCGGAAACCTTCAACATTGTTTCTGGCTCGCCTGATGATCGCGAATCTGAGCTCCAGCGGATGCGTGCTTGGGTTCTGGACGATGTCACGATTCCTGTTGGGAGCCGCGTGGCTGCGGCATTGGCCTGGCCTGACACGTTTGAAGCAGATGTGATGCTTGACGAAGCGTTCGTGGGTGTTTTGAGAAACTCGCTGCCTGTGGACAACCGCGTGCTTGCGTCATCCACCAGCATCATATACCTGGACAGGATGGTGGACCACGAATATGAGCGCATGTGGCAGTTGCAAGCTGCTGATCGCACCTGGTCGAAAGCTGCTGACTTCTGTGAAAACGTACTGGGGCAGCGCATGTGTGAGTACAAAGATATCTGCGACCGGCCACTCGCAAATCCCCCCCTGGATAGCGAGTACAACTCAGGCTGGCATCATGGCTGGGTATCTGGTGAAGGCTGGACCCCTGTCGCAGACGAGCCTGACCTGTGGGTTTCCCTGTCTTCTTCATTCAGTGAGCGCCGCTGCCGCACCTACAAATGGGTATCTGACAACGCCTTGAACTTTGCGCACAGCCGTACGGATAAACCCACGTGGACAAGTGCCCCCAGCGATAGCGGCATTGCATGCTGTGGTCGCGTTGGGTACTTCGAAAAGTGGCGAGTTGTACCAGAATGGCAAACAGACACCACGAATTTCGTTGTTGCCGGCGCTACCGCGATGTGGGACAATGATTATCGATATGGAGTGCGGCCTGCCCATCTCACCCATGCCAGACCAATTTCTGCTCCGTACAACTTGTACAATACGTACAGCGAGCAGACTGCTGCGTGTTCCTACCGGATGTTCGGCCAGTACCTGCTTCTTGACACTGCAGCTGCCAAGAATTGGGCTGACTACAGTATCGAAATGACAGTGCGCGGTAGCAATCTTCGCAACTTTGGACTTGTGTTTCGTCACATTGATGAAAATCACCACTACAAGTTCATGTTTTCGTCTTACTACACTGATCGCTGTGCCGCCTTTTCGTGGCATGACGGGGCTGACCCAACCCGCAGCAATGGAAACACAGGACACGAGGCTCGCTTCACCCAAGACTCGTCCAAGTTTACGTCTGCCCTTCAGTTCACCACTGTGCGCGTAGATGTGTATGGAAACAATTTTACTGCCTTCATCAACGGGCAGATGACCAACAACTGGGTTGACACGAGCAACCGTCACCCGCGTGGCTCAATTGGCATTTTTGCTGCAGATGCCAGCGCGTATGTCCCTTCAATCAGGGTGTATCGTAAACGACCTATTTACTCCGAGGCAGCTGACTCCACTTTGTTCTCCCTGGGCATGCCGCCACTGCCCTTCCAGGCATCAGGCGTGAGCGGCACGGCCAACCGCCTTGTGGCTCGCGGTTCATCATATGCCGCCATTGGCTTGAAGACCATGCCTGCTGCAGCAGCTGCCAGCGTACGCACATACCAACAGAACGGCCAAGATACGAGCTTCCGAGCGCTGAACAGGCCACAAACGCCTGCGCAGCCCCCCCAGGGCAGCTACCCCGCCGCCAGCACCCGGGGCCCGGGGGAGGGGGCAGCGGTGGTGGAGAGCGCTCTGGGGTGCTATGCACACACCTATACCCTCCCTGAGAACATTGCACCCGGCAGCATCCTCCCTGTGCCCCTGCGCATTGCCTCAAGTACTCGATCCCTCACATCTGCCTATCGGATCAACGCGGCTGACGCTGACATGAGCGAGGTGAAGTCATTGGCAAACTTGACGTTTTCAGCCATGCCTGAAGATGCCACATTGCGTGTACAGAAGGCAGATTTGAATTTTGAGAAGCTTGCAACGCACGAGCTGTCGGTGGGTGCAGTTGCCGCTGCGTACGATTCAGGCTGGATAACCATGGTTTCGGGCTGTCCTGACATGGAAATGTACCCCGACACGGCTGATTGCGTCAGAACACTTCCATTTCCTGCCCGCATGAGGCGTTTCTTCGCGATTCGAGACCCCAGTGCCATTGACGTGGAAGTGCAAATGCGGCCGGCCGATGGGCCAAATGTTGGCCAAGTGTTCACAGCGCTGGGGTCTGCCATCAACGGCGACTACCAGCAGCGATATCGTTGGGGAGGCATTCTTGCTGGCATGAACAGTACCCATGTTCGGGTGATTGCACCAAGCTTTGGGCGTTTTGGTCGAGGCTCTGGCGTGAACCTCGGGCAGGGTGCCGGTGCTGTGTACGCGGAGGGGGCCGCTGACCTTCTGGGTGAGAAGAACACTCAGCACTCACATTTCTTTCAAGTGCGCATCCTTGCACGAGAAATGCCGGCCCCAGACTTTGACTCTGGGTGGATACAGCTGGATGCTTCGCGTGGTTCCAACTCCGGTCAAGAAGTGTTTCACGGACTGGGCACTTACCCGTCACGAGTCAAGGTGGTACAACGTGCGGTGGATGGGCCCAATTCTGGCATGGTTTTCAGTGCTCGTGGCGACTCGCAGCTTCGATTCTACAGCTCAGGCCATGTTGGGGGGGCCGCATACAATTACGACGCCCGAGCTGTGAACGTCATTGCACCGTCGTACATGTATTTCTGGTATTCCAGGGAACTGCATACTCTGAGTGTGCCTCCAGGCTACCCCACTGAAGTGCAGCAGATGTCCCGCCGTGGGCTTGCTCGCGTGATGGCGTGGGATAACGAAGCCACCGAGCCAGCCTCGCTGCAAACTGGTCTTGACGACTTCATTTTTGCAGAGTACGATGACATGTACCAGGAACTGAGTATCATGCTGGCGGGAGGCGTGCGCACTCCTGCTCGTGTGCAACCTGTGGCTCTTATCAGCAACTCCCTGTTCTCAGGGTTGCGTGCGCCGCTGATCGGAATGCACGGGAACACTGCCTCGTACGAGTATGGATACTACTCTGGCATTGTGTCCTCTGTGAATCGCACAGCTATTCGTGGTTGGGGTCCTAGCCCTGATATCACCTCTAACAACTGGCAAAACTGGCGCGCATACGCCGCTTCGAACCAAATGAACGCTGAAACGCCTTTTGGCCGGTACAGCCGCAACACTGTAAAAGCCATGACTGAGGTGTGGCTGCAGCCCCCAGGTGTGCAGGACGCAGCACATGTGTCAATTTCCATCACAGATATGGCAGAGCCACCGATTGTGGGCAACGCCAAGTGGAGCATTCTGGAGGACGTGTCGGACCGAAATGCGTCGCTTGGTCAGTGTGTGGGCCAAATTCAGGCATACGATGACGACGCAGGATCAGTGCTGAGCTTGGAAATCATCTCCGGAAACACTGACGGTGGCTGGATGATCAACGGTTCCAGGTTTCTGTGCGTGGCCAACCCAGCAGCGATCAATTTTGAGGTGAATCCGTATTATGCCATGGCAGTTTCTGTGTTTGACGGGACATTTGCAAGCGTAGCCATGGTTGAAGTTGCAGTGCTGAACGACAATGACCGAGTACGAATCTGGCCCAAGAACCTCACACTGCCCGAGAACTCCATCACGAATACAGTGCTGAGCCCTGCGAACCCCGGAGACACGGACGATGCAGTGGCAGGATCGGACGAAGACGAGGACCAGACTATTTACTTTTCGATCATTGCTGGAAATATCGACAACGCGTTCTCCATCAACGCTTGTTCCGGCCAAGTCCGAGTGAACCAAAGCATCATCAACTTCGAGAACATCAACTTTTACAATTTGACTGTGGAAGTGACTGATGATGGAGATATCCCCACATCAGCACGCGCATTTGTGACTGTGTACGTCACAGACGTGAACGATGTTCCGACTCTGGTGCCAAGCACTGTTCTGCTTCCTGAGAACTCCAAAGCAGGGGCCTTGGCAGGAGCATTGCTGATTGATGACGAAGACAACGACACGTTGTACATCAACACACTGTTCGGTGATTCGCGAGACCTGTTCAGCATTGAAGCTGTGGGGCTGCATCCCATCACACAGCGCACCCTGTATGGCGTGGTGTTGACAGACAACGTGATTGCCTGGGGTGACGGCACGGGGCGCAATGACAACGACTTCACCTGCAGCAGCAACTGTTCCGGGTTTGTTCTTGACTACGAGAGCGCCCTCATGCCCACGTATGCGGGCAGCCCGGGGTATGGCTTGCAGCTGAGCATTCAAGACTTGCCGCAGGTAGTCACCAACTTCAACAACCACATCACGGTTAACCTCATTCAAATTGCAATTTTGGATCGCAACGACCAGCCGCAGTGGCGCAACCCCATCAGCCGCGCTGTGGCTGAGAATGCCGTTTCTGGCGCAGTGGTGGGCAACATGCTGACATCTTGCTCAGCAGGCAGTAGCTGCGTAACTGACCAAGACGCGGGCGATGCAGGGGTGATGCAGTTCACATTTGACAACCCTGATGCAGTGCCCTTTGAAGTGCTCTCGGACGGGACAGTGCAAGTGCTGCTTGCACCTGGACAAGGTTTGGATTTTGAAGCCCAGAGCCTTTTCACTCTGCAGGTTAATGTGACCGATGCGGGGGGGCCAGATCCCTCTGGGGTGAAGTTCAACAAACAGACAACGCTCACTGTGGCACTGCTGGACGAACCAGAACCTCCTGTGGTGCAAGCTGGTGGATACGTGTTCTCGGTGTCAGAGCTGGCTCCCTCCGGCACAATTGTCGGCTACATCAACGCTACTGACCAAGACAGGCAGTCCATCGTGACCTATGAGTTCGTAGATGGCCTACTCCCGCCTGGCTTTGGAGTAGTCGGTCTGGAGGGGGCAGTGACTGTAGTGGGGGCACTGGACTTCGAAACGCTCCCCTTCGTGTCTGCTGTTCTGTACGCCACAGACGGAACACTGCAGTCAGAACACGTGTGGTTGAACATCACTCTGATTGACGAGAATGACCCTCCTGAGTTCATTTGCAACTCCGCAATCACGGTGACTCGTGACTTTGCTGTGCAGCAAGACACCACTGCAGTAGCGGAGCTGGTGTCCGGAGTGGGCGAAGTGGCAGCGGGGTTTAGCGATCAAATCTTCGACATGCGGGGCACCATCACTCCATTCACGCGGCAAGACTGCGAGGACGCTTGCCGTATCGCCAGCGGCTTCAACTGCGTCGCTGCGACCTATTTCACCAGTGTGTTCCCTCTGTCATCTTTCCGCAGCGACTGCTTTGGCAGAACAGCATTTTCAGACATCCGAATCACTGACCCCGTCAACTACTTTGGTGCCCAGTCCATGTTCGCGGTTGATGTTTGCGAGGAGGTGGTGAGTATCCCAGAGAACCCCCCCGCGGGGCTGCAGCTGGCCAACTTCACAGCAATTGACCTGGAAGGCTTGCCTGTGACGTTCTCAGTGGAGCCGCTGTTCAACCGTGTAGGCGCCATTGAAATGCAAGGCAATGTGGCTGTTGTCGCCAATAGCGATGGGTTTGACTTTGAGAGTTTATCCAAGGTGTTGATTGGGATTCGCGCAACTGACGGCGTTTCCAACGCTACAAAGTGGCTGCGTGTGAAGCTCACTGACGTGAATGAGGCACCAGTGTTCCAAGGAGACAACAGCACCTATGAGTTCTTTGTGGCGGAACAGGATGTGGCGGGGACCATTGCAGGGCAGGTGTTCGCGTCTGACGAGGATGTCGGAACAACCCTGCAGTACTTCATTGTGGGAGGAAATGATCGGAACACCTTTAGAATCGAAGCCGACAACGCAGCAGGCACATCGGCCACGCTTGCGCTAGATCGCACTATAGCGCCCAGCGAAGCCTCCCTGTACGGTCCCCTGTTCAACCTGGAAATCGCAGTGACAGATGGCGCGCTGACAGCTGGCTTGCAGCTCAAGGTGTTCATCAATTCTACCAATTCTGCACCTTTCATGTCGGGGCTGCCGCCTGTGGTGTCTTTGCCGGAGGACACGGCACCCGGAACACGGTTCGGGCCCATCATCACAGTCACGGACGCCGAAGATGACGCAGTGACCTGGATTATGGTCAACACCGTGCCAGGCGTTCCATCGCAGCCTGCGAACTCTCTGTTCCACATTGAAAAGCTGAGCAAGCACACAGCCCAGCTGGCCATTCATGGTGGAGCATCCATCTCAGCTTTGGGCTTTGAGTGCGCGAGGTCCAATCCGCTGCCAGGGTGTGAATCCGGGGCATTCACGCAGTACAACTTGACGTTTCTGCTGTCAGACTGGGGAAAGGGCAACCGGTCCATTGCAGGCAGCGTGCAAGTGCAACTTGTGGACAGCAACGATCCCCCCATGACGCCCTCGCACTTGCAGTTGACAGTGCTGGAGAACTCTGCACTCGGAACAACCCTTCAGGATGCCTTTCCGACTGTGTTCTCGCCACCACTTGAGCTCGGCTCCTTGGTTGATTTCTTCGACGCTGAGCGGGGATCGCTGCAGTTTGCCCTATCTGGCCCTGACGCCGCAAAATTCAGTGTATCCTCCGCAAACGGAACACTGATTGTGCCCAGTGCAAGCATGACTGATCCTATGTTCGTGAACGAGTACCCAGTGCACCAAACCCCACACTTCCAGCTGACCGGCACCGTCGACTATGAGGAGCAGCGCTTCTATCAATTCACCATCACGGTCTCAGATGGCGTCATCGCAACTCCACGAGAGGTGAATGTCACAGTGCGAGTTCTGGATGTACAAGAGGCACCAGTGGTGGACTCAGGCTTGGCTGACTCACACACCTTCACGATAAGCGTTCCAGAAGGAACACCCGTGGGCACCCTTGCTGGAGTGGTGCGCGCCAGTGATCCAGACGGCGACCGGCTGTACTTCAGCATCACTGGTGTGCACAGTCGTTTTGCGGGCGGTTGCCCTGTGGCATCCGAGTGCATCGAGCAACCCACAGCCGGGCAGTACATCGAGACCTTCCGCGTGGTGCCATTTGCAGACACAGTTACGCTGCCAACTTTCGTGCCCAACCAAGTGCAAAACGCTTCCGTGCGCCTGCGGTCCCCCCAAGCTGGCCAGGGGGTATCTGTTCTTGACTTCGAGGCACGGGTGTTCTATCAAGTGTACATGGATGTGATTGACCGCCCCCCAGGCACCCCTGGTGCGCTGGCCACGCCCATCATCCTGAACGTTACCGTGACAGACGTGAATGATGTCACTGTGGACTCAGTGCTCATGCGGACTCCAAGCACTGCAGTTCCAGGGACGTTTGATTCAGTGCCAGGGCTGCGCACATTGGGCGGGGTGGATATCATTGAGATCTTTGGCAGCGGCATTGAGCGCACTCACCCAGACGTCAATGTAGGCGCCACTGTCGTCAGTGTGGAGTACGGATGTCATTCGCGCACTGCTGCTCCCGTCAACGCCACAGGAGACGACCCTTTCACCATGGTGTGTGACTATGCAGCGACCAGTTGCGCTGCCCTGACTGGCGAATCTGCCGCCATTCGCTGCAATGCAGTGGCAGGCTTCGGCGCAGGGCTCGTGGTGCGCGTGACTGTGAACGGTCAAGTGCGCCACAGCACTGCCTCCCGCCATAGTGCTTCCTTCCCACAGCTGCTCAGCTACATCCCCCCCAGCATCAGCAGTGTGGCATTCACCGTGGCGGGCAGCACGTCTGGGGGAGACACCTTTGTGGTGCATGGGGACAACATGGGCCCACCAGGAACACCAGTGTCGGCGGTGTACGGGAACAGATTTCTCCAGTTCGCCGCTTCGAGCTGCACTGTCTTGTCTCATTGGAACATGTCCTGCTCAACTGTTCCAGGTGTTGGCTTGCAGCACCACGTGTCCGTCACCGTAGGGGGTCAATCTTCCCTCAGCATTGCCGGAATCATGGCTCGGATGGTGGGAGATCCTGCATATGCTGCCTGGGCTGGCGCCAACAGCTTGAACTACCTTGCGCCGTATGTGAGCTCTGTCACCGCAGCTACAAATCAACACGCACAGCCCACCACGGGCTCGGCGGGAGTCCGGAACATTGTTCTGGGCGGGTTGAACTTCGGTCCAGGGAAGCCTGTTCTGCTTAGCGCCCACGCCAACCCGACAGCAGACCCCGCTGGCGTGGATACGTACGTGTCGTTCTCAGCAGAGCTGAACAACGGACGCTTCTGGATGCGGGCAGGCTCGTGTGTGCACGTGTCTCAAACCGCTGTGCGGTGTGGACATCCGGCTGGCGTCGGCACCCACTTTGCATGGCGAGTCACTTCCGCTGAGCAAGCATCGGCTTTCACCAGTGCAAACCAGACCACGAGTTACACCGCTCCAGTCATCACCAGTGTGTTCGGGGAAGGCGTAGATGAGGGCCCCACAGCTGGAAACAGCCGAGTCAGCATCTCTGGGAGCAACTTGGGCCCAGTCACCATCATGTCCAAGCTGGACGCGGCGGGCAATCCCTTACCCACCTTTGCCCCAATTGGCGTCGTGGATTGGCTGAGGTACGCATCGCCCTTCTCTGTGTTGGCATCCAGGGTATATCAGGCAGTGGGCTGTGTCGTGCGTGTTCCGAACAGTGTCATCGACTGCCGCACTGCACCTGGTTCAGGCTATGGCCACCAATTCACGGTATCCATCGGCAATCAGCAGTCCCGTCTTCACATTCCAGCAGTCAACACCTCGTACTCTACGCCGTTCATCACTGAAACGCTCGGCAACGCATCAACTGGCGCCCAAACGGCCGGAGGCGAAACACTCATCTTGCGAGGCAGTAATTTGGGCCCCTTCAACGAAACCATCCAGCTTGTTTTGCTTCAAGGCTTCGACTTGGGTGACCGCACGCGTGCCCCACGGCAGTATGATTTTACGGGCAGCTGCTTTTTGAAAACACCCCACACAGAGCTGCAGTGCACGACACCAGTGGGTGCCGGCGCCTACATGGCATTCGATATCGTCATTGACGGGTTGAAGTCGCGGCCAGTAGCAACACGATACCTGCAGCCAACCCTTGGCTCTGTCACTGTGCTGCCGCCTTCTGACCTGCTGCCTGTGCGGAACGTGACCTCCACAACCCTGCACAGCCGTGGCGGGGATCGCATAGTTGTGCGAGGAAGCAACTTTGCTGACAGCGCAGTGTACCTCACAGGACTGAAGTACTCCGGCAGCTTCCTGCGAGGAGGGGGTGACACGCAGACCGTGGAGTATGACATCAAAGACTCCTGCAACTTGACCCAAGTGCACTCCCAGTTCATATGCGGAACACCTGCTGGAGTTGGAACAGATCTGGAGGTGGACATGTCCATCGCCTCACAGGAAAAGAGTGCCGAAAGCGTGCTGCTGCCGCCAGTCTCCTACGCACCGCCCCACCTTATGGCTGTCCTGCTGCATGATTCGGTGTCCACGCCTGTCACTTCTGCGTTCCGAATTCCGCAGCCGGCAGCAGGAGAGGTCACATTGACCACCCTGCCCACCAAGCCCCGCACTGCTGGCGGCCTGCGCCTAGTCGGAACAAATTTTGGAACACAGCAGGACGGCCTGCGGGTACAGATCACCGTCACCCACGGCGACCCAACTCTGCCCAGCACTCGAGATATTTCCTTCTCAGAGGCTGCGTGCTTTGGTATCTTTGCCCGAAAGCTGTACTTGAATGGCTCTCTTTCCCACTGGACTTCAAATGGCTACAAGTTGCAGGACCTCGAGGCGCTGTATGAAGAGGCAGTGGGTGAGCCTCTGCGAGCTCACTCGGACTTCGCCCCTGCTGAAAGCCTGCAAGTGTTCCCGGAACAGCAGCAGTCCCGCTCTGCGCCATACTGCGTGGATGCCTTTGTTCCAACGCAGAACCACGAGATTGTGCAACTTGCCGTGATCGCGGGGGGGCAGGTGTCTGCCACCCCCCTCACGTACAGCTTCGCCCCCCCCCACATCGGAGACGTGGTAGTCGGCGTCAGCGAGGGTAGTGGCTTGGGGGATAATGCGGCACTTGCAGCACGCACTGCTGCCGGTGCCCCCGTGATTTCCCATGCAGACACCGCTGCCGAGAGTAGCGGCTGGCGAGTGTTGAAGCTGGACGGTGCGTCTTTTGGTATTGCAGGTGCAGTGGTGGTGCACCGAACAGAACAACCAGCGAATGCAAGCCTGGATGCCAGCACAGTGCCTGTCTTCTTGACCCAGGCGTACATCTTGGAGACATTTGTGCTGGAAATGAAAGCGCTTGGCTTGTGCTGCGCCGCTGCTGATCCTGTGGGCGACTGTCTGGCGGAATGTGTGCGGGCCGATGGTGCGTCTGTCACTTCCGCTGCTTTCTATAATGGGAATTTGTCCCCTGCGGCTCGAGCCAGCGGGCGTAAAACTGCCCTGTGTAAATGGGGCGTGAATGTGGCTTCTGAGAACCTCGTGTCCAGCCAGTTCACCCTCAGAGAAGAGTTACAATTCGGATATTCCCACGGCTCCATTCGTTGCCTGCTGCCTCCCATTGCCGGATCTGAGGTGAAGACGGCAGTGGCCGTCGTGGCTGCCGGGTACGATAGCCAAGCGCGATCTAACGTCGTGGACTTCAGTCGGCTCAGTCCTTCTGTGGTGAACATCAACCACATTGACGGAACAGAGCTAGGCTTTGCAACTGTAGGCGGACAACACCTGCAACTTGTAGTAGAATACGCCGGAACACGCATCGTGAACAGCACTCGTGTTCGCATTGGGTACGACGGGCTGCAGCCGGGTTCCTTGGCCATGCCTCTGACTGACTGCCCCATTGACTGGCGCCACCCACAGTCATTTGTGGAGCTGGGAGACGATTTGCAACCCTGCCCCTCGGCAGGGGCCTGTGCAAGGTCCAGGGAAATGGCTGTTCTCACTTGCTTGTTGCCGCTAGGCGAAGGCACTCGTGTTCCGATCCGAGTGTACAGAGGGTCCCGTGGCAGCGACGATGCAGCCAAGTTGAACTACGCCGCGCCAAGCATCGACCAAATTGTTCCCTCCTCAACCAATGACATGGTGAGTGGCTTTCCGGCTTTTGGAACACAAGGAGAACAACTTGCGTTCGTGCAAGGGCGGAACTTGGGGCAACTGGCTCGCATGGTACAGTTCACATGGGGCGACAGCAGCCAAATGCCTCTGGCGGGGCTGACTCAAGATGCGCCCTTGATGGCTGAAGATATTCCCGCAGGCGTCACTCGCGCTGCCGCTGCCCCTGGTGAGGCGGCTTGGGAGCGCATCGCCATTCGCATTCCCGCAAATGGGGTGGGCCGGGGGCATGGGTTATGCCTCACGGTTGCAGGGCAGCGGGTGTGTTCCGCATCTCCATTGTTCCACTACAAGGCGCCAGTCGTGCAGTACACCATCGGGCTGGAAGGTGTCTCTACTCGTGGCAGCCAAGGCTTATTGTGGGTAGTGGGGTCAAATTTCGGCCCAGCGTTTGTGAGTGCGGCATCTGGTGCCGCCGCAGTGGAGTACTCCGCTAGCGCCAGTGCTCTGCCTCCTAGACGGAACACGGCGGCCCGGCGCACCCAAGCTGCTGTTCCTAAGTATTGGGCGTCTGGTGTTCCGACTGTGGGTCAGAACGACAGCATTGTGGCGTTTGGCCTGGCATCGCCCAATTTCCGTCTGGTGCCTGCTTTGTGGAACCACACACACATGGCCTTCGAAGTGCTCCCTTCGGAGGGTGGGTCAAGACTGGACATGACGTTGCAGATTGCTGGTCAGCTGTGGGAGTCAGATCCGATGGCGTCCACGCCAGGCGTGCCTACTATTGGCGCACTCACTGTGCTGAATTTCGCGAATCCTTCGGTGGACTGGGTCGCCAGTGATGCCCTCACTGGCCTAGACACTACAGGTGGTTTCAATATCTCCATTCGTGGCTTCAACTTTGGAACACGGCCGTCAGTCACCTTGGGAAACATGTCTGTTCCGCTGCTAGTTGCCGACCACGAGCTTGTAGTGTTCCTGCTTCCACCTGGCGTGGGCTCATGGGACCTGCGCGTGTTCGCAGCAGATCAGGCCGTGGGATCGGTGACTCCTCTGACGTATGCATTGTCTACTGCCCAGCCCATGCAGCCCATGCGAGGGTGCTCCGAGCGCTGCAGCACTGTGGTGCTGGGGGGTGAGCCCATGGCAGGCCTGTACACAACCCCGTGTTCCGAGAACTCCCAGCTGGGAAGCAACAGCAATCTGGAGGCCCTTGACGCCTGGACGAGCAGGGTGACCGCCAACACGCCAGACTGGGACCGGAGTCGACGCTGTCTTGTGCCAGATCGCATTGAGATCCGGGGCGCCAACTTTGGGCCGGTAGGCGCCGGGGCATACCCCGTGTTCAACGGACAGCCCATCACTGAAATGTGCTCCGCATACGACGGGGTGTATGCCTACAAGGCCATGGTGCCTTGTCTGCTGCCCACGCTGCCGAACGAAGAACACTCCTTGTTCAAGCTGCGTGCCCCGCCTGGCCAGGGCACAGGGCATACTTTGTGGGTTGAACTTCCAGCTCAGCGCAATGGCGTGCTTGTTCCGGGATCCACTCCGCACCGAACACCTGTGGAGTCAGTGAGCTACCTTCCGGCTGTGATTCGCAACCAGCACCCAAGTCCGTTTCTTGCCACAGGCTCCGACATGTATGTGTTCGGGCATGGACTTGGTCACAACGGAACAGACTTCCCGCACTGCAACTCCATTGCAGCCTTGTCCGGTAGGGCAGCCCCAGACCCGTCTGTTCTCAGCATCCAGCTAAGTGGCGAGTTCAACTGCACCAACCTCTGCTGGAGCGGTGTGCGGTTCCCGTCAGACTATGTGCCCCCGCCCACTGGTGTGCCTGAAAATGGCCTGCCGTACCTCAAGTGCACGGCACCTACTGTACCCGCGGGTCCACACACCATTTCGGTGACTGTGGCTGGTGTGGTCAGCACCAATCTGCAACTGCAAAGCGGATCAGCCACGCTGCGTGCATTCTGTGAAAAGGCATGGTACGGCCTTCCTGGGGAGTACTGCCTGCGCTGTCCCCAGGGCGGTGTGTGTGAGAATTGTGCCCTGCCTGACTGGCGCTTCCTGCAGTGTCCTGCCGGCTACCGCAGTGATGGGGACGAATGTGCGTCCATGAGTCCCCCTCGCCCTGGGCCGTTTTGTGATGCCCCCACCACTGAGGGGGGCGAGCCTGTGTCTGTCAAGGGCTTCTGGCGATCTGACATTGCGAATTCCTCAAGTGATTTCTTCGATGATGAAGTGTGCGACCCCCTGCGACAAGTTCGCGAGTCTTGCCCCCTGCTGCTGGGCTGCATTCCCGCCTTTGCTTGCGTGGGGAACAACACATGCGAGGAGGGCTACGTAGCGGAAAGGTGTTCCGAGTGCAAGCCATTTGAGTTCTTCCGCATTTCTGGCGTGTGCAAGGAGTGCCCCAGTAATCCGTGGCTGCCCATTGCCGGATTCATCGTTGTCATCATCGTCATGTGTGGGGGGTCCTGGTACGTGAACAAGAAGAACCTCTCTCTGGGCATGGTGGCCATCGGCATCGACTACTTCCAGGTGCTGGCCATATTTGCGCAGTCCAACGTGAAGTGGCCCACACTGCTGCTTGATTTTTTCAATGTGTTTTCGTACATCGCATTCAACATTGACGTGGCGGCGCCCGAGTGCCTCACGCCCAACCTGGACTTCCGTGTCAAGTGGTACCTGCAGCTAGGGCTGCCCATCGGCGTTGCAGCCATGCTGGTGGTGTCTTACTTTGTAGTCTGGGTGTACAAGCGATGCATACTTGGGCAGTCCGCTCAAGTGGCGGCAGCGCATCTTTCTCCCTGCATCACAGCAATGGTGACGGCGATGTACGTGCTGTACCTGCTACTTTGCCGCCGAGTGTTCGACGTCTTCAACTGCAACCCACCTGTTCCGCCTGATCCACGTGGAACAACGTACATGGAGGCCACGAACTCCCCGTGCTGGGAGCCGGGCAGCTTGCACATGCAGGTGATCCCATTTGCCATTTTCGGGCTGTGCTTCTACGTGATTGGCTACCCCGTGTTCGTGGGGTATTTCTTGTTCAAGTTCCGTGAAACCGTCAAGGAGGACCAGCACCTTCGGGCCATCGGCATGAACTACGTTTCCAACAGCATGTCTGACAACATTGGCGCCATTTTCCGCGCACGGTACTCCAAGCTGTACTACTACTTCAAGCCCTCCCACTACTGGTTCGTGCTGACTGTGCTTGCTCGCAAGGTGTTCCTTGCCATGACTTCATTGATGTTCCGCTCCAACCCTGGCTTCCAGCTGGCAGTGGCGCTGCTGATTGTGTTCTTTTCATTCACAGCGTCTGTGATCGCACAGCCGTACTTGTGCGCGTCCACAGCCGACGAGGTGATGCAGAAGCACACAAAAATGGTGGAACTTGGCAGCAGGCTGCATCAGAAGATCGACGTGGAGCTGCGTCGGGCCCGCGATCAACAGAAAGCCGCCGAAAAACGAGCAAAGAAGGGCACGTGGTACGGCGCTGAAGACAAACAAACGCAAAAAGAAGCCGCTGCGAAAAAGGCTGAAGAGGCTAAGAAGAAGCGTGCTCAGTCAGATGCGTCTGCACCCACGGTGGAAGATGTACTCAGCAATACCGCTCACTTGCCCCAAAACAAGCAAGCCGACGGCAGCAGTATGATGGCGGGCAGCATTCTCGTTAACTACAACCTGGTGGACCAAGTGCTGCTGGCCAACACTGTGCTGGTGTGCTTGATTGGGCTCATGTTCGAGTCGGAACAGTTCGCCAGTAACTCTGCAGCCAATCAAGGCGCCGTGGGGGCGCTCACCGGCTGGGCGATGCTGCTGATTCTCAGCGGCACAATATTCTATATGGCCTGCTTTGGTATTGATCTGTATGCCAACTTGGGCAACGAAAACACCAAATCGGTTTGTTCTCGCATGGAAGCCCAGAAACGTGAACATGGCAGCCTGCGCAAAGCGCTCATCAAGCGTTACATCACAGACAAGCGCCGAGCGCGGCAAGCAGAGAAAGCCGCCAATGGCAAGCTGGACAAGCGAAAGAAACCCAACAGTGGTAAGGGCACGGATGAGATGCTGGCAGCACGTGTGCGGAAAACGGAAGAAACGCCTGAGTCCGAGGCGGGCTTGTTCATGAACCCGCTGTTACTCAGCGCCGGCGCCCGAGCCAATGCAGCCGCAGAAGCCATCGCCCTGCTGGGTGCGGAAGAACTCAAGGCTGCAAGCATGCCGGAGCATGTGCCGCCTGATGAGGTGTACCGTGCGTATGTGCAGCGATATGAAGCAATGGAGGCGCGAATTGCAGACTTGCAGGGGGGCTTCTCGCTGTCGAAATCCGGCAAGGCTGGCGCCGCTGCAAATGACGACAGTGACGGTGACGGTAGCGAGAGCCCAGATGCCAAGCGCGGTGGAGTGCTGTCTGGTGCAGCTGCTGCTGCTGCAACCAGCGGAGCTGTCTCTGCAAAAGCGCGCAAAGCCAAAGCAAGAGTTGCCCGCCGTGGCAAGCTGGGGGGCACCTCTGCCACCCCAAAGGCCCAGCAAAGCGGCACCACCATCGCCGTGAACCCCCTGGCACCAAACACAGGGGGGGGCACATCAGGTCGATCTGTATCGCCCCGTGTTCGGGCTTCACCCATGTTCACCCCGCTGTTCGCGAAGCTGGAGGACAGGGTTGAGGGGGGTGGTGCAGGTGAATCAGCTGCCAATGCAGCGCCCACCGAGGATGGGCCCACCGGTGGCGGTGGTATGTTGCGGAAGCCCCGCGCGTCGTTCTCAGCTCAGCCCGGAACAAGCACCGCCCGACGCGACAGCGCTGCAGGTCCTGTGAGCCCCCTTGCGATCAGCCTTGGGGGGGGTAGCTTCGACCGTCCAGTGTCACCCCGTGTTCGGGACTCGCCTATGTTCACACCCCTGTTTGCCAAGCTGGAGGATAGGCTGGAGGACATTGGGGGTGCTGCAAATGAGGCGGCAGCATCTGAAGCAGGGGTCAGTGAGCGGGACACCTAGACGGGGTTGACTCCCTTTCCCACCACCAGCCAAACCTTTGCCAGTGCGTACGCCGCCTGGCAGCTGCTGGGCAACTCACGTTGCCCTGCAGCAATGCATGTATGTGCCGTGGGGGGGTCAATTGTTTTGCACCCCCCTTGCCCACACACCATAGCTGAAATGTATCTGTTAGCTTTCCCCCGAACGTAGCACGGCTAGCTTGCACTGCGTTGTGAGTGCACAAGGTGTATGAGCCCACTGGCGGCTGGTTTTATGCCTCTGCTCGGCTTGAGTTGGCGAAAGTGAGCTTGAGTAGGAAAGCTGCAGATGGCAAGAGGGGGCTGATTTCGTGCACTCGAAGGACAGAAGTGCCCGGAAGCCGGCCCAAATTTGCAAACCAAAAGTTCCTGCAGTGATTTCAAGTGCAAATTCTCAAAAAGCTCATGTCAATACTGCCACATATCGTTGGCACGTGGATCGGATACAAGCGGTCATCTCGCTTCAAACAGGTGTTGCCATGGCACAGCAGCGCGACGCTGCTTTGGAAGCAGTCAGGAAATCCCGGCAGCAGGCAACAAAAGAACTAAACAAAATTGAGAAACAGATTTATGAACTTGAGGGCAGCTTCCTCGAGTCCTTTCCGAATTTCAATGCTCTGGAGGGGTTTGACAAGTCTGCCGTTGTTGGAAGCAGGCCAAATCCCAACCCTGAGAATCATAGGGCTTTCTCGGCATCATCATTGAGCTCACCTGTGTACTCAAAATCAGGCAAAGGAAAATAGCACTATGAACTCACCTCGGCCTGGCTTGCCAAGTCAACACACAAATGCAAGGCCTCAGGACATTTCGCGAAGTATCACATGCACTGCGGGTGCCCCTAAGAAAGTCGCTGGACGATCATCACGAGGTTGTTTGTTAGTTCAAAGTATTGTGTGTCCTTGAGCGTGTTAGACGGTTCAGCGTGCTGAAAACTGGGTGAAGTCGCCGCTGCCATGCCAGTACGCATACGCCCCTGCCTGGAGAGAATGCTCTCAGAGTAGCTTCTGCAGCCTCAAGAGCAGTTCAGCGTGACGCGGAAGAGCACTGGCAACTGTATTTGTATGGGTTTTTCTTTGCTTGTGTGGCTCAATGCATTCATCCGTACAATATGCTCTGCGACACCTTGCCGTGTCCTGCGCGCTCAGCTGCTGCTGCTGCAGCTGCGATTTCACCAAACGACCAGCAGCCTTCTCCAGTACCGGGACGCCCGCAGGCTGCAAGCAGCATCTGAACGATGGTTTCATTGCCGCTGTTAGCAGCACAAGCCAGGGCACTTTGTAACGAGGCCCCTTTGGCCTTGGTGTGTACACCCGGGATATCGAGCACAGCTGCCAAGGTTTTGACCTTGTTGAGTCGGATTAAAACATTAATGAGGGTGTCACCATCTGAGCCTTTAGTGTTGACACTTTCTGCACTTGCCTTGGACATAACTGCCTGCAATGCTTCGTCGGGAAATTGCGCGCAGCAGCATGCAAGTGCAGTACTCATTGTTGCTGGGCACACAGGCGTGCATGCCGGAGTATGAGCAATCAATGGCATAAAGCTCGTAAGGTCGGTTGATTGGCTCAAGCCGTTTACAATGCCGCACAGCACTGTGTGGCCGCTGTATATGCTAGCTGCCCATATTTCTTCAGGCGTTTTGTCAAGCAGCACCTTCACTGCTGTTGCATTTGAAGCAAGAGCTGTTGTCAGTTCTTCGGCTGTTGAGATCGAAGTTGTGATTGAAGGTTTGTAAGTGCTGATGGGATCCGTTGGCGGTTTTTGCAAGCATTCTGCTACTATAGAGTGACCTGCTGCAACGGCCAAGCTGAAAGCAGTGTCTCCTTGATTTGCAATTGCTTGATCAGCCCCCGCTGCCAAGAGATCGAGAACTGACTCAGAATCACCTCGCCATGCAGCTCGCATTAGTTGTGTCCATCCATGCGCATCTCGCTGATTTGCATCCGCACTTGTATCAGGTTCGGCCGCAGCCATGATGCTTAGCAAAAGCCGCAGCAGAAGGCTGCGCTTGCTGAGCTTCCCTGCTGCATGATACTATGCCCAGGTATCAAGTACTATGCTTGTCCAAAATGTATTAAGCCTGGCATTCATGTCTGTGCGCAATGCAAGCATGTATTTCACATGAGGGCCCACGGGGCCCATGTCCCCCCTATGAGCTGCTTCACTATACTGCAGGGGGGCCAATGGTTTCAAGCACTGAGCATTGCTTGAGAATGCATGCACCACAACACGATCTACATGATTATGTCGTCCAATGTTGCGAAGTGGCTGCCCCGTTCACATTGGTGCCGCCTGCAGCCAATATCTCGCCACCTGAAGCTCTGTGGACACACTTCAATATATCGCAGGCGAGCGTATACAGCCTCCACCTTGGTCAGGGCAGCAGCTTCCTTTGCTGTACGACGAGCCGCCTTAGCATCTGCCGCAGCTTGTGCTGTGGCAGCCTTCTCACACACCCCAAACACGATCGTAACCAGGGCGGCGTTGTCGTAGTCCCCGAAGCGCAGAGGCTCGCTTTTGCATTCATGCGGCGGGCCAGTCCCGGGTTTGCCTCCCGCATCATGTCGGCCATCCCCCGCTCGTAGCCCAGCATGAGCATGGTGGTGTCCTCCCCCGGGGAGCCCACGACCTTCTCCACAATGGTGTCCAGGACCTGCTTGCCGAGCTGACTCTCATCCAGGGCGTACCCCTTGTCGATCACCAGCACCCGTCCTTTGCAGCGCTCCAGAAGCTGGGAGGTTTTTGTCTGACTGACCCCCCACCACATTGTCTATCAGATTGCTGGCGGTGCACATTTCGACGGTACCATTTGATAGCAGACCAAGTTCCTTGAGGATCCGAGCATAAATGCCAGCCACTGTCATCTTGCCAGTGCCAGGGTTGCCGATTAAAATGCGGTTCATGGCGACATGCTGCACAGGGAAGCCCTTCATCTCTCACTTGTAGTTGGTTTGCACCAGCTGCAGCAGTGAGCTCCTCACGATGGTTTTGAGCGGCAGCTAACAATTCATCCAGGTGTCCCGCCCAGGGGGCCCCTTGCTGGGCTTAGGGGAGTACGCCTCATCGATGAACAGCAGCGCGGGTGGATTACATCCCAAGTTCAATAAATTTATTTATTGGGATGTAATGCACCCGCGCCAGCACGCCACCAAGGGCACTTTCCACGGTGTTAGCAAATGCCGTACTGCCCTCTCTCTTCAGCTGCATGGCGGTCTTCTCGCTGAACACAGGGTTGCCATCGCTATCCACACCTGTGCGGGCGCCCACCTCATACAGGAGCTGCCCGAAGATGCGGGCGACAGTGGTCTTCCCCGTGCCTGGGTTGCCTAGGAATGTGAAATTCAGTATGACAGCCTCATGCAAGGCTTCATCCAGCATACTTGCAGCCAACATCATCCGAAACACCTGCATTACTTGGCGTTTTACCGGTTCCATCGCAACCATGTCTCATGAGCTGGCTCATGGCAGGGCACTTGATGCGTGTTAATACCAGCTGCTGCTGCCACTCCTGGGAACAAGACAGGATGCCATTCCCCGCACCCCCCTCACCGGGACCTGGCGAGGTATCTATGCGTGCACCGCCTATATGCGATAAACGTGTTTCCGGATCCAGCTAGCGCCATATGGCTGGCGATAATACGTGTGTCACAGCAGCGCCCGCATCATCTTTATCCGCGTCCTTGGCAATCTGGTCAAGCCACTCATCGGTAAGCAGCAATTGCGCCCGAATGGTACGCCGCTCATCGCTGCCTGATCTCAGTGCAAGTTGCATCTGGGCAGGCAGTGTCACACCCGGCATTTCGCCTCAAAACTTGGCCAGTAGTATCCCGGCCATTGCTTGTGCCATGGCGTGTTGACTGCCCACTACCGGTACCACAAACGCATACAGCAACGAGCGTGGCGCAGTTCCGCAGCGCACAACCTCCAACTTTGCGTCCATTGCCGGTTGTACCTTGTCGCTCACTGCATGGGCGAGGGCGTCATGCCACAGGGGTCGAGGGCACTCGCGTGGCAGTATCATGGAGTCTCGTGTGTCTCCACCCCCAGTCAAGCTGGCCAGCAAGTTTTTGCGTAGATCCTGCAGTCTTGCACTCGCTAGCTCTTGGCGGGAGGTGTACAGAATCTGCATCGGGAGCCGGCCAGTATCCGGGGAGGGAATGAGCATGCTGCCAATATTGCTCAGGTTTCACCAGGACGCTATGAGACCTGCACCCGACCATGCCTCTTGCAGGGTGAGGTACCCACCAATTGCTTTCGTCTGTGGATAGAACGCTGGAGTGCACGGCTGGCAGCACGTCACACATGAATACATCCGGGGCAGTAAGCACTGGGGTGGATACCTCCGCGCCGTGGGCAATGGCAATCACAGTCTGCAGGAACGCCATATGAGCAACCAGCTCGGCAGTTATGTCACTGTTATCACCTGGGCAGTGCAGCAGGTGGTTGTACGCAGGGCACCACGCAGGTCTCGCTCAACTCTGAACCCAAGGCCGCCGGTCACAACGGCGGTGCGAATATCCTCTGCCACCAAACGCGTCATGGTATGCTGCAGCCATCTGTGTGGTGCGGTGAAAAGCCACGACACATCACTCGGAGCATCTCCCGCAGTCCAATTTCCGCCAGCAGCTCTGCTGGTGGCTTGGAGCTGTCAACAAGGGCTTGGCTTGCTGGCATGGAAAACTGGGTGGAGTCCTTCATGCACGCAGCGACGCTGCGCAGAAAGCCCTGTACAAGCGATGGTGTCCTGTTGGGCTGTTGTTCCCTGGCGGACCCCCCGTTACGTCCAAGCCGCTTATTGCGCGGTCCATGTCGGGTTTGGACATCCATGGAGCAGATTTCAAGAGACAGTCCACGACTTCTTGTGGCACAGGGTGGCCGGCAATATCTTGACAGGTAGCCGTGCGCACAGTGGCAAATAAGGCACCACCTGGGCAGGGTCCTCGTCCAGGTTGGTACAGCATGTGGCAGCAGCGACTACTCTGACCCCCCCCCCTGCGAAAGCGTGCCCCCAAGCACGCACACAATACTGATTGACGGCACGTGACTCAGGCTCGAGCCAGACACTATGCCAACGCCCGGGGTGTGGGCCACACAGGTGAGAGGCTCAGTGTATCCGGCCAGGACAGCTGCGCAGTGCCACGAGCCCGTGGCCACATCCCGAGCCCACACCCGCAGTGTCGTGTCATCTGAGCCAGACACGATACTCACACCTGGCACATGCGCCACGCAAGTGATCTCATCCAACTCAGCCTCAAACGCCGAATTGCATGCACACGTGATTTGACAGCTAGCATTGACTGAAATGCGAACGAAGAGACTACACAAATACACAGCTCCGATGCACACGATGACTAATCATGCCACAGAAGAAGAAGGGTGCAGACAGAAGCCAGTTCATTTCACAAGCTCAGCAGAATGGCTGACTACAGAAAAGCACTGACCGCACATAAAGAAGCCTAACACACACAGGACAGCAGACGAAGGCTTCCTCGTCTGTTGGACCGTCACTTGGCGCCGTCACCAACTTCGTTTGGCGAGCGGTGCAGCAGTGGCTGAGGAGCGGAAAGGGGGGGGGGGGGTCCAGGTTAGCTGGGGGGGGGGTCAGAGGTCACTCTGAAAGAGGGAACACAAAAAAACACGATAAGATCACAGGAGGTGCGATGCTAGCTTATTTAAGCCGCAAACGTGTATTCCGTTTTCTCCCCGCGGTGATTCTGCTGCAGGCGGCGCACGGATGTGGGGGCTGAAGCCACCTTGGCGCCGATGGCGGACGCCACACGCTTGGCGTAGGCACTGCCACGCTTGGCGCGGACAGTCCCGTTTGCGCCCAACACACTGGGGGAGCCAGCGGCGTAGCTGTTGGACTGGCGCATGATGTTGCTGTGGTGGCTGAGAGCCTGTAGCTGGATGTCCTGGGAGGAGGAGGGAGATTCGTTCTTCACCCGGCGGCGGCCCTTTGCGCCACCACGAACAACACCGCGAACATGCGCTCCGCGTGTTCTGCGGTAAATCAGGAAGCCGCCAACGACGGCCACCACAGCCAGCACACAAGCCGCAGAAATCAGGCCAATGGCCAGGGCACTCAATGCTGTGTCCTTCTCCCCGGCTTGACGCTCAGTGAGCACCAGCACGCCATCTGCGTTGCCGGAGGACTCTTCTTCGAGGTTGCGGGGGGGAGCTGACACCTCCAGTGAAAGCACCTCAGCACCAATGGATTTGGAGAAGGTGCCTTCGTCCATTGAAGCCTTGATCTTATCGATGTTGGTCCACAACTCGGTGACGTCTGCGTCGTAGCTGGTGTCGTCTGTCTTGGGACAGGTGGCTGGGTTGAGTGTTCCATTGGCAAAGACGCCGCAGTCACCCTCAAGGTCGGCGCCCGAGTCGCCCGCTCGGCTGTCTGGGCCCTTGCTGGGGGCTCCAGACTGCACACGGCCACTAGCGGGGCGCAAAGTAAGGCTGGCCTTGGCAGAGGCGGCCTGCACATCTGCGACTTGGATGCGGTCGGGATCGATGTTCAGCAGGATGGCAATGTTGTTCACAACGTTGGATCCATAGAACTCATCCACGGACATGGCTAGGGTGAGGTCCAGCTGCACCAGTGCACTGCGCACGATGGTGATGGGCTCGAAGTTGGGGGAGCCGCGGAAGGTGATGAACATCGTGAGGGCCTGAGGGATGAACACGTTTGTTCCGACTGGGCTATTCACGGTGGGCAGGGTGTCAATGGTGGTGATGGGGGCTACCAGGCGAGAGCCCACATACACAGACATGGCGAAGGGACGGCGGATATGCAGCCCCAGGACGAAAGACTTGCTGGGGTCACTCTCATACCAATGCATGCGCCAACGGCCAGGCATGGTGCCGGTGACATTCATGGTGGTGATTCCCTCCGAGGGCGCAATCACCTGGTGGAACTGGCCAAAGTAGAACCGCTTGGCGCAGTTGTCGCTCAAAGGGCCATGGGCACCATACTCGGCATTCACGGGAGAGCCCACCACAGGGCGGCTCATGGAAATGGGCTCAAGGCGACGGAATCCTCGGTCGCGGTCCAGACTTTCGGCTACGAATGCGCGTGTCGCCACCATCTTCTCAGATGTGCACACCAGCACATTGCCCCAGGCAGGCATGCTGCTGCAGGTTTCACCCACGGTGTATGAAGCCCGGGGAATGACGAGGTTGGGCCGGTTGAACTCGGGGTCGAAAGATGTTCCGTCCTTGTCAGTCAGTGTCATGTACTGGAAGGAGTCGCAGCCACGATCACGGCACTTGCCGGCGGTGTCGCTGCCCAGCGCCAGACTGAGCTTGGCCTCGTTGTCAGTGCCCACCCAAGATGCGCCCTCGATGGTGATGGGGACAGCAGACTCGGATTGAGTTGGGTTGAAGCGAATGCCGTAATCCTTCTTGCCGCAAGAGTTGGACTTGAAGTTCAACAGCTTGGTGTTCGTGATGATCATTTCCTGGTGGCGGGTTGACATGAGTCCATGGCGCTGTTCCCAAGGCATGTTGCACAGGCGCTCAGGCAAAGTCGGTGGCCAGCAGGCCTCCACAGGCAGCAACGACGTCACGTCGCTGAAGCACGTCTTGGCGCGGTTGGTGTACTGTGGCACGAGGATGCCCACACGGTGGTTATCGCTCACCACAGAGTTGCACCCCATGGCGTTGGCGTCGGCCTGGGTGGCGGCGCGGCAGGGAGAACAGTCTCCAGCAGCAGAAGAGCCCACAATCACCGAGTTCTGCAGCCAGGAGTAGCTCTTGGTGGCAGAACGGAAGTAGTTCAAGGCGATTCCGATGTGGGAGTCGGTGACGGTGACGCGATCCAGGAGCATGTGGGAGGTCTGGTCGGTGGTGAAAATGCCCATGTGGCTTGTCCGCCACACCTTGGCGTTCACCAGGCGCTGGCAGTGCACGCGCTCAGATACGTGGGCGCCAATCATGAACATGCCGATCACGGCGCCGACGACTTCGTTGTCCGTGATCACGGCGTTTGCAGCAGAGCGGTCGTCGCCGTTCACACAGAATTCAGGGCGGAAAGTCATGCCCTGGTCCTCAGATCCTGCCACCACGTTCCCTTCCATGGAGTGGGGACGGCCAAACATGTAGATGCCAGAGAAGGGATACACCCAGTTGGCCTCGGGGGCGTCGATCTCCCGCTGTACCCCTGCCACCAGGTTGCGGTTGATGCGGGCGCCGTCAGATCCCTTGCGGGCGAAGAAAATTGCACTGTCGTGGGCAGAGTCAATCACGTTGTCCTCGATGACGAGCCCGGGAACATCGCCCTCCACACGCACAATGCGGTTCCAGCTGCTCTGGAAACCACAGGATTTGATGGCATTCACAGGCAAGTCGTCGTTGGTGACTGTGTCCATCAAGTCATCAGTCTCGCTGCCGTCGCGGTAGCGGTAGTTGAAGCCCACCACAGCGTGCTGCATGCCGGCGGGGCCGCCGTTGACAAACTGCACATTGGACACATCCAGCATACCGATGTACTGCAGGGTCTGCGCATCGCCTGTGGGTGTGTCTGACGCCTCGAAACGGCGGTTGAACTCGCCCACATGCAAGTGGAATCCATACAGGTCGGGGTGGCGGTTGCTTGGATCATCCACCTCGGAGGTGGCATCGGCATTCTCGTCAATGATGCCCACGAATTTGATGTTTCGAGTGAGCACGCCCACTGCAGCGCGGAGCTCAATGGACTCGCCGTCCATCTGCTGCACAGCAGAAAAGTGCTCAAATTCCAGTGCAGGAGCGAAGGTCAAAACAGTGTTGGCGCCGGAGTTATCTACGGCAGTGATTGTCACAGTCTCGGACTGCGAGGCGGAGCCAGTGGGTGCGATGACGATTTCCCATCCCACCTGCCAGTTGGTCTTGGTCACAAGTTCAACTGACGTGGCACCGACGGCGGCGGTGGCTGCAATCTTGGTCCAGGGGGTCGCCACAGGCATTCCGTGCACCGACACATTGGCGAAGATGCCAAGCACCTTGTTGTCTAGGAACTGCGAGTTGTCCACAATCAAGGGGTCGTCCGACCGCTTCCCGTGGAAGTTGATGGTGGCGGGGCGCTGGCGAGGAGCCTTCTCGGTGCCAATGTACAGGCCCTTGAGGTCGGGGCTGGCGGTGGGTGCCACCACAGCAAAGTTCCGCACATTCAGGGTGACCTCAAGAGTGGGGTCGAACTCAAGACGGCCATACACCTGCAACTTGGCGATGAGGGGAGTGACTGCAATGTCAAGCAGAACACCCATGGTCTCGGGGATGATGACATCATCTCCATCCTGGGGCAGTCGGTTCACAGTGGTCTGCCACTGCTCATTCATGTGGGCCCATGTGTTGGGGTCGCTCCACTTGGTCAGCTGGGAGATGGCAGACGCACCCGGGGCGGCACAGTAACCGATGTCCCCTGGGAGGGCGTTGGGGCGGCACTGGATGTTCTTCAGTTGCACCCGGTGTGTCCCGAATCGGGCAACGTCGGCGTCCCAAGGCTGTCCAGCAGACTCATTGAACACGTTGTTGAACATGCCGAACCAAGTCTTGTTGGCGCCGTTGGTGATTTGAGGAATGTATCCTGTGCCGAACAAATCGGTGGACTCGGGGTAGCGGGTGGGCATGTCTGGGAACTCATCGATTCCGCCCATTGGCATAATCTCAGTCATGTTGGGACTGCCCATATCTGCGCCAAAGTAGTCGTTGACGCTCTTGCCATACAGGACCTTATTGCGCCAGCGGTATGAGATCCAGTTGGTGGACAGTCCGACCCACTCAGCGGCACCAGCGGGGTTCAAGCTGTGTGTTCCGACGTAATCGGGTTCCGAGTACCGCATCTGCAGTGTCTCCCAGTCCATGATAGTGTCGATCTTGAAGTGCACCCACCGGCGAGTCACCAGTGGGAACACCCATCCTGCGATCTCCTTGTACAAGAAGGTCACTCGATCCTGCTGCGCGTCGATCATGGCGTTGATGTCAGTGTCCTCACGAGGAGTCACCATCAATGTGCGTCCTCGCAGGTCCACGGGGTTGTAACCGTCGATCTGGATGCGGCGCACCTCCACGGAGTTGTCGCATACAATGCCTCCGTCGTGGGTGATGGCATCACCGTACACGCAAGCAGGAGCGTATTCGTTGAACTTGAAGGGGGCAGTCAGCCAACTCTGAACACCAACGCCGCTGAGTGTTCCGTCCAAATCGTAGAAGATCTGCTTGTGAGGCTCAGTGAACTTGACCTTCTTGGCTGTGTTCACAAATGTCAACCCCTGTGTTCGCACAGTGTACGCGCCCTGCTTCAAGGAGGTCTGGTCGCCACACTTGGCGCAGCCGCGAAGCGCACCGGAGGCGCCATAGTTCACGAAGGTGGTGTCCTTGACGTGGAAGAACTCGTTTTGGGGGGCCCACAGGCCCGCCTTTCCCAGATCGGTGGTGTCGGTGACACCGTTCACGCGTCCCACAAACAGACCGTTGAGAATGTTGGGGTCATTCTCGTGATACTTCACCTTCTCCAGCTTGGTCCAGAACTGGTCTGAGCCGCTGTTCTCGCCCAACTTGGCGTTGATGTGGTGCAAGTCACCGTTCTTCTTGCCGAAGATGCCGTGCTGGCCGTTGCGGAAAGAAGTGAAATTGTAGAACCGGATGGCAAAGGGGTTAGGGCGGTCGGCACAGGGGTTCTCATAGGGGAGCACAACAGGGTACAGACGCAGGCCATGCACGCCGTTGGAATGCGCGGTGTTGTTGAAGAAGCCACCCAGCTTCTCGTGCACGGGGCACACAGTGGTGGTGAAAGAGGGTCCATGGGGGTTCCCGGGAAGCTCCAGCCAGTAGCCGTCGTTGACACTGCCAGCGGCGCGGTTGTGGCGCCAGAACTGACGGGGGGAAGCGGTCCAGAAGGACGCAGGCTTGATGTCGGACTTTAGGCAAGCTGTACACCGAAGGGTGACGGCGACAAGGTTCTCTTCGATCTGGTTGAACTCTTCCACGCCGTCCTCAACGAAGATGCTGTGGCCCTTGACGTGGTACCCGAAGTTGTGCTTCACTACAAAATGCCGCACGCCGTGGATGGTGGTGATACGCTGGAAAGAGTGGTGAATGGAGTTGCTCTGCACATAGCTGCGGCTGAACTCGCCGGCCAAATGCCCGTGTGTGCAGTATCGTCCAAGGAGGAAAGACTGACCGCAGTTGCGCACCTCAGTGTGAGAAATACGGTATGTGCCGCCGCCCATGGCGATGGTGTGTACACCAAAGTGCTGTGCGTTGGACCAGTCGTCACCCTGGATGACGACCTTGCGAGTGAGCAGGCCCACTTCTCCGCGCATGTCAAAGTCGGAGTGCCCGTACACTTCAGCCGGGAACACGTCAGCGCGGTGGTCATACTTGAACACGCCTTGGATGCGGTAGCGAGTGGGGCTGAGCACGGCATCGATGACGACCTCCTCTGCCTGCTGGAAATTCGTTCCGGTGGAGGGCAGCACCACGGTGGAGCCCACTGGCCAGTCGACAGGCTCGGCGAGTTCAAACTCGTTGGTGCCCTTCAAGGAGTGGGCATCTTTCTTCAACATCGTCCATGCGCGGCGCAGCTGGGGACCGTGGATATCCAAGAACCCCTGGGCAGCAGTGGATATGGCGGCGCCGTGACGGGAGTCGGATCCGGCACGGTCAGTCACAGCAAGTACCTTGGCGCCGATACGGGGCAGCTCCATATTCTTGTACCGGTCACCATGCAGCGTGACGGTGGCATGGTTCATCATTGGGGCACCCTCGCGGCCGATCTCGAATCGGCCTCCGTGCACGAAGATGTAAGTGGCGTCCAGTGTAAGGCCGTCTTGGGTGGTGTCCCATATGAGCTCACCCTGAACAAGCAGCAGGAACAGATCCACGTTGGTGTCCAGAAGCAAAGCCTGGCCAGGAGGGATGGTGACACTGTCCCCAGGAGAGGGGATCTCTTGGAACATCCAAGAAGTCACACTGCTCCAGCGGTCCAGGTATTTGAAACGCACCAGAGGAGGAACAACCGCCAGGCCCTTGCCGGCAACAGTGACGACAATGCTAGGCTCAGCCAAACGGTCCAGTGGGCGAGCATTGGTGGTGCACGTGACAGCGGTGTTGGTCACCGCGGTCACAGTGCACTCCACCTCGTTCAGCATAACGGTGACATCGCCCACAACAGTGCCGAAGCCGGAGCCAAACAGGGTCACAGTGGCGCCACCCAGACTGGGCGCATTGTCGGGGGAGACAGAGTCAACCTTGGGGGTGGCAGCGACAGACACTGCCACGGTCTGACCAGCAGGGGCCTCGGCTGTGGCAGCCACGGGAAGGGGAGCAGTGACGTCCTCCCATGTTCCGCAGGCTGCATCGGGCGCGACTGTCACGGGGCAGTTACCTGCAGTGGCGGCCGCGTTCACGTCGTACCCAATGAACTGAACCTCGTTGAATCTGCAGGCGGCACCGGAGCCAGTGGGCGCGAAGAAGCGAAGGGAACGGAAGGCAGACAGGGTGCTCAAATCGTGGTGCTCAGGGAAAATACCTCCGGCGCCCACGACATTGATGACGTTCCACCCTTCGGTGGGGCGCTCCGTGATGGTGGCGATGTCAACCCAGGTGCTGCCGTCCACGGAGCCCTGGAACTTGCCTTCCTGGGGGGCGTTGAATGCGCGCCAGGTGGCGTACCAGCGGATACGCGTGACGAGGGCACGGCGGTACTCGCCGAAGTCCACGCCCACGTAGCAGCTGTCGTCTGTTCCGGCGTTCAAGCCATTGCCGAGGTCGCTGTCAAAGGCGAGGGCGGTCTGGGCAAGGTCGTTCCCGATGAAGTTCTCGGGTTGGATGTCCAGCGAAACCTCCTCCCAAGCCTTGAGGTTCTGCACAGCAGCTGGGGTTGCCACGGAGGGGGCAGCCACGGTCAGCTGTGTTCCGGTTGAAGCAGTCACCTTGGCGGGAACACCGCACACAGTCACTTTACTTGGGAAGGCAGAGCATGCGGCGGGCTTGGCAGATCCACTTGGGTTCTCCATGGGTGCGGTGGCCACAGATGAGAAGCCTGACCCGGCGATGGTGATCTCAGCACCACCTCCCAGCCCAACGGGACCGGCAGTGGTCACTGAGGTGACAGACAGGGGCACGGTCACAGCCACGTTGTACGTGAGTGTTCCGGCAGTATTCGTCACTCCCACGTACGCGCGGCCAGCGTTGTTGGGCAGCTGCACATCGGGGGTGAAGGTACCCGCCACTGGGGCGCTCATTGTGCACAGGATTTGAGAGGCGGTCCAGGAATCCACAGCACATAGGGCGCCGCCCAATGTGACGGTGCCGGCCACAGTGCCAAGGCCAGCACCGGTGAGGGTCAGCTGGGTGTTAGCCACCACGCCTGTGGCGGGGGTAACTGCAGTGATGGCGGCGTTGGCAGTCAGGAATGTGAAGGGGCCGCCGGTGGCAGAGTCCACAGCGGAGCCATCAGCCAGCTGCGTCATCACAGTCACTGTGGCGACGCCAGCGGTGGCGGTGGCGGGGGTGGTCACGACCAGCTGGTCGGCGGACGATGAGCGGACGATGGCAGTTGCGGAACCGAAACGCACCGTGTTACCCCGGGACACAGTCTCGAAGCCCCATCCGCGAATGGTGACGGTGGCGCCACCAGCAGCAGTGCCGTTGACAGGGCTCACGGAGTCAACTTGCAGTGTGTACTCCACAGCCTGCTCGGAACACTCGGCAAAGCCGCTTGCAGTGCGAACAGTCACACCATGCTCGCCCATGGTCAGGGCGGGCAGGGCACAAGTGACGCTAGTGGCGGTGTTCGCGGTGACGGAACACGCCTGGCCGCCAACTTGCACTTCCTGCACTCCCGCCAGGGCGGTGCCTTCAATGACGGCGTTGCGGCCAGACAGAGTCACACCGGTGCAGGCGCCAGTGGCGGCAGCTGACCACTCCCAGTTGCAGCCTCCCGCCACCTTGCAGTCGGCTTCGATTCGGTTGGTGCGCATGGTGATAGCAGCGGAGACGGAGGTGACGTCGCCGTCGCCGTTGCGAGTGACTGAGTCAACGGCGTGGTCAGGGACCACCACAGGAGGAACACGGAACACAATGCTGGTGTCGCTGTAGGACACAATGTCGCTGGTGAAGCGTCCACGCTGAGTGGACCATCCTGCGCCAGACACCACAATGAGGGCCTCGTTCGTGTTGGCGCGGTTGGCGAAACCCTTCCCGGTGACGGTCACTTCACTGCCGCCCAGCAGCGACCCAGAGGTGAGAGAAATGGCTGTCACCTCAAAGGCGGTGTCCAGCTTGTTGCCGTCGTGGTCGGCATATCCAACGTTGGGACCAACCATGATCTTGGGCGCCAGCATGGTATCCGTGGCAGGGGGGCCTCGACGCAGCCAACATGTGATGTCCAGGCCTGCAGTACCAGTGGTGGTGGTCTGGTCCACACACTTCCTGTCGCCAACAGTCACAGACACGTCTGTTCCAGCTGCGATGTTCGTGGTGAGGGTGATTTGGCCCGTGATAGCAGTGGACAAAGACGAAGGCGTGAGACCGGTGATGGTGGGTGTGATGTTCGCATCGTAGGTGAACTGAGTGGGCGCGGCGGCGGTGTTCACAAGCACGTTCACGGGGGTAGTGCTGAGCAGGTCGCGTGCGACAGCGCCAGCGGTGCGCAGGGCACGGCGAGCCACGAAGGAGGGCCCAGCCTGGGTGCGGCAGATAATCTGGGTGTGGGTGGCTGACTGCACCACGCACGCATCAGCGGCAGCAGTGGAGGCGGCGTTGGCAGAGAGGAACACGGCGTCACCGGTTTCACCCTGGAACCCTGTTCCGGTGATGGTCAGGAGTGTTCCGCCTGCCACAGAGCCCGCGGCGGGTGCAATGCTGGTGATGACTTGTTGAAGTGTGAACTGCGCGGTGGTGGTGGCTGTTCCAACTCCACCTGCAACCAGAACAACGACGTCGAATTGGCCGGCAGCGCCGTCTCCAATGGTGCACGTGATGCTGGTGGATGAAATGGTATCAATGGCACAGGTAGCCTTGCCAATGGTGACGGTGGCGTCAGCAGCAGCGCTGGGCAGCCCAGTGCCTGTGATAGTCACCTGGGTGCCGACAGTGCCGCTGGTGGGCGTCACTGCGCTCACAGTGGGCGTGATGGAAGCATCATAGTTGAAGGTGCATCCCGCAGAGCCCCCCTCGACATAGTTAAAGGTGTCGCACACGGCAGACACGCTGTTCACGGTAACCTCCACAGGGCCCACAGGTGTGGACACCACGCCGTCAGCATTGGAGTCGCGATCAATGATCGTGCGGAAGAACTCCATGGGAATGCTTGGGTACTCATATGTGTTCGCGTTGCCTTGCCACAGGGTTGAGAACCCGAGGCGGGCCCCGGCGCCTGTGATGCCTGCTCCGTTGAAGGTTGGAGTGGCGATATTTCCAACGGGGCGTTGAATGGTGATGATGAGAGCGCGCGAATCCTCAGAGTTTCCGGTTGAGGCGATGCTGATGGAAGAGTCGTCCTCAGGTCCTGTCCAGCCGTACACCTGGCGGATGGCGTCGGCGATTGTTCCGGTTGAAGCTCCAATGGCAATGGGGTTACTTGTTCCAGCTGGGCCAACAACGGTGAAGTCGCCGCTGAGCGGCTGGCTGGGGCTGCGAGTGCGCACCCAGTTGGCACTTGTGCTGGCCGCGAACGCAGCATCGCCGCTAACTGCAACCGACTGCGGCAGGGTGTTCAGTGCCACGATGGCGATATTGGGGTGGGTGCCCCCCTGGGGTGTGGTGGCGGGGCAGTGCAGCGTGGCGGTCCACTTCCAGCCAACTTGTGCAAGGCGGGCGGCGGCCTGCGCCTTGGTCTCATCAGTACCAGCGGCGGGGCCTGGGATGGTGGTCTTCGAGACGCTGATGCTGTTGCAGCCAGTGGCGAGGCGCAGCTCCCGGGCGATGGTGCCAGTGCTGCTGTCTCCAGTCACAGTGTTCGCGTCCTCGTCGAAGCGGGTGGCGGTGGACTTGCGGAATTTGAAGGTGCTGGCGCTCTTCATGCCAAGAACAGTGATCTCTGCTTGTTCACGCACAACGTCGCTGTCCACGTCCACAGTCCACACCTCTGCCAAGGAGCGAGCAGCGCGTGCGTTCTTGTTGGCGACAGGGTCGGAAATAGCGTTCAGCATGCGTACACCACCGTAGAAGAAGTCTGTAGAACTGCCATCAGAGTGTTCCGCCTTGAAGTAGTACATCTGGCCCGCGGTGAGGGCCTTCACGGCAGACACTGGCTTGACAGCCTGGCCGGTGCGGATGGCACCGATTTGCTGTTCTGCCAAGCTGCCGTTTGTACCCCAGCGCTCTGCGATGAGCTCGGCGTTCTCAGCTGAGTCATCAGTCGATAGGTACACGCGGCCAGCGTCATCTGAGAACACAGTGAACTGGTAGTCCCCCGTGGTGGGGGGCACAAAATAGCCCTCCCACACCTGGCTCCAGGACTCGCGAACTGTGTTCGAGGTCGGAACAAGGCTGCGGGTGAAAGCGGAGACAAGGGAGTCCACTTGTGTGTAAGTTCGGTTCTTGCCGGAGAACGAGGATGCCTCGAAAACGGTCGTGGTCAAACCGCGTGTTCCCGGAACAAATCGGGAGGTGGTATCAGTTGACGCCGGGGCGGCACCGACAGTGCACGTGATGGTGGTGTCTGTCACGGCAGTCACAGCACAAGGGGACCCCGCCAAGGAGACGTCGTTGTGGGTGAGGTCAGACTCGTCAAAGCCAGTACCGGTGAGCACGACTGAGGAGCCGCCATTCACGCCAGATACATGCCACGTCATGGAGCTGACACGTGGCACCACAACGACATCGTAGGGCATGTCGGTAGCAATGTCAACCTGGCCAATAGCAGCGCCGAAAATGGCGGCACCACCTCCTCTGTTCTCGGGGATGTCCACACGCAGGTTGCGCTGGCTCTTGCCGGCGGGGGTGTTGGGTGCGGCGCACATCCACCAGGCGGCTGTGTTCAGCCAACGCCCGGAAAAGGCACCGTCGTTCACGTCGAGCTCGGGTGCATCTTCGATTCCGGGCACTTCAGCATACAGCTCCTCGGAGAAGTCGCACGTGGCGTTTCCGAAGCGCAAGTTGAAGTTGGGCAGCTGGTATCCGCGCAGGTATCCGTACATGTGGTAGTTGTCGCCTGAAGACACGGCTTGTGTCTCGCGGTACACAACCGGCGTGCTGTAGCCCGAGTCGTAGTAAAAACGGCAGTCGGTCTTGCAGTTGGCAACTTGGTTCAAGCCAGCTCCGACAGTGGTCACTGACAAGCTTTGCCAACCAGCACTGTTGCCATCTGTGAAAGAAAGGCAAGTGAAGAGGGAGTTTTACTAGCGTTTCGCAGCGACCAAATGGTGCCTGCTTCGCACAGGATCGCACAAGCCATCACGATGCCACAAAAACAAAGACACAAGACAGTGGAGATAAGTTTGTAGAATGCACCCAAGAGGAGTATTTTGGTACTTACTCTGAGGCCGAGTAAAACAGACAATCTGCCCGTCGTTGGTGTTGTACTCCTCAACATCACAGGGGATGTTTCCCAAAAGCACATACTGGTTTCTGCATACACACACGAAATGAGAATTGAAGCAATTGCAAACATTTGGGTGAAATTTTGCCGCCAGAAAGCGTTTTGTTGGTACAAGCGAGTGCAAGATTGCTGGTAGAGCGGAATCAAAACGCTGACATCAAACACGGACAGAAGCGGCGCCGCCAAAGCCAAATTTAAGGCTCGAAAAATGGTTGCATACACTCAAAAATGGTTTTGTCGCACTAAATGCGAAGCAAAACAAGCCATGCCATCCTTCGGAGATCACACAAACGCGCTTGTCGAGGAGCGAACTGCTTCGAAAACTTACGCTGACAGTCCTGCGGCATTGAAGCCAGTTCCTTTGATAGTCAAGCGAGTTCCACCCTGCAATGCACATAATGTGAGTGAACGCTCAGTTTCGGGGCCATACAAGTGCTACAAAGCCACTGCGGCCACCACCTTCGACGCATTGTGCAAGCATGCACCACCGTCAAGTTCACTGTGAAAAACACATACCTGGACGGAGCCACGGGTGGGACTGATTTCAGTGATGGTGGATTTGATCTCACCAGTGCCGAATGCAGCTGCTGTCACAACGCAAGCCGCTGCAGCAAGCGTGCGAGCGATGCTTCGAGCCATGGTGGATGCTTTTTTGCTCACCACGCCAACCGAAGCTGCGGACAAGCTCAAGCAACAAACTGAGCGATATGCACGGCCTTCAGAAAAAGACCCTGCATTAGAAGCGGTCAAAAACAAGTTTTAGTATTTGATCCGTTTGCAGCATGATGTCGGCAATGCGACAGGCAGCCTGGCAAGAGTAGTACCCCGGCTACTTTGCTTTGGAGAAGGAACTAGCCGTCAAAAGGAGGGGTGTGAACATGATGTTCACAAAAAACATGATTGATTCTCGCAAAAACTAAGCAAATTACACGTAAAAAGGTTGCC
>Ga0307982_1000104_pt1 | contig 61525 bp, 61 predicted proteins | sample OrgLakmetagen989_FD_201847 | JGI IMG/M metagenome (GOLD analysis project Ga0307982, IMG submission 201847) | Saline water microbial communities from Organic Lake, Antarctica - #989 | ecosystem: Environmental > Aquatic > Non-marine Saline and Alkaline > Saline | place: Antarctica: Organic Lake... | reverse complement strand
ATTGACTCTGTACAGGCTTTAACCGGCCATAAGAGCACTCGACAAGCTGAACATTACGCAGGGATTACATATCACTCTCAAGTTCTAGCACTAGATTCAGTTTCAAATGAGTTAGCAATTTTAGAGGCGAAAACATCAACGGGTGGTTCAAAAGTGGTTCAAGGGTATTTAACAAATAAAAAGTGAGTGATAACAAGGCTTTAAAGGTCAATGGCGCAACCAGCAGGATTCGAACCTGCGACCTACCGCTTAGAAGGCGGTTGCTCTATCCAGCTGAGCTATGGTTGCGTAGGATAATCTAAATACCTCTAATTACAGAGAAATAATGTAGATAGGCTGTAAAATTTAAGCCCTTTTGTGTTGTCTGTCAACAGAGGAAATAAATTTTATAAGACTATTTTTGTCACTTTTTATTCTCTGAAATTACTTGTATTCTCTCAAAATGATAAAAGCCAAAATCTTTAGATCCGCAAAGCGGGTTTTTGACTGCAAAATAAATGATACCGGTGAGATTGTACCAGCAACAGTCCTCAGAGAAGTCATGAAAAAGGATCATCCAGTTGTGGGTGATAATGTCATATTGAAACAAGGAACAGACTCTGCAGATTACGATATTATTGAAATTGAGCAGCGTGAAAATGAAATTTTTAGAAAAATTGTAAGAACCAATAACAAAAAAGTTATTGCCAGTAATGTCGACGTCATCTTAATCATGTGTAGCGTCTCCAATCCAAAATATAAACCATTTTTACTAGATAGGTATTTAGCAAGAGCAGTCCAGTGGGATGTTCCTGCGGCAATTATATTAAACAAAATGGACGAGTATGAAGATGACTTTGAGCTCGAGTTTGAGTTAGAAAAATTTAAATCCCTAGGTGTAAGAGTTTTCATGCTCAATTCCGAAGATCCAACCGACTCTCGATTTAGAGATGATTTTTTAGAACTACAATCACTGCTTAAAGATACGACAACAATTTGTCTTGGCCAGTCAGGTGTAGGAAAAAGCAAACTTATTTCAAGCCTGAGTGACGGTGAAGTTCAACTTCTAAGCTCTAGACTTGCAAAGAAAGTAAATAAGGGAGCTCACACAACGACTTGGGCAGAGATGGTGGATTGTAAAAATTTTCTAATGATCGACTCTCCAGGAGTTAGAACTCTAAGCTTATTAGATATTGCAGCGGAAGAACTTCCTAGCCTATTTCCAGACCTTAGACCTTTATTTGGTAATTGTAAATTTAACGACTGTAAGCACGAAGACAATTCCAAGGGATGTTTTTTTCACACATTAGATGAGGAAATATTGGAAGAGAGAATCCATCTTAATAGACTTTATTCATACTTAAAACTCAAAGAGGAAATTGAATCAATTCCTGAGTGGGAAAAGTAACTAAATAGTACTTTCCCCTTCTCTTTTTTGCAGAGGAGTCTTATCTTGGACTTTTGGTCTCCTCTTATCCTTCCTGACTAATCGAATCAATATTTTCCCTTCAACTTCTTTAGGAGCTATAGCTGTATACCCATAAGGAATTGGAACTGTTTGTGTCATGCTTTGATTACTCGAACGAAACGTACGAGTTCCACTATTTTCATTTTCGATTTTTTCAATCTGTTTGGCTTTAACAATAATGGAGGATGTCTTAGTTTCGATATCAAGTTTAACCGATTGATCTATAGGTCGAATAAAAACATCAATGGTTCCATCAGTATTTTTCAAACTCTCTACCGTAACCATTTTACTACTTTGGAAATTTTTAAAACGATCTCCAAGAATTGATTTAAAGAATGAATCGTCCATATCGTCATCGAAAAAGTCATCCTGACCAAACGCATCGAGCATCTTATCCATCATTGCCTTCCGACTTTCCATAAATTCTTTTAAAATTTTCTCTTGTTGAGTTAAATCTTCTTGAGCGTACAAAAAAGAATTACTTAGCAAAAAAAGTAAAAATAAAACTTTCATCTATCTCTCCACTTTTCAAAAACATTAATAATTTGATCAATACCATCTAACACGCATGCCGGACCCGGTTGAAGAAAAATCTCCGGCTCTAGCTCAAAGATATGACCACTTTTAATAAAAGCAAGGTCACTATAGCCATTTCTACTTTTTATTTTATTAATATTAACTTTTTTTCCGCAGTGACACGCAAACATAATATCAGGGTTTGATTTGATTATATCTTGATGACCAACAAACCTTTCTTTAGCTAAGTTACCACTAGCTTTACTTTGAAAAATATTCTCTCCACCACAAATCTCTATTATCTCACTAACCCACTGAATTGCACTTATGAGAGGATCATCCCACTCCTCAAAATAGACTTTTGGTTTTTGCTTAAGTGTTTTTGAAAAATCTTCAGCTTTACGTATATTTTTTAAAATCTTTTCAATTAGTAATTGACCTTGATCTTTTTTATCAACCATTTTTGAGAGCGTAGATATATACCTCAATAGATCGTCTATGCTTCTGTGATTAGCAATCCAAACATCTATTCCTTGCTCAACTAAATCTTTTGCAATATCTTTTTGGATATCTGAAAACCCTAGAACAAGATCCGGCTTAAGCTCAATAATTTTATCTATATTAGAGCTAGTAAACATTGAAACTTTGGGAATATCTAAAGCTTCCTTAGGTCGCTTAACAAATTGCGATACCCCTATGATTTGATCACCTGCACCTATTTCAAAAAGGGTCTCTACAGATTCTTCTGTTAAGCAGATAATTCTAAGTGGTTTATTGTAATTTGGTGTATAATCCATACACCTATAATAAAGAAAATTCGGACAAAATAAAAGGTTATTAAATGTATAAAATTGTAACACTGCTTTTCTCTCTAAATCTATTTGCTTTAAGTCTAAATGCTGAGAAACACGTAGACATGAGTGCGATCGCCTTTAAGATTGGAGAGCAAAATTTACTTGCAGTAAGTCTTGTTCACGATAAAGATTGGCACACATACTGGAAAAATCCAGGCGATGCTGGTTTAACGACTAAATTTAATTTCTCTACAAATGAGGGTGATTTAAAACTTGAAGCCTATCCTTGGCCTGCTCCGAAAAAATTTATGGAAGCAGGGGAAATATTAGCTTTTGGATATGGATACACTCAGCACTTCTTTTTCAAACTAAACCAATCTGTCAAAAATAAAGTTCTTAAAATCAAAGGTCAATGGCTAGTATGTAAGGATATTTGTATTCCAGGAGAGGATGAAGCAAGTATAAAGCTTTTTGACAATCTTTTAGGAAAGACAACTAATCATGAATTTGAAATTGGTGAAATTGTAAGTGCTTATAAAGCACTTCCATCCAAAGTTGGAAAGCCCAAGGACTTAGAGGTTTTTCTATCAAAAGGAAAAGAAGAAAATACACTTGTTTTACAATATAGTTTTTCAAATATCAAAATTGAAAATTTTGATACAAAAAGTAATCTCCTTACACCTTATTTAGTTAATCTTTTTGATTATAAACACGAGAAACTTTTTTACGATGAAATAAACAAAACGCTCTACGGAAGAATATATGTCGACTGGAATGGTGTATACGAAGACCCAGAGATTCCACTTCCAAAAACGGGACGTTTTACAAAACCTCTAAACATTAAGTTTCTCTTACAATATAACAAAAATAAAAAAGCATCTATTATTGATGTTCCCCTTTATGAATTCTCGCCAACTGGGGATATGGCGTTTAATAACATACTTAAAAAACTCACACCAATAAAAGAAATTAATATGAATAGTATGGATACCGATACGAGCCTTCTAACATTTATATTGTTTGCTTTTCTTGGGGGCTTGATCCTTAACCTTATGCCATGTGTACTTCCTGTGATCTCACTTAAGTTATTTGGATTAATTTCACACTCAGAAGAATCGAAATCTAAAATTTTAAAACATAACCTTGCGTATACTGCTGGAGTGATTTCTACTTTCATGATCTTTGGTGCTGTCATTATTTTCTTAAAATCAACAGGAGAAAAAGTAGGCTGGGGTTTTCAGCTACAATCGCCAGGTTTTGTTTTTTCGATGATGATCATACTACTTGTATTGGCCATGAATATGCTAGGACTGTTTGAGTTCAGAACACCAGGTGGCAAGAAACTAGGTAACACACAACTCAAAGAAGGAATGACTGGTGACTTTTTTAACGGTGTACTAGCAACCATTCTTTCGACACCTTGTTCTGCTCCCTTTCTTGGAACTGCACTCACCTTCGCATTCACCACAGGCTCTTCCGGAATTTTTCTTATATTCTTCTTTGTAGGCCTTGGGCTTTCGTTCCCTTTCATCCTCACTGGAATATTTCCTGCTTTAATTTCATTTCTTCCAAAGCCCGGTGCATGGATGGACAAGCTTAAAAACATATTAGGATTCACCCTACTTTTAACTTTTGTATGGCTCTACGATGTCTTTATGAATCTAGTCGATTTTAGTTTTTTTGGAATTTACTATAATACGATTTTCATTTCACTTTTTATGGCCTTTTTCTTTAGAAAGAAAATATCAAAAGCTTTTATATGGAATCTTATTCTTTTTCTAATTCCTATCGGTCTGACGATCTCAACAATAAGTAGTAACGGACTAGAGATGAGTGACACTGATATGGAAGTTAATTCCAGAACAGATGTGACTTGGAATAAATGGTCAGAACAAGCAATGTCTGATTTTTCAAAAGAGTCGAAATGGGTCTTTATTGATTTTACCGCGAAGTGGTGCCTTACGTGTAAAGTGAATAAAAAACTTGTTTTAAATACAGATGCATTTACGGACATCGTCGAAGAAAATGATATGCAACTTCTTATCGGTGACTGGACAAAAAGAGATGATTACATAACAGAGTTCTTAAACAAATACAGTATTGTTGGAGTTCCTGCATACTTTATGCAATCTCCTAGTGGGAAAGTAATACACCTTGGAGAAACGGTTTCAATTTCGAAAATAAGAGACACAATGAAAGCTAATCAATAGTTGAAATAGGCTGCTCCATAAGTCTTTTAATCACTTCTTCTGGAGCAGTATCGTTATAAAGAATTTGATATATTCCATCAAAGAGACTAGTTCTTATGTGGTACTTACTGGCAAGCTTATGAGCCGCTGCAGTTGTCTTATACCCCTCGACAACACTTCTTTGAGAAGCAATTATCTCAGATGGCTTTCTACCCTTTGCTATTTCTAATCCAAAAGTTTTATTACGAGATAAATTACTAGTTGTCGTTAAGATCAAATCCCCCATTCCAGCGAAAGAATAAAAAGTCTCAGGTCTTGCATTATAAACTTTTCCAAAACGAAGCATTTCTGTAATTCCGCGTGTAATCATTGCTGCTCTGGTATTATGGTTATAACCCATTCCTTCAAGAATACCTCCTGCGATTGCTAAAATATTTTTTAAAGCTCCGCCTAAGAGAACACCTTTAACGTCATAAGTTGGGAATGCTTTGAAATAATTAGTTTGAAGCATTGAAGTGACGTTCAATAAAACATCGGGGCTTTTACCAGCGAGAGATACAATCGTAACTTGTTTATCTAAAATTTCTTTAGCAAATGATGGCCCAGATAAATAAGTAAGTTTATCGTGATGAGCAGAGAAATAACGGTTGAATAAGTCATCCGGGAGTTCAAGTGTATCCGGGTCAATCCCCTTTGATAATGATACGAGAGGAATGTTATTCTCAAAGTATTTTAAAAAACGTTCTTTATTTTCTGAATAAAAAGAGCAGATTGCGCTAGTTGGAAGTCCGTTAACCAACAGCTCGATTTTAGATTGCTCTGTAAGTGTATCAACTTCTTTCCAATCAAGAGCTGGCACAATATTTTTTGCAAGCTTTTGGCCAGGAAGGTAGATTGCATTCTCTCCACTTTTAATTGAATCGTAAATATCTTGAGAGCGTACTTTGACAATGATTTGATCAAAGTTTTCGGAAAGAACTGAAGCGATTGATGTACCAAATGCTCCTGCCCCAAAAATAATTGCTGTTTTATATTTCACATTGCCTCCTGATATTATAGAGACATTATACCTTCTACATCTTTAAGACGAGCGTACACGGCAACAACCTCCTCAGCAGAGTTTACTAGTAGTCGACTTGAAAAGCTTACATACTTCCCTTCGCTAGATTCTCTAATTGAAACTTTATGACCATCCAGATTTGCTAAGACTTGATCTCTTTTATCGGCCAATACAACGAACTTAAAAGTATAGTACTCAGGCCATGAATTTTGCTCATCCAGTAAGGCTTTAAATTTAGTTGTATCCATCGGTTTCTCCAGTTATTACGCTGTATAAAGATTAAAGAAGTTAATGTTTTTACCTAAAAAATGACAGTTTGTACAGTTTTGACGCCAAGAGTAACAGTCATAATTATAACTTCCGTTGAATCAGATTATTGATTAACTAATTTCTACAATATAGTCATGCTTCACAAAGTACTTATTGAAAATTAGTTTTTTCTTTTATATCAATGGCTTATTTCAAACTGGTCAATTTAAATACCGTGAGGTAATTGATAATCTTATAGAAGACACAGGAACTGTATAAAGAATGAATGATCTAGATAAAGCGTCACAATTAATTAAGAATGATGATCTTGTCGTCATTCCAACAGAAACAGTCTACGGGCTTGCAGCATCGATCTATAGTGAAATAGCTATAAAGAAAATTTTTAAAATTAAAGAGAGACCTTTTTTTGATCCACTAATTGTTCACATATCTTCGGTTGAGATGGCAAAAGAGTTAACTACAAGTTGGGATGAAACCTGTAATGTTTTAGCTAAAAAGTTTTGGCCTGGCCCTTTAACGATAGTCATTCCTAAGAGTGATAAGATTATTGATCTTATCACGAGTGGCTTACCTGATGTTGGCTTGAGATGTCCCGACAATAAGCTAACTTTAAAACTAATTGAACAACTAAATACTCCCCTAGCGGCTCCTTCTGCAAATAAGTTTACAAAAACATCGCCGACACTTGCATCCCATGTTCAAGATGAATTTGGAGACAGTGTATTCATTCTTGATGATGGTCCATGTTCATTAGGAATAGAATCTACAGTTATTGGAATAAAATCTGATGCTATTCAAATTTATAGACCCGGCTCGATTACAAAATCTCAGATTGAGTCTTCACTTAATGCTGCTGGAATTGACTTGAAAGTTATTACTGGAGAGAGTCCTGTATCCCCCGGCGCTCTAAAGCACCACTACATGCCTAAGAAGCCAATTACATTAGTTAAAAAAATTAACCCAACAGATGAGTCTGTCTCAACTTGGATAGTACCTCAAGATGCTGTTATTGCTTCAAGAGAACTTTATTCTAAACTTAGAGCTATGGATAAAGAAAACACCAATTCAATTACAATAGTTTTGCAAGAAAGCTTTAAGGGTGATGAGAAATTTAACGGATTTTTAAACCGACTCGATAAGGCCAAAACGGTTGATTACTATTTTATCTAAATAAGTAACGGTTAATTTCAATCATTATTCCTGTATACTGAAGAATACTCACAACAGTTCCAAAGAGAATAAAACTTAAAATTAATTTACGGCTCACACTCTTACGTGACTCGTCTATGATTGCACCAAGGTCAGCTTTGATTGCATGTTGGTCAAATATAGCGACGACTCTATCGACATCTTTGATAGTGAAAAGTAATTCCTCATCAACATCTTTTCTTTTGATTGATATTAAAAAACGAGGATGAATAATTTTGAATGATTCAATCTCACTATATTTCACGCTCTGATTAAAAAAAGGTACCCCTCGATTAATTACAACTCCAGTTTCAAAGAAAACAATTCCTCTAATGAAAGAATAATAAAGAGTAGGAATTAAAGTTCCTATAATGAAGCCAACAAACTGTGCAGGATAAATAATATGGAACTGAACAACATCATCAAATGTACTATATCCATTTTCTATAAAGTCAGGATCAGAGTATGTTTTGAAGTAAAGGTTAACCAAAACCCAAGTTGCAATACTCAAGAATATAATTTTAAATTCTATAAGTGCTGTTGAACGGTATAATTTTTTTCCAATTTTAAAATCTTTCATTAATACTCTATTAAGGGAACAATATTTTGAGCATAGCGAACCATATCGATCACTTCTCTCACGCAACCATCTCCACCTTCTCTTTGAGAAATATAATCAACTTCCTCTTGAATTTCGTGACTCGCATGTGGGACAGTCGCAGAAAAGCCAACTTGCTTCAGAATAGGAAGGTCAAAAAATTCATCTCCCATATAGAGCGCTTCACTCTTATCAAAGCCACAGTCGGCCATAATTGCCTCAAAACCTTCTCTTTTATCCGTCGTTCCCATTTTTAAATAATCTACGCCTAAGCCTTCGAATCTCTTCTTAACTCCTATACTATCACCACCTGTAATTATTCCGACTTTAAGTCCAGCACGTTGGAGTGTCTTTAGTCCGTAACCATCATAAGTATTAAAGCATCTATTGAAACCATTTTCGTCACCATCCCAATAAACTTTACTATCAGTCAAAATACCATCAACATCAAAAAGTGCAATTTTAATCTTTGAAAGTTTATCGTGAAATTTTTTGCTTTCTGCTCTGAGATCTCTTTTCATTATTTATCCTTGAACTGCTTGTCGAATTCTTAATATTTTTTCAATAAGCGGTCTAACCGCAGTTAGTGGCAACTGGCTAGTAGCATCCGATAAAGCTTTTTCCGGATTTGGATGAGCTTCCATGAAGATACCGTCAGCACCAGCTGCAATAGCTGCTTTAGCAAGAGTTTCTATTTGCTCTCTCTTCCCACCAGTAGACTTTCCAAGTCCACCAGGTCTTTGCACACAGTGAGTAGCATCATGGATAGTTCTAACACCAAAACTTTTCATAATTTGAAAACTTGCCATATCAACCACGAGATTATTATAACCAAAACTTGTTCCTCTTTCGGTCAATAAAATTTGCTCTAGAGGTAAATAGTTAAGTGCTTTATCAACAATATTTTTAGTATCTTCGGGCGCTAGAAACTGTCCCTTTTTAATTTTTAATTGTCCGCCGTATCTTTTACAAGCTTTTGCACCTTCTAAGATCATATCTGTTTGACGACATAGAAAAGCTGGGACTTGAATCGTGTCGACAACACTTGCTACTAAGTCAGCTTGATCTGGTGAGTGAAAGTCAGTAATTGTTTTTATTTTAAATGTATCTGAAACTTTCTCTAAAATTCTAAGCCCCTCGTCAATACCTGGGCCCCTATATGAATCAATTGCAGATCTATTTGCTTTATCAAAGCTTCCTTTAAAAGATATATTGAGCTGATCTTTAAAATCTTCAAGATCTTTTAAAATTGTTTCACAAACTTGCATTGCGAGAGCTTCACTCTCCAAAACACAAGGTCCTATAAATAAATCCATTTTTTTCATTCTATCTCCTCAATTATTTAAATTAATGTTTAGCTCTCTCGCCTTTTCTTTTTAAACCTGCAGTAATAAATTTTTCAAATAGTGGATGCGGCTTAAATGGTCGCGATTTAAACTCTGGGTGATACTGACAAGCGATGAAAAAAGGATGGTCACTCAATTCAATTACCTCTACGAGGTTTAACTTTTCATTTATCCCAGAAATAACCATTCCCTTCTCAATTAGTATTTCTGTATATTTATTATTAACTTCTAGTCTGTGACGATGCCTCTCTGAGATATGGTCACTGTCATATATTTTATGTGCAAGAGTGTTGGTTGAAAGTTTACAGTCATATGCACCTAAACGCATACTTCCACCTTTGCTTCCTTCTTTAGTCTGACCTTCCATATAATGGATAATGAAATCTCCACCTTCATCAAACTCCATACTCGTAGCATTTTTAATACCGGCCATATTTCTAGCGAACTCAATCATGGCCAATTGCATACCAAGGCAGATTCCAAAAAATGGAATTTTACTTTCCCTAGCAATTCGTATCGCTTCTATCTTGCCTTCGGTTCCTCTTTGACCAAAACCTCCAGGAACAAGAATGCCGTCAACAAGATCGAGTTGTTTGGTATCTCCCTTCTCTATATCCTCAGCGTCTATATAAATCACTTCAAGTTCGACTTGATTCCCAATGGCACCATGTCTCAGAGCTTCATCAAGAGACTTATAGGATTCTGTTAAATCAGTATATTTTCCGACGATTCCAATTTTGATTGAAGATTTTGGGTTATCAATATTATGTACAACCTTAACGAGATCTTTTATATCGGGTTCACTTGCCCAAATTCCAAGTAGTTCTGCGATCTTTGTATCGAGCCCTTGTTCATGAAAAGCGAGAGGAACTTTATATATAGAATCGAGATCTATAGACTGAAACACATTTGCTCTTGGTACATTACAAAAGAGTGAAATCTTATCTAGAATATCATCGTCAATATCTCTGTCAGCTCTACAAATAATTATATTAGGGAATAGTCCGATACTTCGCAGTTCTTTTACTGAATGCTGTGCAGGTTTAGACTTTAACTCACCAGCTGCATTTAAATATGGAATAAGAACAAGATGCACGAATATTACATTCTCACTGCCGACATCGTGAGCGAACTGTCTTATCGATTCCATAAATGGACCCGACTCAATATCACCAACTGTTCCACCAATCTCCGCTAAAAGAACATCTGAATCTTCAGCTGCTAAGTGAATTCTTCTTTTGATTTCATTTGTTATATGAGGAACAACTTGAACCGTTTTTCCTAAGTATTTTCCTTCTCTCTCATTCTCAATTACTTGAAGGTATACTTGACCGGTAGTAAAGTTATTTTTCTTTTCCAAAGTAAGAGACGTGAATCTTTCATAGTGACCAAGGTCGAGATCCGTTTCAGCTCCGTCATCTGTTACAAAGACTTCTCCGTGCTGAGTTGGACTCATTGTACCAGGATCAACGTTGATATACGGATCCATTTTAAGCATATTTATTTTTATGCCTCTACGTTCAACAAGACTTGCAATACTAGCTGCAGCAAGTCCTTTTCCTAAAGAACTAGCGACACCACCTGTGACAAAGATATACTTTTTAACTTTCTTACTCACAGAATACTCCCTCTACTTTTTTTATATCATCTTCTACGTCGACGCCGATAAGTTTTACGTTTATTACTTTAGCGTGAATAGTCATACCGTTATCAATCGCTCGTAATTGTTCAAGCTTTTCTAAGTTTTCATGAATCGATGGAGATAGTGCAACGAAATCCACTAAAGCTTTTGGTCTATAAGAGTAAATCCCAATATGTTGGAACCAAGAGTATTCTTCCTCTTCTCTAGAAAAAGGAACTCGTGCTCTTGAAAAGTAAAAACATGAATTTGTTTCTTTATTATAAATACACTTAACTATATTTGGGTTATCAAAATCGGAATCGGTTGATTTTCTCTCATTTAAGCCGGTGTAAATATCTGCTTTTGAACTAAGGTGAGAGTCTACAATATCTAGTATTGTCTTCGCCTTTAAAAGTGGTTCATCACCTTGAACATTAATAATGAGATCATAATCTTTATCTTTGAAGAACCTTTCATAGGCCAGAGCAATTCTTTCTGACCCAGTGGCCACATCATCATCAACCCTGACAACTTTCTCATTTATACCTGTTATAAAGTCTTCTATTCTTTGGTCGTCAGTCACAACACAGTAATCTAGACCAGTATTTTTACAATTATCGATCACGTATTGGATCATGGGCTTACCATTAATAAGGGCAAGAGGTTTTCCCGGAAATCGAGAAGATGCGAAACGTGCTGGAATTAAAATGATACTACTGGACATAGGCGAATATTAACCTATTTCAGTACTTTTTGGCCATTATTTACAAAGTCATTTTGTGACAGGAAGCATTATTCCCACTCCTACTAAATCTTAGAAAATCTGATAAAATAACGTAATGAAAATAGTTTTTATAGCTTCTTGTTTAGTATTCAGTCTACATGCGTCAAACCTTGATAATATTCGAGATGTGATCACCGACCCTGCTGTTAGTAAGAGATGCAAAGCCTTAATCACTGAAAGGAACCAAAAGATTGAAAACAAACAAAAACTCACCTCTTTGCTTAGAAGAAATACAAAGCTTTTAAATAAAGTAAAAGTTAATCAAAAGTTGGTTACTAAAAAGCTTGAAATCACTAAAATATCCCTTCAAAATAACCTGCGATTAACCAAGTTTAGAATTAAATCAATGGAAGAGAATATCGTTCGAAAAGGTTGCCCAGGAATTTCATTATAAATTTTACGAGCCGTTTTAGTTGGTGTTAGTATTTCCTTAGAGACAAATAAGGGAAACACACAATATGAGACTCAAAAGAACTTGGAGAATACTCCTCGTTGCTTCACTGGTTCTCGCATACTCTTTTAGTTACGCGCAAAATATCAATGAAGCCGAACTTGAGGATATCGAGAAAGTAAGCATCGAGACAAATCCTTCTGCTAATTTGAAGAATGAATCTAAACTCATTTCACTCAAAGACGTCCTAGAAGAAGGACTAAGATTAAATTCTCTTCAACAACAACGGCGCTTTCAAAGTGAAATTCTAGATATTAACTGGAGTGATGACTACAAAGAATTTTGGTTCCCACAATTAAACCTTACGATTAACTCTGATGAAACTTTAGTAGATAATCTCTACGGTGATGTAGATGATAATAACGGTGTAGCAAAAACACCAAATGGATATGTTGGACTAGAGATCGAAAACTACACAGTTTTTAACTGGGGTAAAGACTATCTGGAATATCAAAACAGCAAAGAAACTTATAAACGACAAAAACAAATTTTAAAAGAGCAAAGAAGAGCTCTACGCTTTGATATTATCTCTAATTATTTCAACCTTGTTCGCTTGAAGAAAATAGCAAGGGCAAACAAAAACCAACTTAGACAAAATTCATTTATATATAGACTAGCAAAAGAGAAACTCTCATTAAAAAAAGTTGGAACTCAACAGTTTCTCCAAGCGAAGTCCGAGTTCTTAAAAGCTCACCAAGAATATCAGAATTCATTATTTTTTGTCACGGAGGCCGAGCAAGTACTTGCAAAGTCTATCGGCGATAACCTAGAGACAACTTACACTACTGCTGAGGAATTACAGTTTAAAACACTGACAAATCTACCAAGCACATCTTATCAGTTCGCGCAGGAGAAAAATCCAGAATTCTTAACAGCAAAAACTAATCTTAATAATGCCAATAGGTCATTTCAAAAAGCTCTCAAAGAAAACATGCCACTTCCTAAATTTGATGTGAGATTTGGAGCTTTAAGGCACAATTTCTCAGACGCAGGAGCCCAGGATACTTTTGAAACAAGTCCCGGCAATAAGAATGTTGAACTGGTTGCATCTATAAATATGAAATGGACTATTTTTGGATCAGGTGGATTGTTTAATACAAATACCGACAAAAAAGCATATCTTCGAAAAAGAATATCAGAGATTGAATATCGAGAATCAAAAAGAGTGATTAAAGTTTCAGTAAATACACTCCATAGAAAGATTAGGTTCTTAGAAAGAAAGTACGAAGCAAGCGTCGCTCTTGTTAAGAGCATCCGTAAAACGTTTGATAAAACTCTAGATAATTATATTGGAAGTAAAGCAAGCTTCGCCGACATAAAATTAACTCTAGAACTTATGACTAATTCTTTAATTGAGTTTGAAAATGCAAAATATGAACACCTCTTCTACAAGCTACAACTAGCTCTATTAATGGGTGTAGACGACTTTCCAGGAGAAAGATTTGAAGGGTTGGTGATCAGATGAAATTAATACTTATATTAATTGTTATTGCTACACACTCATGGGCAAACGATGCTAACGAAGCCGCATTTTTATTCAAACAAGAATCTTTAAAAAGACTAAGCCCTTCTCAAATAAAAGAGAATCCAGAGATTTATCTATATGATCAAAGTCTAATAAGAGACGGCGAAGGTGAAGGTGGAATTTATACTGACACTTACTATACTAAAAAGGATTCGTTTAAGATGTCAATTGGTTATCAGACATCTTTAAGCCTTGAAGATTTTGCCAAGCTTAGAGTCATCAACATTCAAATTATGAAAAAAATTGCATCGTACAAGGATCAATGGCTTGCATTCCAACTTCAGAATGTTGTTGGTGCGTACTCTACTTTGGCAGATGAGCTAGAAGAAAGTACCGACCCAGATGCTGATGGTTTTATAAAAAGAGGATCTAATGATCAATCGATGACTTTGATTGGAGTTGGTTTGGGATATCGCTTTAAAGCACTTACTCAAATGTTTGACTCAGATCGAGTTTTTGAAAATGTTCATGCCTATGGTAACTATATTACAAATTTAGACTCTACTACATCAGAACAATATAATGGATATGGACTTACAACTGAGTACTCAATTGAAAGAAGAATCAGTGAAACATTATTTGTTAACTTGAAAATTGGTTACAATATCGCCTCTGTCGTTAGAGAAGCCAAAGATGATGAAAAGAAACAAGATCGCTCACTAGTCTTTAGATGGACCACAGTTGGATTTGATTTTGGTTATTACTTCTAAGCCAAGGAATTAAATGATTTCAAGATATGACTCACCAGAAATTTCAGACATATGGTCTGATTTCAATAAGTTTAAAACTTATCTCGAGGTAGAAGTTGCACTTTTAAAAGCTTTAGAAGGTAATAGGATTCCTGTTGGAACTTCAGATATTGTTATTGAAAAAGCAAAGATTAACACTGATAGGATTTCAGAGATTGAAAAGACAACTAAGCATGATGTTATTGCTTTTTGTACTTCTATTACAGAAAACCTCCCCCCCGAAATTGGAAAGTTTTTTCACTTTGGTTGTACTTCTTCTGACATTATAGACACCTCATTAACTCTTCAGATAAAAAAATCAACTGGCCTTATCATCAAGCAGCTTACAAAGCTCACGACCTCTCTACAAGATAAAGCTGAAGAGACAAAGTTTCTAATCTCTATGGGTAGAAGCCATGGAATGAATGCAGAGCCAATGAGTTTTGGACAAAAGTTCCTCTCTCACTACAGTGAATTAAAAAGAAGATTACATGATTTACAAGCCTTCTATGATAATGATCTAACAGGACAACTATCTGGAGCTGTTGGAAATTACACCGTATTAAACTGCGATATTGAGAAAGCTGCAATGGATACACTAGGGCTTAAAGTTGAACCGGTTTCAACTCAGATAATACCTAGAGATAGAATTGCTAAACTTGTGTCGATCAACGCACTAACTGCGACGGCACTAGAAAGACTCGCTGTAGAGATAAGACTGCTTCACCATTCAGATATTGGTGAAGTCTTTGAAGGCTTCTCTAAAGGCCAAAAAGGCTCAAGCACAATGCCACATAAAAAAAATCCTGTATCCGCCGAAAACATTTCAGGACTCTCTAGAGTTATAAGGTCTCATGTTCTAATTGCGATGGAGAACATTCCTCTTTGGCATGAACGAGACATCTCTCACAGTTCAGCTGAGAGACTATTCCTACCTGACAATTTTGGCTTGCTATTCTATGCGCTTAAAAGAATGAACTCGACAGTAGAAAACCTTGTTATTAATAAAAAGAAGATTCAAGAAAAAGTTTTTTCACAATTTCAATATATTTCAAGCTACGTGCTTCATAAGTTAATTGAAGAAAACGATTTAACAAGAGAAGAAATCTATATAGAAACACAGAAAGCTTCATTTGAAGCAAAAACTAAAGAAGAGTTTTTTGAAATGTTAAAAGCAACTGGAAAGTTTGAGAATACGGACTTTAAAGTTTTTGAACAAATGGATGAAGTTGTTTTAAGAAATACTTTTCTCTCTCAGATAGACAAAGTATTTGTTCGGGCTTTAAATTAAAAATGGCCCCAACACACGACTATCAGGGCCACTATTCGAAGGATGATCTGGAAAACGCTTGACCTTTCTCCAGATTATTTGATTTGATTAATTAAGTATCTTTTACCTCTAAACAGAGATTTTTCTTGTTCGAGATAGCTAGTAGCTTCTTCATGAGTATCAAAAAGACCAATACCTACTCTATACCATGTCCCTTTATCTGGAACGCTTGCTTGATTAATAACAACAGTATAATTAGCAGCGACAAAAGGTTCCGCATATTTTTCAGCTTCTGCTCTAGTTTCAAGTGAGACAAGTTGAATAGTAAACTTCCCAGCATTAGCATCACCATCAATATAGAGTTCTTCAGGAGTTTCTGGAACAACTACAATTTCTGTTGGTTCCGGAGCTAATGTATCCATTTCAACTGGTGTGTCTTCTTTAACCACATCACCAAATTCACTATTAAGCTTATCTTGAAGTCCTTGCTGAGTGAGATCTTCTTTATTTAATGAATCTTCTAAGTTGGTACCCTCATCAAGATTATCTGCCCCTTCTTCTTCAACTGACTGTAAATCAATAGTCTTTTGAATATCGGGCTTAGTAACTCCAACCGAATCTATAAAGATTCCCTTTCCAACTTTCACACCAAGTGTAAAAGCTGTAACGGTTATAACAACCATAAAAAAGAAAATAAGAATTACTTCTTTTTTCTCAAAAACGAATAATTTACTTTTGTCTTCTAATTCCATAACTCTATTTTAACTGCCCCTATGTAAGGAGCAACAAGTAAATGAATTAAATCCATATAGTTCAATATTTAAACTTGTAAGCATGGAGGTTTTCTTAATTTTCAAACAGTTATGAACATAAGAATATTGGAATGATTACTGCAATAGTTTTGTAAGATGCCGACTACCACGCAACAAAGAGCATTAGATAACCACTCAGAATACTGGAGATTAAAATGACTAAAAAAGTAGGATTATTAAAGAATCAAAAAGGCCAAGGAGTTATGGAGTACATATTAATCACTAGTCTTATAGGAATTTTTTGCCTTGCAGCTGTAAAAAAGATTGGAAAAAGTCTAGATACAAGACTCAATCAAATGAATAGTAAAATAGTTAAAGAGATTCAAATTAAATAGTGAGCTATATATTTTCGACTCTAATTTCATTATCACTATTCATTTTCATTTTTAGCTCTTTCAGGTCAGTTAATCAAAAAATAGACTGCCATCGATTAAGAACAGAGCAAGATATTTACTCTGCCATTATAAAAAAGAGCGACAAAACAAATAATTTCAGAAAAGTTCAGACTTTTTCTCCCCGCTGTTTACTTAGCCGAAGATCAATACAACTCGAGCTCAAAGGGAGTCTTACAAATGAATAATGATATTGGAAATATAACTTCAATTGGTCTAGTCTTTTTTCTTGCAATAATTAGTATTGGAAGCATAAGTCTTATAAAAAAATCCAATGATATAAAGAAGCATAAAGAAGTCTTCATGAACTTTCTCTGTGTAAAAGAAGCTCATGGAGTTATAGCTCAGCATAAAGAAACCATTGAACTCACTAATAATATTATTAGAATTGCAAATTTAGGACAAATGATAGGACTTTTTACAAATCCAACTATTCTAATAGGCTCTAAAAGAGCCAAAGAGCTTACTCAAAAGTCTCAAGCTATCTACCATATTTCATTTTTGGAAAAAATAAGATCTTTGTTTACTCAATCCTGTATTTTCACACCAAATATAGCTAAAACTCACTTCGAAACAACTTCTGTGCTGATCTTAGAAAGAGACAAATCAGGCGTTGTAAAAAGAAGGAGAGAGAAGTGGGAATTTTCAAGCATCAACAAATCAAGCTTAATAAAGTCGACCTTAACTACAAAGACAGCCAAGACAAGCACTACTCTTTACTAAAACCAAGCGGCCAGGGTCAAATAGAAACACTAATACTGTGCTCATTCATTGGCCTTTCTATGTTTTCAATTTTTCAAATATATTCAAATCTACATACTGTTGAAACCCAGAATATTAAAGAGTTCAAATCAAGGTGGCAAAGACTAGAGAGGAAATATGGAAAATAAGAAACTGTGTAAATCTGTAAAGTTGAAATTTCTACTAGTTCTATTCTTGAGTAATGCTTCAATATTTCTTTTTACTAGTTATAGTAATGGCGAAATTAAGAATAAAATCATATTAGGTCCGAGACACGATTACATACTTTTAAAAGTAGCTGCCGAAAACAAGACAGCACTAGATACGACAACTCCTATACAAATGATATCAAAAGACCACAGGACAATTATTAAGAACGTGTTTGTATTAGAGAAGATCGAGGTATCAAAAGATCATTTGAGTCACACTCAATCTCAGAGTTCACATTATCTTGTTCATATCCATATAGAAGATGCAAAAAGAATTAATTTATCCAAAGAATTTATATTCTTTCCTAATAATTATTCAATAAGAAAGTCTATAAGTAGGAGAAACTATGAAGTTATTTTTTAGTATCTTGGCTTTTACTTACCTATCTCAAGCATGTCATGCATCTAAAATAGTCATTAGCTATGAAAGTGGCAATGTGGATAATGCTGAAGTCATACAGTCTATATTTGTTGATAGATATTCGATACCAAAAAATCTGATTTCAATTAGAAGTGGACTCTGTGACGAGGAAGATAGAGATAAACGTTTTCTCAATCTGTGTGTAAACAAAAAAGGAGATCTATTAAAGATCTCCCAAGATATAAAATTCAAAATTAAATCATTACTTTCGTTTAGATAGCCCCTTGGAGCAACCTATGACAAATTACTTTTTATCTTCTTTTTTGTGTATTGCGAACTTAGGTGTTGAACCTTCGATAGCAAGTTTATTTTTTCTTTTTCTACCTGCGTTTTTCTCTCTAAGTTTTCTTCTACATTTCGTCTGCATAGTTTTAGATGCCATTACAATATCCTTACGTTTCTATATTTTTAAGATTAGGTCACTATATTTATCCAGATTATGGCTTTTTGTCAAAATCTTTTTAGTTTCAGTCAATTATACCACTTCATCCGCAATTGCTGAAGAGAGTGCGATAAAGGACATATTCATTGGTAAAGGAGAGCAGCTTACGATTAACGCAGGACTCCTTAGTCATTTCTCCATAGGAAATAAAGAGGTTATCAAGTCAATCTACCGCGCTAAAGAGAGAAAGATCTATATTAAAGGAAAATCGATTGGTTTTAGTGATCTTGTTGTCTGGAATAATAAGAACAAAACAACTTATCACATATATGTAAGTTCAAAACGCGAACAACTTAATAAGCTAAAGAATGTTGAAACCCTTAAAAGGATAGGACTCGCCGTATCATTAGAAGGAGACTATGCGCTAGTATCTGGGGAAATCAATTCATTGAGAGCATATTTGGCAATTCAGAAGATTCTCACACTTAAAGCTGAGAATCTTGTCTTTGATATTAATTTATCTAAAAAAGTACGTAATGAGATATTTGAAAAGATTTATGCTTCTTCCTACAAGTTTGGAGCGAGTAAGGTTATCTGCAAAAATTTGAAAATATCAATTTATTGCTCCATTGATGGATTAGATTTAAATGATCCGGTTATAAAGGATCTAGAAAAACAATTCTTTATAATCTTTGATAGAAAAATACTTCAATTCTCTGATAAGAATTACTTAGCTAAGTTCAAGATAGTTCAAGTTGAATCATTAAACGATAGAAATATAAAAGTCGGTCTCTCTAAACTTAGTGCACCACTAATAGATCTAATTCAAGGAAGACATCTATCTCTTATTGAAGGAGAAAGCATAAATGTCTCTGAGTTAAATATAAAAGCCACCCTACTTTCAGAGCCTCAAACGATTCTTACTCTTAATTCAAAGGCTACTTTATCGCTTGGTGGAGAGATCCCTATAACAACAACATCAAACATAGGTCAAAATACTCAGTGGAAATTCTTCGGACTTAAGATTAAAGCTCTACTTACAAGAAAAAATGGGAAACCATTTATGGCCTATGAAACGAACTTAACGACCCCGAGAAGTAAAACAATTCAAGGAACAAAAGGGAAAGCGGGAATGTATATAAAAAGAAATCAATATTCAAAGCTTTTTGAAATTGGTCATACTTTTGAGCAAACCAAGTTGGAGGGCATTCCATTTTTAAATAAAATCCCAATATTAAAACATCTATTTTCAGGTTCATCGCGTTCAAGCACTTACAAACATATCATTTGTTATATAAATCTGGAGGATATTGATGAATAAATATAAAGACTATATCAGGAGATCAATCGAGAAAGGACAACTTATAAGTTGGGATGAACTCTACACCAGCCACCTTGAAGCACCCTTAGAGGTTATTGATGATAATGAAGTACTACACTTAAAGAGATGGCATGCACTATTATTTCAACAAACCTTTCTAGACAATATTCCAGAAACAACTGAAGAGATATTCTTTCATAATGAGAATTTTTCACTTATTAAAAGTGCGAAAGAGAGTACAGAGTTTTTACATGATCTTCACGAAGCGGACTTTCAAGTCGTTCTCTCCATCATAGCTTTGCAAAACAGTATTTCCTGGAATATTCAAAATCCCTTTGCCTCATTTTATTGTAAGATTCAAAAAATAAACTTTAGAGTCAGTTTAACTGACGGCAGTCTTACAGAATCGAATAAATCAAAAGCCTTCTTCAGAGTTTTAAATCAGACTCCACTGTGTTTAAAAAAGTATGATTATTCAGATAAGTTAGAAAAACTCATAGTAGAGAGAAAGAATGTGCTTATCGCTGGAGCAACTGGATCAGGAAAAACAACATTGATCAATAGCCTTCTTACAAAAACAACTTTAGATGATCACTTACTGATACTAGAAGATACAAAAGAGTTAATTTCCCCTCATGAAAATGTAACAAGATTACTGTCAACAGAAAGAGATACCGGGTCGCTAGACTCATTGCTAACACATGGACTTCGTATGTCACCTGATAGAATCATACTAGGAGAGATGAGATCAAAGGAAGTAACTACATTTATCCAAGCAATGAACACTGGCCATAGTGGTATGTTAACGACTATTCACTCCAACTCAGCCAATGATGCTCTTCACAGAGCGACACTTCTCTTTTTACTTCATGGAGACTCAAACTTACCTTATGAGTTAATTCTAAAACTTATATGTCAAAGTATTGATTATGTCATTTTTATTGAAAAGAAGAAAGTCAAAGAGATCATTGAAGTTTTTGGAAGTGAAAAGCATCAAGTATTTTACGAAGAATTATCCTCAAGTGATTATACCATTCCTAAAGCTTTATAATGACTCTTAATCCTGGATGCATATTAACAAAACTGATCTCACCGTTATGAGCTCTAATAATATTTCGAACTAAGTAGAGTCCTAACCCAACACCACCATCATCTCTACAGCGTCCTTCATCTGGTCTATAGAAAGCATCAGTAAGAGAATCTAGGTTTTCACTTTTAACCCCTGGTCCATTGTCAGTAATCCATAGTTCTTTATTTTTATTATTAAGTGAAATTTTTATCTCAGGGTTTGGTCCAGAATACTTCAATGAATTATTGATTATATTTTTAAGGACTAAATCCATTCGTATCGGATCCAGATCCAATACTAATTCTCCAGATGTCTCAATGACAATATTTTCTGTTTTATAGTTTTGAAGGAAATCAACAAAGTTTACTGATTCCTTATTGAGATCAGAATGGTGAGATACCCTTTCAGCTTCTAACAGGCTATCGATGATGGAAGTCATCTCAGTTATATTCTCAACCATCTCAGGATGTTTCCCATCGAGCATCTCAATCTGCATTCTTAGTCTGGCAAGCGGAGTTTTAAGTTCGTGTCCAATTGCTAATAGGAGGTCTCGCTTTGCATTCAGCATTGAGCTGACTCTTAAAGCAAGATCATTAATAGATACTGTTAACTCTGCTAGTTGGCCGTCACCTTCTACGGGAATAAGTTTATCAAATCTTCCTTTACCATATTCTATCGCCATCTTTTGAATTTTTTCAACAGGTTTAAAAATACTTTGAACTTTTTTATACAAGAAGAATAAAATGATTAAGGCCAAGATAAAGGAGAGAATAATGGCTTCAATTCTATCAGGATGAAATGTCTGGTCGACAACTCTAATCATAAAAAATTCAAAGTTATTTTCATATAGAACAAAGAAGGTTTTATTTGGTTGAGTCACTGAAATATAAGAGGTCAATCGCTTAAAGTGTAAATCTTTGTCGTTAATAAGTCCGATTATCTCATAACGATTAGTAATTATCTGTACACCAGCTGCTTTTTCAATTACAGACTGTGCTAAGGGATCAAACCTCATTTTGTTTGCAATTAATCTAGTATAAGTAATTATGTTTTTATTAAAAGATTTTTTATATGAGTCATCAGATAGGTATTTAAAGCTTATTACCCAAGCAACACCAATGGCTATCGCTGCGCCAAAAAAGACAACTAGCAATCTTCCAAAAAGAGTATGCCGCCTTTTAATGGTCTTCAACTATCTGCTCCAATAAACATATAGCCCTTGCCCCAAATCGTTTTAATAAACTTAGTCTCTTTTTTACTATCTCCAAGCTTTTGTCTCAATCTACTTACAGAAATATCTATAGAGCGACTAAAAATATTTGAATCAATACCTTGAAGATTATTCATAATATCATCTCTACTTAAAGCTTTTCCTTTTTGTTTAAGAAAGACAGTTAGAAGTTCAAACTCCATGGTGGTCAATTCTAAATTTTGATCATCAAGGAAAGCTTCTCTTCTATCAAAGTTAACTTCTAGGTTTTTAATTTTATATATAGTTGGCAGTTCTGATTGTTTACCATTTTGGCTTCGTCTTAAAATAGAGTCAATTCTAGCGAGAAGTTCTCGAGGCTCAAATGGCTTTGGTAAATAATCATCAGCTCCTAGCTCTAAGCCAACAATCCTATCTGACGTATCACCTCTTGCCGTTAACATAATAGTTGGAATTGAATTTTCTTCATCTCTGAGCTTCTTTAGAACAGCAAAGCCATCCATCTCCGGCATCATGACGTCAAGAACGAGAAGCTCAAAGTCTTCTTTTTCAATAAGTTCTAAACCTATAGATGGACGGAGTGCATGAGTTACCTCATGTTGATTTTTCTCAAGGTAACTTTTAACAAGCTCACCTAATTTAATGTCATCTTCTAATATAATTATCTTTGCCATAACTCACCATATCACAGGTATTTAAAGAAAAAATCGTGGGTACAATTTGTTACAATTAAATACATTTCAGAAAAGCTTTCCGTTTCAAACTCTCATAATCTAAGAACAACAAAATGATTAAACAAATCATTAAAAAAATAACAAGGAGGTTTTTTTAAGTTTTAATACTTGGAAACTATTTCAAAAAAAGAATGAAGTGTAAAAGCATTCTTTATGTCCCCAAAAGGACACACACTTTTAGCTTTGAGGGCGAACAATATCAACTGTCCGAATACTCTAGCCTTCAAAGCTTAAAATCTTATCTTCGGCTGACGAATTCTCGAGTTCAATCCTGCAGCTGAAATAGTTTCTAAATCCTAAGTGTTTCGTTAAGGCCCTGATATCTTCAGGGTCTTCTTATTTATTGATGAATAAAAAAATTAAAAAATTGAAATACCTGTTTTATCAGTAAATAGCTCAAGTGCTTTTAGACCAATTACAGAGTTTCCGTGACTATTGAGTCTCGGCGACCAAACGCTAACTGAAAAGAGTCCAGGCATAACCGCCACAATCCCCCCACCGACGCCTGACTTAGCAGGAAGCCCTACTTTATAAGCAAACTCGCCGACATTATCGTAGAGTCCTGAGGTGATCATTAGAGAATTAATTCTCTTGGTATCAGTACTAGAAATAATCTTCTCTTTCGTCTCTGGAACAGCACCATTATTAGCAAGAAATAAGAATGACTTACAAAGGTCTAGCGTCGTAAGTTCTAGAGAGCAATGATGACTATATATATCAATAAGGTCTTGGGGATCAGACTTAATATTACCGAAACTTCTCATGAAATAAGCTAAGGCCATATTTCTATCTGATACTTCAATTTCAGAATTGGCAACATCGAGGTTATAGCCAACCTTTTCATTACCAGTTAAACGTCGAACAAAGTCTAGAATTAATTGATATGCGTTATCAGAATTATGAACAACAGAGTCAGTTGTTATAAGTGCTCCGGCATTAATGAACGGATTTCTAGGAATACCAAATTCACCTTCAAGCTGAACAAGAGAGTTAAACCTATTCCCAGAAGGCTCTTTACCTACCCTCTTCCAAAGTTGGCTTTTCTCCATTTTCATCGCCATCACTAGTAAAAATACTTTTGAGATGGATTGAATGGAAAAGGTCTTCTCAAAGCTTCCCACACTGTGGTGTTGTCCATTTAAAAAATGAACAGACATTGAGAAGTCATCAGGGTCTACATTTGCAAGCTCGGGAATGTAGTTTGCAGCTTCACCTTTCCCGTAGAAAGGTTTAATTTCTTGTTCAATCTCATCTAGAATTTTTTGAAAATCTAGTGAATTAGTCACGTTTTAACTTCTTATAACTAATTCGATGAGGAATATCTGCACCGTCACCAAGACGACGTTTCTTATCTTCCATATAGTCAGAGAAGTTACCTTCGAACCACTCAACATGTGAGTCACCTTCAAAAGCTAAAATATGAGTAGCGATTCTATCAATAAAGTATCTATCGTGAGAAATAACGACTCCACACCCAGCGTAACTATCAAGAGCTTCTTCTAAGGCTTGTAGTGTATTTACATCGAGATCATTTGTTGGCTCATCTAGAAGAAGAACGTTTCCGCCTTGCTTTAACATAGTTGCAAGGTGAACACGGTTTCTTTCTCCACCAGAGAGTTCAGAAACTTTTTTCTTTTGGTCTTCACCTGAAAAGTTAAATTTAGAGATATAAGCCCTAGAGTTAACTTCTTTACCTTCTACTTCAATAACATCGAGACTATCAGCGACAACGTCAAAAATAGTTCTATCTGGATCCATTTCACGACTTTGATCAACGTAAGCAAGCTTAACAGTTTCTCCGACGTTGAAAGATCCAGCATCTGGTTTTTCTTGTCCTGTTATCATCTTGAATAGTGTTGTCTTACCAGCACCGTTTGGTCCAATAATTCCAACAATTCCACCAGGAGGAAGTTTGAAGTTTAAATCATCATAAAGAAGTTTTTCACCAAATGATTTCGCAACTTGAGACGCGTCAATAACAACATCACCAAGTCTTGGACCATTCGGGATGAAAAGATCATTGGTCTCGTTTCTTTGCTCAGATGAATTGTCATCAAGCATTTGATTGTAATTATTAATCCTTGCTTTACCTTTAGCTTGTCTCGCTTTTTGAGAGGAATTAATGAATGCTAATTCTCTCTTTAAAGCTTTTTGTCTTTTAGATTCTGTCTTCTCTTCAAGAGCAAGACGTTTAGACTTTTGATCTAGCCAAGATGAGTAGTTTCCTTCCCAAGGAATTCCACGACCTCTATCCATTTCTAAGATCCAGCCTGCAACATTATCGAGGAAGTATCTATCATGGGTAATAGCAATGACAGTTCCTTTATAACTTTGCAGGTGTCTTTCTAACCAAAAAACTGTTTCAGCATCTAGATGGTTTGTTGGCTCATCTAGAAGAAGAACATCTGGTTCCTGAAGAAGAAGACGACAGAGTGCGACTCTTCTTTTTTCACCACCAGACAAAATACCACATTTTTGATCAGGGGGAGGACATCTAAGTGCATCCATTGCTAAATCAAGCTTAGAGTCTAAGTCCCATATATTGTATGCATCCATCTTATCTTGCAGCTTACCTTGCTCTTCTAATAGTGCATCCATATCTGCATCAGGATCAGCAAATTTTTCGTTGATTGCTTCGTATGCATCTCGAATAGCAACGTGTTCAGCTGCTCCTTCTTCAACAATATCCTTTACAGTTTTCTCTGGATCAAGTTTGGGCTCTTGTTCAAGGTATCCAACAGAGATCCCTTTTGACATATTTACAGTTCCATCAAATTCTTTATCTATTCCTGCAATAATTTTCAAAACAGTCGACTTACCGGCTCCGTTTAGTCCTAAAACACCAATTTTGGCCCCATAATAAAATGAGAGACTGACGTCTTTAATAACTGTTTTTTTTCCAGGGTAAGTCTTACTTACTCTAGACATTGAGAAAATAATCTTCTGTGTCATAATATTCCTTTGTAATTTTTGATGATTTAATCAAATTAAGGCCTATCAGTCTATGTTTAAGTCATTTTGAGGTGAAGTCTAGAGTTGTAATCCACCTAAAACCTCCATTAAAATGAGCATGAAGGAGCTTAAAAAAAAGAAAACGATAATAACTAATTTTAATGCTGCTAGGTGTTTTAAGAATGAGTCAAATTTAAACTCAAAAAGAAACCACAGCTCCTCAATAGATATTTCCATTTCTTGTTCTTGAACTGAGCCACAGCGTTTAATTTCTTGAAAAATTATTGAAACTCTTTGCTTAAATACTTCTAGCTCTTTTTTCCCAGGAAGAGATGAGATCTTACACTCTTCATGAATTCTTCCTAGGGGGATTTTGGCAAACAACAATGTGCTTATAAGGTAGAAAGTTTCTATGTATTTCTCTAGTGGGCTAAACATTTTCTTTTTAATGAATAAAAATCCACACACAAATACAATGTAGCCAATTACTTGAAGAGCGATCGGTATAATCAAAGATGAAATAGAAATACTTAAGTTGAGTTGAACATAAAGACATCCTATAAAAATAAAGCAGAAAGCTTGAACAGTAATCATTTGAAAGAGACCTCCAAATAGTTCACTTTTTATCTTTTTTTCAAACCTAAGATCATTAATAAGGGCTTTTTTAATTTTTGGAAGGTACTCATGAAGATTAGTTCCGTATTTTACTAATGAGGATAGAAGTGATTCTACAATTTTAGTAAAGAATTTGTACTGAGACAGTTCATACTTTTCATTCCCTCTGCCACTGAATGAACCTAGCCTCATAAGCTGTTCAAATAAAAGATTACCTTGAACACTTGAATTTCTTGTTTTCAACAACTTACCTAATAGTTTTTTATCGGAGAGCTCCCAAAAGATAAATGCAAATACTGATAGGTTTATTGTGAAGAATAACATACAAGTTCAGTAGCAATTTAGAAGCCAATATTCGAAACTGTCCATGTAAAAACAGCCACTTACTCTTTTTGTGCTTGACAGTGAACTTGATGAATGCAAAAAACCATAATGACGAAACTTTCAAAATCTAGTTCCGATATTTTAGCTCTATCCTCAAGGCAGTGCCTAGTTTTAAACTTTGAAAATAAGTTAAAAGAGATGAGCAAAAATGAGCTTGATCTTGTAATAAAGAAACTTAATTTTCTTTGTCATAATTTTGATCCTTATGATGATCATAAGAGCACTGAAGTTGAAAATATAATTTCCGAATTTGAATTAGATGAATTTACTTCAAACCCTTTTGAATTTACTAATGTGCTTCTACAAATTTTAGATAAAACAGAAAACAATATCAAAACAAGAGTCCAGTAAACTATGCAACGTTCAAACAATCGCCCAAATAATCGCCACAGTAATTACGGAAATTCGCACAGCCGAGTTCCAAGCTATGAAATTCATCCGACCTCAGTCAAGATGATTAATCAAGGAAACCCTTGGGTTACATTAGATGAATATTCAGAAAAATTTCAACCAAAAGAAAAGTTCATTATTGCTACTAATGACAGAAAGCCATTTGCTCTACTTTTACATGACCCTCAACACAAAATTATAAGAGCAAGACTTTGGGCCAAAGGTGGAAATCTTGAAAGACAGGCAAAATCTTTCAAAACAGATTGTACCAACAGGATCGATGCAGCTTTTAGATTGAGAAAATCAACTAAGATTATGGAAAAGAGAAATAATTTTTACCTTGTCTTTGGTGAAGCGGACCAACTTCCAGGTCTTTTCATTCAATATTTAAACGGTGAAATACTTATTCAACACTATACGTATTTCTGGAGTAAGTTTGAAAACTATATTCTTGAAATGATCATGAAAAAAATGAAAGATGTTTTCAGCATGGATGTATATAAAAGCCAAATTTGGAAACAAATGAGAGTGGATACTGATGCTCATAAAGCTGGAGCTGTTTGCTTGGATCCAAATATATCATTCAAAAACTTAGAGGTTACAGAATACGGAGTAAACTACAAACTAAATCTTGGAAGTAATTACGATGTAGGTCTCTATACAGATATGTCTTCTGTTAGAGAAAAAATGAAGCCACTTTTTGAAAAAGCAAAATCAGTGCTAAACCTCTACTCTTACACTGGGGCCTTCTCATTATTCGCACTTAAAAACGGTGCTGAGAATGTTACTTCAGTAGATCTTTCTGAAAAGTATTTAGAGTGGCTTGATGAAAACCTAAAACTAAATGCAGATTTCAACCCTGAATCTCATACATCGATGGCCATGTCCGCTAAAGATGCAATGAACGAACTTTATGAAAGTGGAAAGAAGTTCGATCTCATTATTTGTGATCCACCGAGCTCAAGCTCTGATGGGAACAAACGCACAAATGCTCTTAGTGACTACGGAAGTACTCTATCACAAATAAACTCACTATTATCTGAATACGGTAAAGCTGTTGTTTTTCTTAACACTCACAAAGTGAACAGAAAGAAATTTCAATTCAAGCTTCATGACATAATTAAGTCCAAAGGTTTAAAACTTAAAGCTTCTACTTATTATGGTCTAAATGATGACTGCCCTGCTATGCCTAGATTCCCAGAAGGATCTTACCTTAAAGGTTTTTTAATTGAAAAATGTGAAAAACCACTCGAAGAAATCGAAAGATCTCAAAAAGCCAGCGGTGGAGCAAACAATAAAAAGCCTTCAGGTAAAAAGCCATACAGAAAGAATTTTAATAAAAAGCCTGTGAATGGTAACAGATGATCCAGGTCAAAAATTTATCAAAGACTTTTAAAGTCCATACCAAAGAGCCTGGCTTCATGGGCTCTTTAAAATCTTTATTTTCTAGAAAGTACGTTACTAAGCAAGCTCTCAATAATATCGACCTAACTGTAAACCCTGGTGAAATAATAGGTCTCATAGGCTCTAACGGTGCAGGAAAAACAACTCTGACAAAAATTCTATCTGGAATAATTCATCCAACTTCAGGAGAGGTATCTGTTGTTGGTTTTGACCCATGGAAAAAAGATAATAGATACAGAAGCCAAATGTCTTTAATCATGGGACAAAAAGCTCAGCTGTGGTGGGATCTTCCCGCTATGGATGGATTCCTGTTACTCAAAGAAATCTATAAGATACCAGAACAAGAGTTCTATGAGTCAGTAAACTATTTATCAGAGTGCTTAATGGTAACTGATCAGTTGAAGATTCAAGTTAGGAAGCTCTCCCTTGGTGAGCGTATGAAAGTAGAGCTCATTGCAGCTCTATTACATAAACCCAAAGTTGTATTTTTAGATGAGCCAACAATTGGTCTTGATCTTCTTGCTCAAAAAGCAGTACGAAAGTTTATTAAAGAATACCGAGAAAAATATAAACCAATTATGATTCTAACTTCTCACTACATGGAAGATATTGAAGAGTTATGTGAAAGAGTTGTCATTATGAAAGAGGGAAGCTTTATTTTTGATGGCTCGATTGAGAAAATAAAAAAAGACTTTGCCACGAACAGACTTATTAAAGCATCTGTCTCTCTTGAAGATTTTGATAAGGCAAAAAACTTACAGTTTGATAAGTGTGAGACTTTATTTAACGGTGGCATAATTACGATTCATGCACCAAAAGAGCTTGCAATAGATGTATCAAAAAAATTAATGAATTCAGTTAAGATAATAGATTTAAATATTCAAGAAGAAGATATTGGTTCAATCATTGAAGAAATAATGAAAAAAGAAATTGAAAGATGAGTGCACTCTCCACATTTAAAAATATCTATTTTATGGAACTTCGAAAACTGATAACTTACAGAGCTGATTTTTGGATTAACTTTTTAGGCCAAACAGTTTTTTCAATTCTCATTGCTTTTTACCTATGGACTAGTATTTTTGAATCGCAAGGCGTTGACACAATAAATGGCTTTACCTTAAATAAAATATTTTTCTACTACCTTATTGTTCCCATTGTATTTAGATTACAGCAAGGTGAGACAATAGGTGCAATCTCTGGTGATATCTATGAGGGGAGACTAAATAAGTTTCTCCTCTACCCATTGAGCTTTTACCTTTATAAGATTGCAACATACTTAGCGCATTCATCTTTTTTCATCTTCCAACTTTTTGCACTTACAATTATCTACTCCGTTTTCTTTGATACTAAAAATGAAGTAAATTTCACGTTTATAAACTTATTCCTTTTTGTGATTGTTTTGATCGTATCTTCAATTACGTATTTCTTTCTAAATTCAATTACAGAGCTTCTGGCCTTTTGGGCAGACAATATTTGGTCACTAGGCGTTGTTACTCGATTTATGACAAGCTTCTTTGGTGGAGCTATCATTCCTATTTCATTTTTCCCACAGTGGGCATTAAGTATCCTAGACTACACTCCGTTTCCCTACATGATTAACTTCCCTATGAAAGTTTTTTTTGGCGAATATACCCTATCCACTTATTTTCAAAGCTTAACGATTCTAATGATGTGGATGGGCTTATTTGCGGTCGTATCTAATTCTATTTGGACTAAAGGTAAGTACCAATACACCGGAGTTGGAATATGAGATATATAAGACTCTATGCTTATTTTTTACAATTCTCTTTTAGCAAAGCGATGCAGTTTAGATTAGATTTTTGTTTTAGAATTATGATGGATTGCCTTTTCTATCTCATTCAATTTTTGTTTTTTAATGTTCTCTACTTGCATACCAATACACTTGCTGGTTGGGATATGGATCAAATGTCTATTTTCATTGCTGGATATATTTTCATTGATGCTCTTCATATGACTGTTTTCTCCACGAACTGTTGGTGGTTTCCCATTTATATAAACAGAGGTGATCTGGACTACTACCTAACGAAACCGATCTCAACTCTTTTTTTCTTGTCCGTTAGGGAGTTTGCTGCAAACTCTTTTGTAAATTTAATTATTGCCTCTGTTTTACTTGCGACAATGATCTCAAACTATCCGGGTGAATTTTCTAGTTTTAAAATTATAGGCTTTGTTGTTCTTCTTGTTTTTGGAACACTAATGTACTTTTTTATGCATCTGATATTTTTGCTAAGTGTGTTCTGGTCTGGCTCCCCAAGAGGTTTTTCAGATGTATTTTTTGCAGCTTCTCATGTTATGGAGAGACCTTTGAAAATTTTTAAAGGACCAGTAAGATTTACTTTTTTATATATTCTTCCCTTCGGTGTAATGGCTTCATATCCTGCATCTTTTCTTCTTGAAGAAGCTACGTGGGAGATAGTTTTAACAGTTGTAGGCATGACATTCGCGTTATTTTGTACTAGTCTTTTTATATGGAACAGAGGCTTAAAAGTTTATAGTTCCGCATCATCATGAGGGTTTTATGAGTTTTTCAGAGATTACAATTATTGGTTTTTTAGGTGCCGACCCTGAAGTAAAATATACAAAGAGTAATACTGCAGTTTTAACAATTTCTGTTGGAGTAAGTGAAAGACTTAAAGCCACTGCTCCTAAAGATATAAAAGCTAAAACATACTGGCACAAATGTAGACGCTGGGGCAAACAAGCTGAGAACAACCAAACGATGCTCAAAAAAGGTGACAAGGTTTTCATCAAGGGTCATCTTATTTACGATACTTGGGAAGATAGATCTAATCGCAAGCACAAAGACGCAATTGTTGAGATCGACTATTTAGAGAAAATGGTCTTTGAACATATCACTATAAACCTTGGTGATGATTAATTTCAACAACTTAGCTGGACAAGAAACCGACCTTTTTGCTTAAGTATATTACGATTCATTCCGATAAGACTATATGAAGTCAACTTTTCGACATTCTTTAGTTCTGTTACTGGTATGTATGATCAATATTCAGGCCTTCGCTCAAACAAGCAATTTGACCAATCGAGTGCTATGTCAAAAAGTACTTGATTGGGTCTACAAAGACTTAACAGTAAAAAATCTTGATAAATCTATAGAACGAACAAAGAAAAAACTTCTGGCATCAGTCCTATCAACCTTGCAAAATTTTAAAAATGGCTCGCTAGATGAAAATCCTGAATTAGCTAAAATGTGGCTTTCCATGAAAGAACTTGATCCTGAGTTTGAAAGTTACCTTAAGAAAAACAAGCCCTACAGAAGCTTTATAAACTATGGCTTTTTTGACTGGTTAACTAATAGCCCTAATCCAGATGATGTTGAGATTGAGGGATATTTCAACCTCGTAAAACAGTGGAAAGATCTGCAAGAGAATAAACCTGAATATTTTTCTGATCTGCCGGAGAATCTAAAACTTGATTCGTGGGACCTTGCAACCTCAAAACTAGTTGATGAGATTGGAAGCCTTGATTATGAAAACCAAGATATCTTACAAGATATTAAAGATACCTCAAGATCACTAAAGTCACTGTCGCCAAATTCTACCAAGAGAATATCAAACAAATCTGACTCGATAGAGACTGCTAGTAAAAAACTTGATCAAATTCAAAAACAAATAATGGATTCAGTACTTTCAATTTATTCTGAAAACTTTGAAGACTACAAAGATTACTGTAGTAAAGCAGATTTTAAGTCTCTGATAATCACTGAAAATGCACAAAATTTTTGTCCTGCAAACTTAATAGATGTTACCCCTAGACCAACAATTAAACAGGAGCTCTCAGAGATTGCAGATATTTTAAACGCTAAAGATCTAAAGACTATCTATAGGCCTGTTAAACCAATTTTAATAGAACAAGATGACCCAGTTGACGAGGACGATCGAAGTTTTGTCGATCGATTATGTCCCATAAAGATTGATTACTTTAAAACCAAAAAGCCCACATCGAAAGCGACCTATAATATGCGAGGTGCAGACATCGTCGATACAATAGTCGTTCATCACACAGGAGAAGGTACTAACTTAAAGACAAACGCCGAAGCTATTCACAAAATGCATGTCAACAGAACGACTGAAAATAGTCCATGGTATATGGTCGGTTATAACTATTTAATAGGAATGGGATCAAACGGATCAAGTCTTGAGAAACCTGCAATTATTCAAGGCCGAAATCCAGCCTTTAGAGGAGCTCACGCTGGAGGAGATACACTTCCACTTCCTCCAGAGGAGATAAATTCTCTTTATTCAACTTTTCAGTCTTACAACTGTAAAGAAGACCTCAGTCAAACAGTTAGCAATCAATCTAAAATAACATCTAAAAATATATGTGAAGATTCAAGTTTTGAAAACAATGACTTTAAATGCGCAATGACTACGACAAACATCGCAGATATAAACAATGATGGCTCCCTCAGTGGAAATATGACATCAATTGGGATAGCCGTCGTAGGAAATTTTGATACTCAACATACGAGGACATTTTTTGGTACAGAAATATACCGTGCTGAGAAAGTTAATATTTCAAAGGTAAAATATGCTCTTGTACCAAAACTTGTAGCCTTAGTTGAAGCACTAAAAAAAGATTATCCTGAAATAAAAAAGATAGTTCCTCATAATTATTTTAAGAATACAGCCTGTCCAGGAACGGTACAAGAAATCCTAGCTGAAGTTGCAAAGATCACAGGACTAGAAGTCTACCTATCTAAAGCAGAGGAATTTAAAAAGTATAGAAATACAAAATATAAACACCTCGAAAAAGTTAAAATTGGTAACACTACTAAGTATAGATATAAGCCGGCTTATTCTCAATTCATAAGTCTTATGAAAAAAATTAAAACTCATGAAGCGATAATTCTAGAAATTAATACCGAAATATTTATGGGATCATTATCTAGTAACCATAGATCTTCTGAAATAAAAAAAGCAAATCAAGCATTGCAATGGCTCTACAATCAAAAAGACCAAGTCGCCAAGGAGCTCAAGATATGAAATTAATTCTTATGCTAGCTCTATTCACGACTCTATCAATCGCCTCTCAAGAAGATGATGTAACAAAGGTTTCAAAAAACTTTATTCAATCAATTTTTGATAAAGATCTAAAGAACTATAAAAAAAATGTTTCTGCGGCTTACTTAAAAGCACAAGTGGCAAATGGTTTTGTTAAAGATACATTTCAGAGCAATATTAAAAATAAAAAAATGGGTGCCTATGAAATTGAAATCAAAAAAGGTGCCGTAGATGAAATCTACTTTGTTAATTTTAAAGAGAAAACTCAAGAATCTTTTGGAGACAACTGGTTTATATTAAAACTGGATAAAGAAAATAATTTTGTCGTTGATGGTGTTCATCACTTTGAAGATTAGTTTATTCTAGACTTGAACAACGATCTAAGTAAGCCAGTTTAACTTTAGAGATTGATGCAGGAGTTCTTCCCTTCTCTCCAACCTTCATATAAGCAATTCTTCTTTTGTCATTTTCACATACCTTTGTTAATACACTTTGATATTCGTGATAAGCTGCAACTGGATAAGGCATTCCGTAAGCTGAGGATACAAATCCAACTTCACTTCTTGATATAAGTGGAAAGTCTCCAGATATTCCATGCAGATCTAACTTTGTTTTAAAGTTAGAATAATAAGGTCCTATTGAATAAAACTTCTTAATGGCCAAGTCTTTTGATATTTTTCCTGTATCACTACTAATTATTTTTTTACAGTTGTATCTTGATTGAACTCTTTTCGGAAAAAGTTCATTTAAAACTCTACATTCAGTAAGGAAAGCGTGCACTTCTCCCCCTTCTCCCTCAACTGTACTCTCTATAAACTTTGGCAATGTAAATTTATGATCATAAGGGTTAAAACTAGTTCTATAAACAAAATGAGTTAATTCGTGAGAGAGATCTAGAAGTGCATCATATTGATTGAGTTCGCTATTGATAAAAACTTTTGATCTAGATTCATAGGAAATTTTATCTGGATTATCCTGGCTAAAACGTCTGATGAGAGTGGTATCTGTTATAGATCCACGCCCAGGTAAAATAACATCATAGAGTCCAAGCCCATAAGACTTAGCTTTATTATTAGCGGCCCTAATTAAATCTCTTCCAGTATCTGATTTTGCAAGATAGAGAAGTAAAAATTTTAAATTGAGTTTGTTGTCTTTACTGTATTTAGTCCACTTCATTGACTGACTGAGCTGACCATCGAGATGAATTATTCCGTTGGCATAGACTGGGTTTAAGGTAAATAGCATTAAAATTAAAATAGTTTTCACTCAGACTGTATCGGAGTGATAACGCAGGTATTAAGTTAATTCAAAGAGAAGGTAAAAACTTGCCTAGACTCCTTAGTAACTTCAATCTTACCAAGCTCAACTAAGACCGAGCCTTTCGCTCCAGCGCTTTTATTAAGCTTAACTGTATACTTTCCAGGGGGAAGAGCATTAGAACTTGTTCTAAGCAGTGATGGAAGTGTAGTCCAGTGTCTTACATCAGCTTTTTCAGAAGCTGCTATGGCCTTAGCAGAGAGTATATATTGAGTAAATGCAGCTGGTTTAGCAAAAAGCTCTCCACTTGATTTTTTAATATGATCATAAGTTTTGAAAGCGGCTATTATGGCAATAATATGTTTAATTGCTATTTTTGTACCAACTTTCTTATAAGAATTACTTGCTCGTTCATTTGCTTGAAGAAATTCAATATCGTTTAAAGCGCCATATAGTGTAAATTCACTGGAGGTAATAAGCTTTTTACCATCCTCATCATAGAATTCTATTTTTTCTGTTTCAACAATTGTAGGTTCTTTAGCCGCTGGCATTTCAAATTCAATTCCAGCTTCTTGAGTAACTGCGGATCCTAAGTTGTGAATTCCGTAAAAGGACGTAGTTCCAGAGTTTGCACTTATACCTAAACCAAGTGGCCCCATAGCGAAGTATGAGAGAACAGGAAGACCAATTCCTGCAACAACCGCTCTAGTATTTTTACTTTCAATCGAATCTATTGCCGACTTGAGGGTATATGAATACATTTTAGCTTCAATTGGATTTATCATTCCCTCTTCAAAGAAAATATCTACATTTGTTTTTTTCTTAAGTTCATCTACAACACTTTGAGACGGATTCAGAAGTTTGACCTGTTTGGCATACTCATAAGATCTCAAAGACTTTGTTAAAGATAGAACCTTGAAATGCAAGAAGTCCTCGAGAGATTCATAGTTTTTCGTTTTATTGATACTACTTTTTTCAATTTTTTTGTTTTCTTTAATCGCAGTTATATAATCAATAGATTTAGAATTAAAATTTTTATAAGTTAAGCCTTGAGTCTGTAAGATTCCTAAAGCATCTTTATAGAGCTGCAATGCTATATTACGATCACTTTTCTTACCAATTAGTTCATGAACTGACGCTGCTAATACTTTACCTATTAGTGAATCACGGTAAAGAGTTTGAAGTCCAGAGCGCCTTCGAATGTCCTGAAAAAATGAGTCCCATGCTAACAAAGATGCTCGTGCTTGATAAATATATTTATTCTTCAGGGATTCTGATTGTTCAATTTCATAAAGCTTGATAAAAGACATTGCTTGGTAATAGTAAAGCATTGATCTTTCAAATATAGATCCATAATAGTTTTTACTATTATCGCTTAACAATGCTGATGCAATTTCCTGCTTAATACTTTTCGTATAGAGCTTATCAACTAACTCATTTGCTTCAATAAATACGACTGATGCTTCATGAAATTTATCGCTCGCAAAAAGTATTCTTCCCTTCTCCATTAGATATAATAATCTATTAGTTGGGTCTGTTTTCAGCTCAGTTGTTTCCAAAAACTCTAAAGCCTTAGGATATTGTTTCTGAGAAAAAAGGTCTCGTAATTTCTTTTGTTCGCTTCTGCTATTTAATGAGCATGCACTGCTTATTAAAAGTAGAAGCGAAAGTAAAAGTAGTTTTATCACTTAGAACTTACCAACCATAAGAGCTTTTATCAGAGTACTTATACACTCTAGTTCTTGTTCTCATTACTTCAATACCTTTCTCAATATCAGTAAGACGTATGTTCACAGAGTATTCTTTAAGTGTTTTTCCATCTCTTTTTTCTGGTTTCATATAAACTGAACCAAAAATCATAAGATCAGCACCAAGTTGTTTACCAATTGACTTCGCAGTATTTGGATCAACCATTCCGTCGTTTTGATAAGTAAGTTCTTTTAAAATCATATCTCTAGCTTTAGCATCAACAAGAATAAACTCTCCAGAAGCAGATACTTCATTCAAGAACTCATCGTTCATATCTTCAATAGGAAAGTATGCCTCAGAAGTATTGTTTTGAACTTCCGCGATAAAAACTTTTGGCTCTTTGCTATGACGTTTCATATATTTCTTAAAACCTATATGGTTTTTCATCTGCTCAAGAATTTCTTTTACAGCTTTTCTAGTATCTTCAGCAACCCAGTTGTCTGTAATTCCCATAGCTTTTTCATCAGAAGTTTTTGCGTCTACTCTTTCTGCTTTAAAACTTGAACAACTTGAAACGAGTAAAACTCCAAGTAACATCATTAATACTTTCATTTTAATTCCTTTATTTAATATTTAGTTTATCAATATTATTTCTAATATCTTGAATGATTTGATCTTTAATTTTTAAAAATGCATCTTGTTTATTTCTACCTAGAGCTGTCACTTGTGCAGTATAGGTTCCAAGTTTACTTCCACCAACTAACTTTGCTTCCAAACTCAAGAGGACAAGAAATTTTTTAAAACCTTTAACATTTAGGTATTCGTCGTTCATTTTATACTTAATACGAATTCCGTAGTCTTGTTTACCTGTGGATACAATTTTGTAACCCATCTCTGAGAACATGGCTTCGATTTTTTTAGTAATGATTCGCGGAACGTCACCAATAAGCTTAAAAGCCAATTTATTAAGATTACTTTTTGAGTACTTCAGAGAGCTTATTTTTGAAAATGACATACTTGTAGGAAGGCTTGATCCTGAAACAATTACATATTTATCATTAAGTGCCTGTCTTTTATTAAAGAGAATATGGAGCTTTATAAGTGAACTCTTCAACCCTTTTGCGTGAATAAACTCGATTTGGTCATCCAGAGCATTTATCTCTAACCTTAAAGACTTTTTGACTTTGTCTTTATCCAAAACAGCTAATGAGAAGTATAATCCATCTTTTGAGAAACGCTCCTTTATATAAGTCGCTTTTAATAAGACATTTACTGACTCCGTTACAGTGTTTGAGACTCTCTCAGCAATCGCTTCCGCTTCGGGTGCAGTAAATCCATATTTCTCTAGAGTTAAGTTTGATTTAATTTTGGTTTGAAAAATGCTTGCCAGCGAATTTTTCGCATTAAGATCTGAGTTTATTGAACTTGATCCTTCAGAAGATGCACATATTTCGGTCTCATTATCACAAGCCTCGTCAATGCTGTGAATCCATTCAGGCATCTCTTTTATCTCCGTAGAAACCGGTGAAGTATCAGACTTATTATTTTTAGTTGCACAGCCTATAAAGCCTATCAACACAGTGCACAATATTATGTATTTCATTAACTTGCCTTTTTTTGTTTAATCATCCGGACATGGTCAGAATAAGTCAATATTCATTAGACAATGCTTAGGTAAAAACACATTTATTTTGCGTTCGGTAAAAGAGATTTAACGTATGTATGGTACAACTATCGGTACAACTTACTACTAAATGGAGGATTAACATGGAACACAAATTACCAGATTTACCTTGGGAAAAGAACGCTCTTGAGCCACATATTTCGGCCGAGACAATTGATTACCACTATGGAAAGCATCACAATGCTTACGTGACAAAATTAAATGATGGAATCAAAGGAACAAAGTTCGAAGATTCTTCTCTTGAAGACATTATTAAAGGAAGCGAAGGCGGACTTTTTAATAACGCAGCACAAGTTTGGAACCATACTTTTTATTGGAACTGTCTTGCACCTAACAAAGGTGGAGCGGCTTCAGGGATGATCGCTGACAAGATCACTGCAAAGTGGGGATCATTCGATAAGTTTAAAGAAGAATTTACTAATTCAGCAGCTGGAAACTTCGGTTCAGGTTGGACTTGGCTAGTAGATAACAAAGGTGAGCTTGAAATCTTTAACACTAACGATGCTGACACACCAATAAAGCACGGTAGAAAAGCATTAATGACTATTGATGTATGGGAACACGCTTACTACGTAGATTATAGAAATTCTCGTCCAAACTATATCAATGCATTTTGGTCTTTAGTTAACTGGGATTACGTAAACTCAAACTTATAATATCCAGGGTTGGAGCGGTGCTTCAACCCTACTATTAACTTACAAGTCTCCTCCTTTTTTGATATATAAATCAAATGGATACACAGCAATCAATACTCGTTATTGAAGATCAAATCGACATAAGTGAACTCATTAAAATGCAATTAGAAATGCATGGCTACAAAGTTGATACGGCCATCAATCTCTCAAGTGCAAAATCTCAAATTAATTTAAACACCTACAATATGTTTCTAGTTGATAGGATGCTGCCGGATGGTACTGGCATTGAAATGTGTAAATATATCCGAAAAAATCCATCAACTAAAACAGCACCAATTATCTTTGTTACAGCTTTGTCAGAACCAGAAAATATTATTGAAGGACTAGATGCTGGGGCAAACGACTACATAACAAAGCCATTTGATATAAACGTTCTACAGGCAAGAGTCAGGGCCAATCTCAGACAAGCAAATCCTAAAAATAACAATTTAAATGAATATTTATCTCATGGCATATCACTCAATGAAGAAAAGAAAGAGGTTAAGGTTGAATCTGAAACGATTTCGTTAACTTTAACTGAGTATCAAATCCTTGTACTTTTAATGAAAGAACCAGGAGTTGTTCACTCGCGAGCAAGCTTAATCGTAAAGATTCTAGGTGACGATATTCATGTTACAGACAGAATTATCGATACTCATATGGTTGGCCTCAGAAAGAAGTTAAAAATGAAGGCTAAGTTCATAGAAACAATTCGAGGTATTGGCTACAGGTTTAAAGATAATGAATAGTTTTTTTAAAGGTCCATTTCCCTTAAATTATTTCATTCAAAGTTTAAGATCGAGGATATTTTATATCTCCATTACTGCCGCCACAATTGTTATAATTGATAGGTACTTTATTGAGAATCCATATAGTGCAATATTTTGGTCAATAATGACCCTTTGGCTTTGTAGCGCGATCTTGACTCTTTTTAGAACGCGGCCACTTTCTAGAATATTAGCGAGACTAGAGAAAATGAAAATAAATCTCGCCCACTCAGATCAGATTGAACTCCTTTATAGAAAAAACGAATGGGATATTGTTAACTTTATGTTGGACTACGTTGACCGCGAAATCATTTCACAGAAGTCTAAAATTCAAAACCAAGAGATAAAAGAAAACCACATTATAGCTTCTGTAAGTTCTCCCATAGTCGTAATCGATAATTTCCAAAATATAACTCAATCGAATGAGGCATTTAAAATACAGTTTGAATCAAGCAATGAAACAAAACTTTGGAAAGTGTTAAGAGAAGTTGAGCTGAATGAAGCTGTTGATAAACTCGTCAAAAAAGGTATAGAAAATAATTTAATAGGTTTTTTCCATAAAGAATCTAATCGATACTTTGATATTCGCCTATCTACTTTGAAAGACTTGAGGGGTGATACCATCGGCGCCGTTGCAGTTTTCTATGATGTAACTCACGGAAAACTGACAGAGAAAATGCGAGTAGATTTTGTAGCAAATGTTTCTCATGAGATAAGGACTCCCTTAACATCTATAAAAGGATATTCCCAATTGTTACAAGCTCACGCACATGATCTTCCGGAATCACTTAAAGTACTTACTCAGAAGATAGACTCCAACTCAGATAAGCTTAAAGATCTGTTTGAGAGCCTACTACGATTATCGAAGATTGAGACGAACGATAAGATTGATAAAGAGTGTTTTTCTCTTCGGAATATGGTTTTAAAGGTGAAGTCAGACATTGAAGCGAAGCATCCTAAAAAAGTTGCAAACTTCAACTTTGAACTAAAAGAAGATTCTATTTTTGGAGATAAGCGACTTATTGAACAGGTTCTTTCAAACCTTATTGATAATTCCTTTAAGTATTCACACGACAACCTTGTTATCGATTTAAGTTTGAGTAGTAACGGTTCGACCTCTTATATAAAGTTAAAAGATAATGGATTTGGCATATCTTCTGAGAATAAAGATCGTATATTTGAGAGATTTTATAGAGTTCAAGGAGAGACCCATATAGAGGGTTCTGGTCTAGGACTATCAATAGTTAAACATATTATAAACAAACATGAAGGAAAGATTGAAATTGAAAGTGAACTTAAACAGGGCACACAATTTTTAATCACTCTCCCCAAGGCCAATTGATGTTAAAAATATTAAGGTATTTATATTTTCCTATCCTCGTCCTAGCGACCTCTATAATATCTCTTCCAATATGTATTTTGCGACCAACGAGTTATAAGAATGCCGGTTTTTTTCTCAAAATGTTTTCAGCTCTCTCTAAGCCTTTGGGATTAACATCTGAAATTTTCAACAAGGAAATACTCGATAAGTCTCACCCGAGTATCTTGGTAGGAAACCATCAGCACAATCTTGATTTATGGGTACTCTCTAGAATCTTTACAAATAAAGTTGTCTCTCTTGGAAAAAGAGAAATTGTCTACATTCCTATCTTTGGACTCGTTTTTTGGCTAACAGGAAATATTTCAATAAAAAGAGGAAGCAAAGAGAGCACTAAAAAGAGTTTAAATAATGTGAAAAGAACTCTACAGGATAAAAAAATAAGTGTTGTAATTTTTCCAGAAGGAACTAGAAATACCTCAACAGAATTACTTCCTTTTAAAAACGGTGCTTTCAGAATGGCGATTTCGCTGCAACTACCAATAACTCTTTTTGCCATTTCAAGATATGCAAAAGATGTAAATTTTAATAAAGTCCATGCGGGACATGTAAAGATGTCTTTCTTAGAGCCAATATCGACAGTGGGAATGACTCTAGATGATATGCCTCAACTAGCTATTGATTGTAGAAACAAACTTGAAGCTGAAATTTCAAGACTAAGTCAATAGTAATACTCTAAGCTTGCTCCAACTGTGGATCCACTGTGAGTATCCTGATCTGACAAACCAGACTGGCTCTCAATATTATAAAAAACATTTAGGTAGAGTTTTTCACTGACTGGACGACTTAGGGTTGCTCCGTATTCAATAAGAGATACGTCTCCTCTATCGCTATCATTTACAAAACTTGACTGAGTTGTTGAAATAAAAAGATTTGGATTGAATAAATCGTAGAAGCTACTTAAAAGAAAATCTGATCTGAGCGTATAACTATTAGTATCTTGATCATCATTCTGAGAGAAACGAGAAAAGTCCAATGAGCTATAAAGAAAGATTGAAAAGGATTGCAAGGCAAGAAATTGCTCATAGATAAAACTATGAGCATCAAAAGAGAGAGTCTCATCCACAGCAGTAGATTGACTATAGCGATATCTAAATGTTGAAGGGTTTCCTCTCCAAAACTGGAGTTCTTCACTTAGAGTTACTCCAATACTATCACTCGCTTTTTCAAGAACATCATCAGAATTAGCATCATCGTCCCTGTAAGTATAATCAAGATTTAAATATGTTGTAGCTGCAATACCATTATAAAGATGCTCGTAGTTGAGTTGCACTCCCCCAATTATAGATAAGTTATTGAAGGTTTTTATCTCTTGAGTATCCGTTTGGTAGTCAGTATAGGAGAGAGTCAATTCAGGAGATACAGAAAGAGATGAGTTTGGATAAAAAGTGTATCGAGAATAGATTGTGGCATTGTAGTAAGCGCTAGCAAAGTCTTCTTCATTGAGTTCACCTTTAGAGCTTTCATTTAAATTTCTGACATTGTCATCAAAACCGTAGGCTAGACTAGATCTAATAAAGTATCGAGGAAAGGATGTAGGACGTCCATTTCTCATTCGAAAAACAAGAAGGTCATACTTTCTTTGAATTTCTTTTGTTTTTCTCTTTATCTCGCTTGCAAGGTTTGATTCTTGATCAGTTTTTAATGCTTTTTCATACTGAGGAATAACGTATTTTTCAATAGAGGCAAAACTGTTAGGTAGTTTCTCAACTTGTGCTAAGTAAATATCTGCAATTTGCATTCTACTCGCTTGGAGAACTGATGCTTTCTCACTCTCGGGTAATTTTTCTATCGAGGTATAGAAGTTTACAGCTTTTTTTTGATTACCAAGTTGCTGAGAGATATATGCAATATAGTATATGGAGACTCCGACCTTATATTTAGCTTTTACCGATTCACTAAATGCTAGTCTGGCTTTGGATAATTGTTCAGCAACATAAAGAGCTTGTCCATACTCATAATGAATATCTTCAGCAGAAAACTTTAGTTTTATTGCTTTTTCAAGGTTTAGTATTCCAATATCATATTCGTTAATCCTAATATTTGAAATTCCCATCCAATAAAACATTAACCCTTGAACACGAGAGTTATTTGATATTGACTCAATTTTTTGAAGTTTCTCAATCTCACTGATGGTTTTTTTGTAGTCTCCAGCTTTGAATGCAACAGAGGCTTTAGTTGTCAGATCTTTTAATGATATGCGAGATTGGGCAACAGAATGCCCAATGGTAAAAATAAGAGTACAAACTAAAAGTAGTGGTTTCATCACTCTTATTATAAACCTATCTTCTTAGATTGGAAGGAGGAGAAGAATATTATCTACTAACTGACCCATTAACTCTGGTTCTTCCAGACCCTGGCGGAACTCTAAGTCGATCAATAAAGCGAGGTCTGTTTCTATTAACATTCTCTGGAAGCCATCCCGGTTCTCCAGGGGCTACTGGAGCTCGTCTAATTGCGCTAGGATCTTCTTCAGTTGCTTCATCGTCAGATCTAAAGCTATCCTCTATTGAAGCAGGCGATTTCCCTTTAAGCTTATTTTTCTCTTGAGTTTGAGTATTACTGAATGCATTAGAAAGTCCTGCCGGTAAAATCGAAGTATCAACAACTACTTTCTTATTACCAATCTCTTTAAAGATTGTTCCTTCACTATCGATTGAATAGTTTTTAGGTGGAATATAATCACCTTTATCAGAAACTGATCCCGATTTTTGAGAAGACCATTCATTTGTATTTTTATCAAAAATTCCGTCGCTTGCAACTGGAATAATTGTACCAGATTCGACGTGGACGATAGACCCATCAGCCGGCTTAATTGCATCACCTTTACTGAATCCTTTTGATGCTGCAATATCAATTTTTTTCTTTTTAGGTTCGGCTAAAAAACTCAAGCCTCTCCCTTCGGGGGCCACAACATCTGCAGTTAAACCAGGAGGAACAATCGATTTTCGAAGCTTAGGCTTCACCTCAACAGCTGCTTTAACAAAGTTTTTATTTTTCTCAAGTGCTATGAACTGTTTACTTGAGAGCTTTGAAGGAATAGTAGGTCTTCGTAAATTCAATCTAGAAACTGAAAACTGTCCAGGTTTTATTCTGTAACCTTTATTCACGATCGATTCAAGGTCTTGTTTTCTATTGTTGTTAGAAAGTTTATTGAAAACAACTGATCCCTCAAATAAAATAGCTGTTGATGTACCTGTTTTCTTATTCGTTGAGAAAATAAAATCTGTTCCTCTAATTCCCATGACTGCGGAATTGGATTTCACAAAGAGTTTAGACTTATTTTTATTCATCTCTAAATAGTTCTTAGTAACCTGAGATCTTATTTTTCCTGAGATAACATTTAATACACCGGCTTCATCTTTTGAGAATTTTTCAATTTTCATCTCTGAGTTGGGACCAATATTAACTGTTGATTTATCTATAAAGCTAAGTTTCACAAAACTACGAGGCTCAGTTTTAACTACTGATCCTTGATTAACCCAAACACCTTTTTTTAAAAGAGTTTTCTCTCCAACAGAGTTGATCACATAAACAACTCCTTTTTGGATTTTAACAATCGCAACCTTCTTACCTTTTTCACTAGCATAAGCAAAAAACATTAAAGTCACTGTTATCAAAGTTAGAATAGATTGTTTCATTGGCATCTCCACGCCTCTAGCTTATCGGAATATCTGACACTTTCTTCAATTGCTTATCTCTATTATCAGACAATAAAGCTTACACAGCTAGAAACTGTGTCTTTTCAGGGAGTTAGATAGATTTGATGTTATCCCATGAGGGCAGTATGATGCGTTTTATTGGCAAAAAGAATCAAAATTCTTAGGGTTTAGCCCAATAAGTAATTCGTATCTTATGGCCTCAGAAACCTTCTCAACTTGAGGGAAGAACTTTCTGAAGATACAACTTGCATAGACTTCGGCATACCATTCTTTTGGAGATGAGAAAGCATAAAGCGACGGTGCCTTTTTATTGATAAGGAAACTAGTTTGAAACTCTCTTTCTTCTCTTTGCGTCTCAACAAACCATTTGGATTTTTTTATACTTTTTTTAAACTCTTTTTTATCATTCTTACTTTTAAGAAGTTTATTAATAAAACTCAAGTATTCCTGATGCTGTTTTAAAATATCTTGATATCCTTCTCCGTTGAAAAGAATATCAGATTTTTGACTTTTAATTACTTTAAAATCTAATCGATGTTTCTGTAAGTAAGTATTATCTATAGAGCTCTCTTTCCAACTCCATCCATTTAATAAAGCAGTTTTTTCATGATCACCAGATTGCATATGACCAATTTCATGAGCAATAGAATGAATCAAAAGCGGAACTACAACCATATTCACAAACTTTCCATTTTTTACTTTCGGGAACTCACGCTTCTTTCTAACGGAGAGATAATTTAATAATTCTTGAGGGTAAACTTCCAAAGATTTAGATTGTTTATTGTAGGAGAAAAAAGATCTTTTCCCGTAGGTGAAACTTGGTTTTTTAGCCACAAATGTTAAAAGACTCCCTTTGGGTAGAGATACTTTTAGCAAAACTTCATTGAAAATCTTTAAAATTAAAATATCGTGTTTCGTTGTGCCAGTCTGAACAAGAGAAACACCACGATCATTAATCTTTTTGATTTCTGATTCTAGGTTAACGCTTTCAACTGAATAGACATTAGAGATATCTTTCAAGTTGATACTTAATGATCCAATCTTAATTTTACCTATAGTTTCATCAAGAAGATTAACAATACCATCACCATCCCAGTCATTATCTTCAGATGACAATACAGTTATGCCGTCGCTCGTTGAGATAGTAAAATCTCTTATTCCATCTTTATCATAATCACTTGCTAGAATATTTGGATCTAAGCCAAGTCTCTCGAGGTAAGCTTTCATTTCAGAGAAAACTTTAGTTTTAGTAAGTTCCTCTATGGGGTTTCTAATCGGAAAGTTTTTGATATTCAAATTTTCAGGAACTTGATAGACGATAAAATCTTCTTTTTTATATTCTCTTAACAACAAAAGAAGATCATCAACAAGTCGATCCTCTTCTTTTGGATAGCCTTTAGGTTCAATAATTTCAAATTCAATTCCTGCTTCTTCTAGCTTGCTAGCGATTCCTTTTATATGCAATCCACCTATAATAAGAATCGGATTATCATTTCTATGGTCGATTATTTTTTTTAAAAAATATAAATTACGATCTTCAATATGTCGTTGAAAGAGTGCTAATGATTTCAAGGCTAGATTTCTAGCAATTATAATTGCATCTTGGTCATCTTTTATTTCAACGATATTTCCCAATGCTTTTTTATATTTCTCATAAGACTTTTGATCTTTATTTTTAGACTCCATAAGACGTCTATAGAAGTTCACGTAGCCCTTTAAGTCTGAAAAAGCTAAATTATTTTTTTTAATTATACTTTCATTATCTCCACAAACAATTTCAACTTCATCTCCAAGTCGAGCTTTTAATTTTAGTGGAACTGGAGCAAGTACATTCTTAATTCCAACAAGCATATCAGTAGTCTTCAGTGCACCTAAATCCCAACCATTAAAGCTCGATTTATAGAATGTTTCCACCTTTTCACATCCTTCAGCAATAATAACTTCACTTCCATTATTTACTAAGTCCAAAGAAGTTTTATAAATATCTATTTGGTTTTCATATTGGGGTAACTTCTTTGATGCTTCAACATCTTTTGTGGACTGATTAGGAGAGAGGTGCCACTGCTTGATGATGGTAACTTTAGGCTTTGAGCAAGATATTGAGAAAATAAAAATAAGTAAAATTACAGGTTTAAACATAGTTTCTCTAGGATAGGGTTATTATTTTTTTGAATGTTTTTTTTCTTTTGGTAAATTGAGCACTCATTTTTATCTACAGGGTCAGATTTAGACCATAATTCAAATATCGATTTATTTTTCTTAGATATAATACCTCGATTTGGATAAGTGAGGTCCATGTATTGGTAGATGCGAGCGATATCACCTTTTATACGAGCAGGTGGTTGGATTTTTCGAGCTAAAATAACTGGCCCATTAGTACAGACTGCCGATTTCTTTGAATCTACTGTATCTACAAATGAGTAATTTGATCTTAGGGCGTTAACAGCACCTACAGACGGAACCAGATTATAAAGATCAGCTTCCATAAATCTAAAAAGCTTGTCTTTTTTGTGTGCACATTTTCTTGAACCTTTAAATTTTAGTTTACCCTTTTTATTTTTTTTGGCAGGGCAAATCTTTTTGTGCTCTCTCCATGAGTAAAAGCTCTGCCCAAACGAATGAGCAGGAACCACATGCTCCCATTCGAGCCTTTTTTTTCTCTTCTTATAGTTTTTGAAAAATAACTGACAGTCACCAGCAATAGAATTTTTTTGATAATCACAGGCGCAGTAAAATGTTTTGTTCTTATTGCCATAGATTAGTCTTAAATGTGCTTTGGCTTCACCAAAAGTATTTACAAGATGATTTTGGCCAATTGCCAAACTAGAAAATAAAATAAGAATGATAATTTTCATGATCTTAGTATTTCAAATCGATCATCAAAAATCTATGCAATTCCCTTCGCAAGCATCATAAAGTCATGAATACTTTTTTGACGCATCTCGTACAGAGACATAAAATATTCTCTTTTCTCTATACCAAACTCTCCTAAGCTAAAGCTAATATAGCGAGAATTGGTGTCATATCTCTCGATATCAAGGACGATACCATCGAGTTCAATCTCAACCTTGCATTTCTCATATAGAAACTTTACAAAGATACTAATAGTCTCGTTCTCTTCGAAATCAATTGGCCCTTCTATTCCTAGTATAATACTTTCTTCGAAGAAACTTTCAAATGAGCATTTAGTATTATTTGAGCTTCCAAGCTTAATTTCAAGTTTTCCTTGTTGCAGATTGAGCTTTCCTTTCATTCCGAGGTCATCAATATAATCCATGAGTCTGACTTCATCAGGTTCACTAATAGGCTGTTTAAATTTAGATCCAGATATTTCTTTTTGGTTATCAAATTTAGAGACTTCTCCGATTGCAAACCCAGTAGGATGGAGTGCTTTAGAATTCGATTGATTGAAACTCTTTAAATTTGATGGATGATCTAATTGCTCGTCTGTTCTTTGATCCATCTTTTTATAATCTAAGCTCTTACCATACTCACTGATATTATTTTCAAATGATCGCAATGCCATATTAACTTTAATTATAAAATTTTTGGTTGTTGTTAATGTATTTAGTACATTAACAACACCTAATTTGTAGAGTGAACTCTCTGCTTTTTCATTTTCAAAATCAAAAAATGCAATCGCTTTAAAAAGGATTTTTCTCTTAATTAAATGTTTTAGATATTTTTGGATTGATACATAATCCGATTTAGATTTAATATTAAAGATGTAGAATACGTTATCATTTTCGCCTGAAAATTTAACCAGGTTTTCTAATGATGAAAAGTCTCGATACTCGTACATCTCGTTCTGAGCATGAAGTTCGTCTAACTCATTTTGGTGAGCAGGCAGATCGATTAATTTGTAAGAGACAACATTTATAGCTAAGTTTTTCATTCACTTAGTATAGTCGAATTTTTAAATTACCAGATAATTTCTATAACTTGTTCTAAGTGATTTAAATTACGCTAATAATATTGGACTCGCTTAGATTCAATTTTACTAAAATACTTAAATTGCCAACTTTAGTTGGTTCTACTTAGTTCTAAGAATAATATGATGTCCAAATTGAGTTTTAACTATCCCCGATGTCTCTCCCACTTTTAAATTAAGAACAGCATCTTCAAATGGTTTAACCATCATCCCTTTAGAGAATTCACCTAAGTCTCCACCTTGGCTTGCAGAGCCACAATTTGAGAAATCTTTTGCAAGCGTTTCAAACTCTGCTCCATCAGCCAATTTTTTAAGAATGTCCTCAGCTTCAAAGCTTTTGTCTACTAGAATGTGTTTTGCAGCTATCATAGAAATTTCCTTTTTAATTAATATAATATTATGGCGGGGCCTGAGGGATTCGAACCCCCGACCAATTGGTTCGAAGCCAACTACTCTATCCAGCTGAGCTAAGACCCCGTGGTGATTATAATTATATTTTAATCTTTTTGACTTAATCTCTCAATAGCAAAAACTAGGATAAAGCCAATAATAATAAGGCTTATTGCAATTACAACTTCTAAATTTAACTGATTAGGAATTATATTTGCCTCATCTAGTACGTATGTCTTACCTCTTATTACCTTTGATTCTAGTACCTCTTTCCATGGCCAGATCTTCTTTAAAGATCCAATCATAAATCCAGTAAGACAAGCCATCATAGTATTTCTGTAGTGCTTAAGAAGGTAATTAAGAAGCTTAGAGAACGATAAAATACCTACTAAGCAGCCAATTGAGAATATGGCAATGCTTGCGAGATTATCTCCAACAAATGGACTCTTCAATGCTCCGGTTATGAAGGCATATTTACCAAGAATAAGAAGAAGAAACGATCCACTAATCCCAGGAAGAATCATTGCACAAATTGCAATTGATCCAGAAAAGAAAAGATATAAAGGAGTGCTTGGGGTTTCAACGGGTATGAGGGAGACAACACTGACTCCAACAACAATCCCTAAAATAACGGAAATGATATTCTTAGGCTCTATTAAATGATCAATCTGCTTACCTATATAAATGATTGAAGCCAATACCAAACCGAAAAATAAAGCCCAGGTCTGAACTGCATAATTGTTCATTAAAAAATGCATCACCCTACTCATTGAAATTATTGCAACTGCAATTCCAAAAAGAAGAGGTGCTAAGAATTTATAGTTTATATGTTCAAGAGCTTTTCTTATTTGAAAGGAGAAAGTTAGTTTTATAAATGTTGAGTTAACTGAACTTATAGATTCGATAAGTTTATCGTAAATTCCAGTGATAAAAGCAACCGTTCCGCCCGATACACCTGGAACGATATCGGCCAGGCCCATGGCGAAGCCTTTAAGTATTAAAATGAGCATGCTATTCCTCTAATTCTTTTTCAACGTTTAGAAGCTCATCAATTTCTTCAATATCAAACTCTGTAAGTCCGTATGGATTATCTTTATCATTAAGCTCTTCATCTAAGTATCTCTTACCAAAGTTCTCTTCGATTTCATCCAGAGACTCTTGTTGGTTATAAAGAAGACTCTTTTCCATAGTATCTAGGTTTTGGTTTTCTAAAAGCTTATCTTCATCAAGTCTTGCTTCATTAAGCATCTTCTCAGCTGTCTCGATTTCACTTTCAAGTTTTTCCAGTGAACGAAGGTCTCTTTCACCTTCAGTCATTATTGATTTTTCTCTTTCTTGTCTTTCTAATTCAGCAAGCTCATCTTCTGTAAATTGAATCTTATCTGCTTTATCTAGTAGTGAATCATTCAGGTCATCAATATTTAATTCTATATCTAAATTATCTAGAGCTTGGTCTTCGAGTCTTGAAGCTTCTCCGGAATTGATTCTAGTTTTTAAATTAAGGGCTCTCGCGGCTGCTTCTTTAGTTTTAGTAATGGCTAGATCTCCAATTAAGAAGTCTCTCACACTTTGACTGATTAGAGCTGTTGCAAAGTTATCTGTTAGACTAATAATAACTGCTTCACCATTTTTATAAGTTGGGTTGTCTGAAATATTTTTTCCCGTTCCTCTGTCTTTGAAACCATAGATTTCAAAAACATTTCCCATCTCTACACCATCTGCTCGACCACGATCCAAATAGACAACATCTCCAAAAGAGGCAACATCACTTCTTTTTCTAAAGCCTGCGAGAAGAATAGATTCTATAAGTCTTGAGTTGAATGTTTTAGTTATTCTTTCGATTTTTGGAGTGTAAACGGTAACTCTATCATTTCTTGCAACTAGTCCTGAAGACTCAATAATTTCACACTTCCAAAGATCATCTTGTTTATGGATGGTTTGAATACTAGCTACAATTGTATATTTTGTTCCCTTACGGTCAGAGTTCCTATGAAAAACTTGACCTTCAGACTTATAGACAGAGAACTTGTCGCCTTCAACGACATTAATGCTATCATCAAACTTAATATAAATTTTATCGTACTTAGTAAAAATTCCTTGCTCGGAGATGGCAGAGTCTACTTTTCCAAAATCTTGAACTACGTTTGTTGAGATGAAGGTGTTTAAGTAAAATCCTTCTTTGAAGTCAAAACTAACCTTTGCATTTTTATCAAATCCAGAATCGTCATACTGCTCAGTAGGTATTTCAATTTCAAAGTCAGGTCTTGGTGGCTCGTAAGCTTCGTACTCTTTAACGAGACTTTGGTTACTTATTTGCTTTAAGTCTTCATCGGTTTCGAGTGATGAGTATTGAACAAAAACATTCTCATCTTTTAGTCTTTCTTTTTCAACTAACCAATCAGGCTTTGCATCGTCACCCCATTTATCAAACTCATCATCTGTTTTTAAACGACCTTTTTTTGAACCAACAATAACTCCATTTTTAGAAACAGATATAGATGGTAGCGAGTTCGCAGAACCAGTACTAAATGAGAGAATCATTCCTGGCTCTATTTCATGTGGATTTGTAATATAGGGATTTAATGACCATATTTTTGAATAATAAAAACCTGACCCGAAAATTCGTTGTGAGATTTTCCAAAGCCAATCACCTCTTACAACTGTATACGAAGATTTTGTACTGACTGATGCAATTTCTTTCCATTCATTAGCCGGAATTTTCCCTTGCATATTTTTTGCAAAATCTAGAAGCTCTTTTTCTTCACGCCCAACATCAAAGATTAGAAGATTACCTTTATCGTTCGCCCCCATAATTTTGGGTTTGGCACCTTTATTTATCTCTTTAACAATTTCTACACTATCATCTTCTGGAAGAGTAAATTCTAAATCACCCAGGTCATCTTTCAGAGACTCAAGCTGATCATCGTTTTTTGTTGAAGAAACATCAGTACTTACATTTTCAGATTTTTCATCTGGAAATTCTTCAAGTAAAAGGGCCATATCTTCTGGATCTTCTAACTCTAAATCAAGCGGTACTTGAGCATAACTTTGCATTGAAAGAATGAGTCCAATTAAAATGAATGTAGCTTTCAATCTATTACTCAAATACTTCCTAGCTTTGGATTCCAAAGAAATCTTTTAACATTGATTGATATCTTAATTTTTTATCAGTTAAGCCTAGACCATCCGAAGACGCGACAGCTCCTTTGAGTGCCTCTAAAACTTTTCCAGAAAATGCGTTTGATGTGATTACTTTTTCGAATACCTGTAGTGACAGATCATATTGATTCTTCTCAAGATAGATTGAGCCAATTTCCATACGAGCTCGAACTTGAATTTGTCCAAACTTTGATTTTTCTAAAAATTGAAAGATTCTAAGAGCATCATCCACTCTTCCACTATCTTTTAACGCCATAGCTTTTTTATAAGTCTTTAATTCTCTTGAAATCGAGCCAGTTCCCACGTCTGCTGAAAGTTTTTCAACTTCATTAGCAAGACCACCATCACCAAAGACATCGACTGTCTCGTTACTAGAGTTTGATATTGTGGGCTTAGTTGCTTGAGGCGTTGATCTCGATAGTTCATCAATTTGATCAAAGCTAGTTTTCGGTGCCATGCTTTGTTCAGATAAAGACTCGTGTTTATCGTTAAGATTATTGTATTTTGTTAAAAGATCGTTATATTCTGAGCGCTTTACCCACTTAGACTCAACTTTTTCTCGCTCTTTAGCTTGTTTAGCTTCCTCATCGTCAATTAGTTTTCTAGATGAGTCAATCCAAGATGAACACCCGGAAGTCGCTGATAGTGCGACGAGACATAAAGTTAGCTTTACAGTTGATTTCATTTTTATAGTCCTCCGTGACTATTAGCGGTGAAAATGCGCTGCTTTATACTATTTTAAGGCTTGAGAAGATGCTAAGTCAATGTTATTTAACGGTCTATGGAAAACGGCATCAAAACAGAAACATTTATCACGACTAAAAAACTCAGACAAATCGTTATTAGTCTGGAAAAAGCACACTCTAGCTTCTTTTATTTTACAATGGAGGCCAATGACAACATAGCTTTTTACTCAACTCTTCCCGGAGAGAAAACTTCTGGTATCAGGCAAGTAAAAATCACCGTAACACCAGAGCTATCAAGTCATATGGATTCAATTTTTGAGCACTTTAAAACAAGGTACCCACTAGAGATAATCTCGGATGAGATGATTACAGATTCTCTTTAACATATTCTAAAACGTCTTCATGATGAGTCTTAGTTTTAAACTTGTTTAATATCTCGACTAGTTTCCCTTCTTTATTGATGATGAAAGTCTGTCTTAAAATTCCATCGTACTTTTTCCCCATAAACTGCTTTGGACCCCAAGAGCCGTATTTATCTGCAATTTTATGATCTTCGTCGGATAAAAGAGTAAAGTTTAACTCCTGCTTATCTTCAAACTTTTTTAATCTTTCAAATGGATCTGGGCTAATGGCGAGGACTTCTGTTTTAAGTTTTGCAAATTCTTTTTTATAATCTCTAATCCCACAAGCTTGAGCTGTACAACCTGGAGTCATCGCTTTTGGATAAAAATAGACTACTACATTTTTTTTACCCTTAAAGTCTTTTAACGAGACTTTATTTCCATTTTGATCCTGTAAAGTAAATGCTGGTGCTAAATTTCCAATTTTTGGTAATGTCATTTTATCTCCTTATAAATTAAAAGTGATCTCTTTTTTTTCTTATATCAAAGAAAATCTCTCGAATACTATAGCTTTTGTACTCTTGTCTCTTTTGTAAATGCTCGAGACGAAAGAATGGATTTATTTCGCGCTCTTGAGCAATTGTCGTATTGATAAATTCATGATCTAAGTCTTGAGATTTTCTTTTTTCAATAAGACTTAAGATCTTTTGATTGTCTGGCTCAATTGTTTTTGCAAATTCTAAATTTTTTAATAAAAAGTCGTGAGATGGGTAGAGATTTAAATGGCCTGATAACTCAGTAGAAAGAAAGTTGATAGTCTTGAAATGAGTTTCAACATCACCACCATTTTTACAATTCCCAACTCCAGCATTAAAAACGGCATCACCGGAAATAATACCAAACTCTCCTCTTTCATCTTTAAGAATAAAACACTTATGTTCCTCAACGTGTCCTGGAGTATCAATTGTCTTAAGACTCTCTTCTTTAGATAAGTAAAAAACTTCTTGATCCTTAAGTTCTACTCGTTCAGTATCTGGAAGATTTAAGAATGCTCCGTTGTCCTTGATATGATCATGATGAAAGTGAGTGTTAATTAGATATTTTGGTTTGAGGTTCTTATCCTTACACAGAGGAAGTGTTTGACTAAGATCTAGAGGATCAATAAAGATGGCCTCTTTAGTGATATCACTGTAGATTATATAGTTATAATTTCGCAAAGGGTTATTCATAAATTTTTGAATGACTTGCAAAAAGGACTCCTGTGATAGATTCAAATTTAATACTTTCTATTTTTTACTATCTTGCCACCCTTGGCCTAATTGTTAAAGTACTACTTATCTGGATAAATATAAGACATATAAGATTAAATCAGGATGAAGTTCCTGCCCAATTTTCTCAATCAATTAGTCTGGCTGAGCATCAGAAAGCTGCCAATTATTCTATAGAGAAGTTGAAGTTTAGCGCCGTCACAACCACAGCTCATTTCATTCTACTTTTATTATGGCTTCCTCTTGGTGGATTGAAGCTCCTTAACCAGCTAACTAGTTTAGTGAGTGATGACTCTCTTTTCCAAAGCCTCACTTTTTTTGCAGCCTTTCTAGTTATCTCAATTTTATTGAATATTCCAGAATCGCTCTATTCTACATTTATTATTGAAGAAAAATTTGGGTTTAATAAAACAACACCAAAAGTTTTTATCTTTGATATCTTAAAACAATTTATTCTGTCTTTTGTTTTGATGACTCCATTGTTGTTGGGAATTCTTCTTTTCATTCAAAACTTTCAGAATTCTTGGTGGATCATAAGTTGGATCTCTTTAGTCATCTTTCAATTTGTTTTAATATGGGCCTATCCCAAATTTATCTCTCCGCTATTTAATAAATTCGAAAGATTAGACGATGAAAATCTTTCAAATCAAATTGAGAAGCTAAGCTCTGATATAGATTTACAATTTAAGGACTATTTTGTTATGGACGCATCCTTGAGAAGCTCTCATGGAAATGCTTATTTTACAGGTTTTGGGAAAAACAAAAGAATTGTGTTCTTCGATACACTTTTAAAAACTCTTAATCACTCTGAGGTCATCGCTGTTTTGGCACATGAACTGGGACATTTAAAGAAAAGGCATATTTTAAAATCGATGGTGTTAAGTACTATTTTCTTAGGTTTTGGATTTTACTGTTTATTTCTTTCGATGAAACTAGATGCTCTCTACAATGCTTTTAACCTTGAGCAATCATCTCATATCGCGATAATGCTTTTTACTTTCTTAGTTCCACTTATTACGTACTTCTTCACACCTTTTGGAAGCTGGTTATCTCGCAAAAATGAATATGAAGCTGATTTATTTGCATCGACATATGCTGATGGGCGACAGCTTATAAGTGCTCTTTTAAAAATGTATAGAGATAATTCAAGTACGCTGACACCAAGTCCACTTTATTCAAAGTTTTACCAGTCTCACCCTCCAGCAATAGAGAGAGTGAGGTTTATTGAAAGTGTTATGAGTAAATAGATTCTATTAAAGATTCTTTTAAAAACTTAAAGTACGGTTTTTTATATTTTTCAATTTCATTATGTAACTCGTGATAGCCATCTTTTACTTCAAGTAAACTTGCATTCTTTTCAGTTGTTTTGAAGTAATTTGCAGCCCTTTGGGCATCAATTAGTACATCGTTTGTTCCTATTGCTACATAAAGCGGACATGAAACTCTTAGTTTTCTAGAAAACACCTCTTTTGACTCTGCAAGAATACTAAAGAACAATTTTGTTTCAATTTTCAAACTGTTTTTAGGATCTTTTATATAAGCTTCATAAACTCTAGGATCATGAGATAACTTTTTAATATCTAGCATGCCACCTAATGCGATTGAGAGACCAAGGTTACTTAAGGTTTTACTAATCCCAAGAGGTGCTAGATGGAAGAAACTACCGAGAGCTCCTGGAGCTGCAACAGGCGGTCCACTTAAAAATACTTTCTCTGGATAAAAGTGAGTACTTGCGATCTTTTGCATATATGAAGAAGTAATCAATGCTCCCATTGAATGACCAAATAAAATATAACGATCCATTTGAAACTTTTCTTTTAAATAGTTCAAGATAATATCAAGGTCTTTGGTGTAGTCTGAAAATGAATCAACACTTACTCTTTTCCCATCGCTATCGCCATGGCCACGAAGATCATAACGACAAATATTGAAGTACTGCGAAAAATTTCGATCCATATATTGATGTCTGTCTGAATGTTCCCCTAGACCATGAGTAACAATTAGCCACACAGGGCTTCCATTTTCGACAATTGACGCTTCTAGTTTAAGTCCGTCAAAGGTTTCAATTTTATGTTTTTCTGCGATCATTTCTTCCCCTTTACAGGTTTCATCTTTCTGACATAATAGCTTAATGTATTGTCCAGTTTGTTTAAATTCTACATTAAAAGTTGCCCATCGTGGAGTAGTTAAAGTTTCCTTTAATGGAAAGGCTAAGCCCACGAGTCAATTTATCTTCAATCTGCAATCTGACAGTAAAAGTCAATTAATTGCAGCTTTCGAGAAGGTACTGGATGAGTATTTTTCCTGGTACTCCACATTTACTAATCAGAGCACGATTAGAAATATAGAGCTTACTTCATGTGACTTTGTTTGTTCAGATGGTTGTAAATTGACTCTTAATCATAAGATAAGTGTGATTGACATCCTTTTTTCTAAAAGCGACTTTAAAGCTTCAGTAGATAAGGTCGGACTTATTCACGCTACCCCAGTTGAGTTACAGAGGTAGTTCTATTTTTATTTCAATCTCAAGATATCCACTATAACGAAAATCATTTGGATCAAGATTATTTACTGAAAAGTATGTATCAAACTTTATGTTTGTTGATTTTTTTAACATTGGAACCAAGTTAATTGGGTTTACCTTAACATCGGTACACGTAAGTATTGTGCATCCTTCAATCTCATAAACTCCAATATCTCTTATCGATTCTTTTTGTTCTGTTATAGTCTTAAAGAATAGTTCTCTATCTTTTTCAGAATAAAGCTCAATAAATAAGCTCTTACCTAAAAATGTAAGATCTTTAACTGATTTCTTGAAAGCATTTCGTTTAAAAAATTTCTTTGTTTCTAAAATACTATTTGTATCAATTCTTGCAATAAAGTTTTTACCACTATCTCTTAAGTTATTTCTTCTTCTTAGCTTTCTAGCCTTCTTTATGTTTTCTTTATTATCAAGTTTTGCAACGTTTAGGTCATAAAAAAGATTATTATCAATCTCTCCAGTATCCTTATTTAGATAATCTAAAAAGTCAGTTGGCTGTTTTCCCCAAGCCCTGTCTACGTAGTTTTTGAACTTCTCGGGAGATAAACTCTCAGGCTGTGGGATATCAAGAAATGCTAGGTCTTCTGGCTTTTGAATAGTTGAGATGTTTAAGAAGAATTTTTCTAAAAAGAAAAGCGATGAAGGACTCTCTACATCTGCCACCTTACAAGTCGGATCATTTGGATCACATGGCTCAATTGCAAAAAATAGCTTTTTAATTTTTACTGATTTAATGTAGTCGGTGTCGATCTCGGGGAAACCGTCGTAATTAGTAGTGTAACGGTATCTATTTTGAACACCTAGCCTTAAGCCTAAATTGTATAGCTCTAATTTAAAAGCCGTTCTAACTCTATCGAGGTATCCGATTTGGTTTTCTGGAAGGCCTGCAATTTCTGCATTATCAGTAGGATTTAAAATATCATCAGCTGAATACCTAGATAGAGTACTCTGAGTCATTGGAATCTTTATCGGAATCGTTACGATCTTACTTCCCTTAGATTGAGTATCAAATCTCTCTGAGAGCTTTTTAGCATTAGCTAAAGGCGTGATAGAACTATCTTCTTTACAAGAAATTAAAAACGTAGAAATTAATAGAATGGTTAATAAATATTTCAATGTCCCTCCGGTTGAACATTAATCATAGGGGTAAACCACATAAATCTAAACTATAAGATCGACAGTGTGTCATTTTTACACACCGTGTTAGAATTTCCGTGATTATGATCTATAAGTCCTCTACACTGTTAATACATTAAACATTTGGAGAGATGGACAGTGAAAAACAAAAAATTATTATTATTTTTAGGCGGCTTAGTTTTATCAAACATGGCCTTCGCTCAGTACTATAAGACTTTACCAAAAGGTGTAAGGCTTGGAGTTTACAGAAATGTAAAAACTGCAGTCGACTCTACTTATAATAAAACTGGAAACGAATCACCTCTATCTTATCAGATTGAAGCCAATGTTGATTTTCTTGAATCTATTGATAATGAAACTATTCAAACGGCACTAGCACTTCTAAAGCCATACCCGACAGCTTACGAAAATTTAAATTTAGGTGAATACAAGATTGATGCAAAAGCAGATGTAGAAGTTGATGGATATGGATTTGCTTATGGAATCACTAACAAGGTAACGGCATACATGGCACTACCTGTTTATAAAGCTAACGTAAAACTTGATTATAAAAGAACTAAATCCAATAGTTACGATACAATTGCAAACAATCTTCAAGACAATACAAACGATGACTTTGCTCAAGCCATTGGTACATTTGTTGATCAATACTCTGGTCAGTTAGATGTTGATAGCGGTTTTTTACAAAGTCTAGTAGTTAACGGCTTAGGTTACGACGAAGCTGGAGACTGGAGAGGTGAAGGTCTTGGAGATATTGAACTCGGGATTATGTATAACTTTCTAACGACTAATAAATATGGACTACTTCTAAGTGGTGGAACAGTTGCACCTACCGGAAGAGTAGATGATGCTGATATCATTCAAGATATTGGTTTTGGAGACGGTCAGTGGGATATCTTCGCTGAATTTGGTGGAAGTTACCATCTATCCAGTAGATTTGTTTTTAATTCTTTCTATAGATACACATATCAGTTTGCAACAGATAAGAACTTAAGAGTTCCTTATAGTGGCGATGTGAGCTTTGGTGATGAGAAAAAAACATACAAAGAGAAACTTGGTAATAAGGGCCTGCTTCACTTATCAACAGACTACTATGCAAATGACTGGATTGTTATTAATGCAGCTTATGAATACAGCTCTATTGATCAAGCTCAATATACTGCAAGAGATATAGATTACGCTTATTCTGAGGAATTCCTAGCTAACAATACTAACTCAGACGCTCACAATGTTAGACTCACTAGTGAGTTTACAACAGTTGGCCTTTACCAACAGAAAAAGTTTGCACTTCCAGCTGTTGTAAAGTTCATGTACCAAACCATGTTAGATGGTACTAACACGGCTAAATCAGATAGATATGAAATTGAATTAAGAATGTACTTCTAGATCTTGAGCTTGTAGCCCATTCCCCAGACAGTTTCTACTGATACACCTGCGGGCTTAATCTTTTTTCTAAGAGAAAAAATATGCACATCAATATTTCTATCGGTCATTTTTTCATCTGAAAATTGAGAAATTAATTCCTCTCGCGATACAGGTTTTTCTAACTTTCCATAAAGGTAACTAAAGATTATGAACTCACGTTTTGTAAGTGAGATTGTAAAGTTGCCTTTAAGAAATGAACTTGCTTCAGGAAGAAGTCTAATCTTTCCATCAGACTCTAATGCAGCACTAGACAGGGAAAGTCTTTTTAAACTATTTTTAGCTTTTTGAACGATTTCGTCTATAAAGTATGGCTTCTTAATATAATCGTCAGCACCCCGGCTTAAACCTTCGAGCATGTCCTGATTTTCGATAAATTTAGACAACATAAAGATAGGAGATAATCCGTCTTTTTTCCTGATATTTGAGACAATTTCAATACCTGGTTCATCTGGAAGATTCCAATCAATGATATAAAGACCTTTAAAATTGTCATCTTTATTTTGATAAAATTCTTGAGAGGTAGAAAAGCCACGAACCTCGTAACCCTCTTTTGACAGGGACTCTATAATAGATTCCCTGTTTTGTTTTTCATTACCAATAACATACACTGTTTTAACATCAACCATAACAACTCCATTTCAACTTAATAATAACAACCACTTGGATGTGGACTTAGCGTATGTAAATATTACCCTAAAAGTCAGATAATTTAAAGATTTACTTAATTTGGACAGTTTTTACCATATTGCGTACAAAATGTTTGCAACGCAGTACGTCATAGTGTATATTTATCATACTATTACAGTCAGATTTTGTAGAAGGATTCAACAAAGACTTAATTAATCCGAGGTATAAACGTGAAACAGACGAAAAAAAGTCGTAAAGAGTACAATCCAAACCTAGGTTTCATAGGTAACGCAGAGGTTGTGGTCTCAAATTATCTATTTAGCGCCAAAAAAATGCGCTCGGCCTATGTTCATGCTAAGCCATTAGCAAAACGTATATTAGATCATGAGGTAAGTACCCATTATCAGGAAAGTAAGAAGCTTACAAAGTTTCTTAAAAATAGGGACTTAACTTTTTCTAAGAAAACATCAAAGGGATATAAAACATTTGTTGTGCCTTGTACGACGACTGTGGTGCCGGTTCAAAAATCACTTTTCAATGATGTCGAAGAAGCAGCTCAAAGGCTTATGATCTCATTGAGATCTGTTCTTCAAGATATATATGGATCTGATTCTCTAGAGGCTTCTAGCTTTGTAAAATCTCTTCCAGAAGGTGTTCGTAAAATATTTATTGAATCTATTAAAGATTCATCTTCTTACTACCCGCAACTTCATCATAAAAATATGAAAGACTATCCATTCTTGGATAATGTTGGTTTGGATCTTGTTCTCGTTGAAGATTATCTTCAACAAACAGGTGATGTTCCAAAGCTTATCGCAAAAAATAAAGAGAATGAACTTCCTGGTCTTCCGTTTAGAATTCTAGAAATAAATGCTGGATCACCTTCTGGTGCTTCAAACAATATGAATATGCTTGAAGGTATCTACAAGCAAAACCCAGAGATCTTAGATTCTCTAGGTAAAGTTATGCCTAACGATCACTTTAAAATTTTAGGAGAAACTTATAAGTCTCTTGGTGAGTCGTGGACAGGAATAACTGATGGT
>Ga0307982_1000101_pt1 | contig 61983 bp, 61 predicted proteins | sample OrgLakmetagen989_FD_201847 | JGI IMG/M metagenome (GOLD analysis project Ga0307982, IMG submission 201847) | Saline water microbial communities from Organic Lake, Antarctica - #989 | ecosystem: Environmental > Aquatic > Non-marine Saline and Alkaline > Saline | place: Antarctica: Organic Lake... | reverse complement strand
GCCGAGGTCATAGTACCCATGGGAAACGAGGTGCATAAAACTGCATAGGTCTCATAAGTGGGGAAGGACTGAACGCAGTCCTTCTGGAAATTACAATGGGAGCATTGATTTTCGCTAATTGGGTGACTGATTCCCAAAAAAATCTGTAGCCTTTTGAAAAAGTACAGAATAGTTTCAATTGGTGTAAAGAGCGATTGGAAAGATGGATTGCGAACCGCCGTATACGAGACCCGTATGTACGGTGGTGTGAGGGGTGCACTCCGTCAATTAATGGCGGAGCCATCCACTCGATTACCTGCTGGCCATTGCCTAAATTTATATTATAAAGGCGGTTCGTTCTGTTCATTAGTGAGTTTTTCAATGAATATGTTATTCCTGTTTTTTGCTCTTTCAAGTAATGTTGAATATTTAATTACTTCTGTATATAAGGAACCATCCTTTCCTTCGTTTTTAAACATTCCAGCTATAGTTTTTGCTGGTCTGAATACATAATCAAAATTATAGGCATTTTTAAAATCCGCATCGTGGGCTCTAACGTCATTCGCTTCAATTTTTTCACCGATTAAATATCCGTAGAAAGTTGTTAGTTTTAATTCAGGAATTGCAAAATTTCTTAGTATTGTAGAATAATTATTAATTTGTGTCAAATGTTCAGCTACACTAACTTCAGGGTTTTTAAACTCAATAATAATACATTTAGATTCTTGAGGAAATAATAAGATATCAGGTCTTTTATGCAATCGGTTTTGACCAAGAGATTTTATAAATTCTTCTTCTTCTTTATTTAGGTCTTGGCGAATAATATTTTCTCCTTTAAACTTTATTTCAGATAGTTTAAACTCAGAGACTCCTTGAAAATAAATGAAGTCTTCATTAATAATCCATAAGTCGCTTTTATCAGGTGTTGTACTCGATTGCTGAAAAATTAAGTTGTGAAGTAAAGCTTCATCATTATTTCTTGAACCATCGTTTTGAACTGATAGTTTTTTATCTAAAATCAATGAAAACAACTCAAGTACAAGTTTTCTTCGTGCAACGTAATGAGTTAATTCTGCTTTATTCTGTTGTGGAATTACTCTAACTATTTTGTTAATTTCTTCATCAAGTGTATTTAAGTAATCATCAGAAGTAGTATCTAAATGATTTAATTTATCTATACTAACTTTTAAATTTGAATTTAATTCAGCTTTTTTCTTTGCTTCTGCTGTATAGAATTTTTCTAATATTTTCTTATCGCTATCATTGATAGAAATTTCGATTTCGGAATCTAAATCTTCAGGCAACAAAAACATTTCCTTTAGATGCTTTAAATCTAACTGATGCTTTTCTTGCATCTTTTCTATTTGTGGATACAAATTGTAAATACAACCATTTATTTCCATTTCTAGCTGGTCAAGTATGATTTCATCTTCTTGAAAAATATCTGTCCCATATGAGAATATGTCGTTATTTGGAAACTCCATTTCTCCTCTTTCATTTGTGTCTTTATCGTCAAAATAATCACTAGATATTAAGAAAAGTAAATGGCTATTATCAATAACCTCGTCTTTTGCTAGTAAATGTAGGTTGATTTCAAAATTCTCAATTATTTCATCTTTACTGGTAAGTTTTAAATCATTGTGTTTTAAAAATGATTTATCCAGTTTGTACGAGTTTATTGTAAATGTTTCAAATTTGTCAGTAGTTATGATTGATTTGGCATCATCTGAAATCTTTGAGTAAGGTACTTTTACGTTATCAGATTTATCAATTTTTGGAATGTCAGATTTAGAGATTGTAGATTTACCTTCTCTATCATTGAAAACAAAGTGCTCTATAATTATTTCAGGTAGGTGTTCATTATTAAGGCAAAAGTATTGGATGTATCTTTTTAAAAGAGAATCCTTTAAAATAACATCATTCAATGTGTGATAAATGTTTCTCGTTTGGTCTAAAAGGCCATCAAAAGTTAACATTGTTCCTGATGAATCTGCATCTGTTTCAATATCACTTTTATGAAATATTATTGAATTTTTTTTAAGATAATCCTTTTTTTTAGAGACAAAGAATTCTCTTTCCCTAAAACTACCATTGTCTTGATATTTACTTTTTATTCTTGTTGTGTCAAAATAGTGCGCAAATTGAATTCTTCCAGAACCAAGGTTTTTGAATCCCTTTGTAAAATCTTTATAAGTATTAAATCTTTTAAATTCTTTATCGTCAAAGCCAATACCATTATCACTAATTTGAAGTTTAGAAAATGTTAAGCTTTGGTCAGTATTTTGCGTTGAATATATTTTTATTTCTATTTTCCCTTTGAAGCTTTTGTTTTTATTTTCTTTGATTCGAATTGCTTCAAGTGAATTTGTAAATGCTTCGTAAACTGGTTGTAAAGAGATTTTTGAGCGTCTAATATCTCTGATTACACCTTCATAATAAACACCATCTCCACTTATATATGTGTTATTTTTAAATTTCATTTTCAATTATTATTGGTAGAACAAAATACGCATATTTCATTCATTTTATTTTGAAAACCGATTTTTTTTTCGGCTTGCAGGTAACGATTCTCGGCTTGGCGATGTGGCGGATTAGGAAGCCGAAACTTTCTATTATCACTAAACTTCAAAGGTGGTAAAAATGGTCGATTTAGCACTAAAACCGCCATCTTGCCAAACCGATGTTAGCAACTGGCGATTATTCGTTGAACAATGGTTTTACATAATCTATCAAAGTTGTACGTCCTAACATAAATCTGAATATTAGATTCATTATAATTCCACTACAATCCTCAACTTGTACAGGCTCATTTAGTTCAAACATTGCTGGTTGCTCTTTTCCTCCTTGGATAGCAATATTGTCAGCATAAAAATATCTTCTTGGCGTATCAAGTATTGGATTTAACCTTCCTTTTAGTCCATTAATATTACACGTACTATGGCAAATAATCGAACCTATGTTTTCGACAGATTTTAATGTTATTTTTAAATCCTCAGTTGTATCAAATTGTTCTAATACTGATGATGGATAATCAGGATGAGATACTAATACAGAATAAAGTCTTCTTGTAGCAATATTAAACGTAGCGTTCCCTTCATTGTCTGTTGTGCTATCTAATGTTGTTCCATTATCTGCAATCAAACAGACCTGGACATCTTGAATTGGAATATCATTAGTTATTACCGTTAATCTAATTTTTTTAGGGTCTATTTTTGGAATAGTAATGATTGCTGATAAAGCACTTCTTAAATTTTCACTAGGAATAGTTCCACCACTATAAATTAGTTTCTTTTCGATAATTGAAACAAACTCTTCAGGTGTTTTATTCTGAAGACTTATATAACCAGTTGTTGGCAGAACTCCCGAAATTTCCGTATCATCAAATTTTGCAGGAAGTACATATTCTGAGTTTTCTTGGAATGCCCTTGCTTGCATCGATTGTCTTTCGTGATTAGTCCACAGTTTTTTGCTGTAATCTTCTGAAATAAACATTATTGTAAATCTTGCCTGATTCATATATACATCTGACAAATAATCGTAAAGATTCTTCCCCCATAAATTGGCCTCTTCAAACTTATCGTAAAATGTTGTAATTCCTTTTTGATTTAGAATATTGGCAACTCTGTCAACGTATTCTCTTTGCTCTCCTGCAAATGAAAGGGCGATATCAAATTTTGTCTTTCTCAATATATTTTGTTTTTTTGCGGAATATTTCTTTCGCTTGTTGCTAACTTGTTTGTATAAGATTAGATTCTGTGTTAGTATGCAACAAAAAACCCATATTTTTTTTATTTTTGTTTTTCAAAACGGCTTTAAGCTAGTTTCTAAAGGGCAGTTTCTATTTCTAATAGAGTTGCCCTTTTTTGTTGCTCATAATTTTGATTAAACCCTTGTTTGTTTTTATAAACGACGTAAATTAATTCTAATAGTTTTCTTTGAACAGCGATCAACCCTTTCATTTTTATACCACTTTTAGAAACTAATCTTAAATATAATTCTTTATGGTTTTTATTATATTTTACTGCAGATAATGAGGGTAAATGCATCGCTTTTCGCAAATTACGGTTCCCTTTTTTTGATATCCTAGTTTTAGATCTTATAGAGGTTCCTGACTGTTTTTCTTTTATATCTAAGCCTGCATAGCTTGTGATTTGCTTTTTACTCCTAATCAGTTCAAATCCATTTGTTTCTGCTATAACAATTACCGCTGTTAGTATGCCTACACCAGGGATTGTACAGATGTTTTCTAATTCTTTTTTTAATTCAGGATCCTTATTTACTATGTCTTGAATTTCTAACTTAATCTCCTTTTCTTGTTGATTAAGAAATTTAATCCTAGCGTTTAAACGCTTTAAACTACTCTTATTAGGTTCTGCTTCAGTTTTTTCTGCATGCAGTTGGTTTTTCACAATTACCCGTTCATCTACTATTTGGCTACGTTCTCTTGTAAGTTGCTGTAGTTCTGTGTACACTTTTTTTGGTTTTGTCCAACACTCTAATTTTCGCTCTAAACCAAACTGACAAATGGCCTGTGAAGCTGTCTTGTCGGTAATGGTTCTCACATCTAGAGTTCGCATATAATTACTAATCTTGTTGGGTAATACAATGCTTAAATTACATCCTTTTTCATCTAAATAATAAGCAAATTTTTGATGATAAACACCTGTTGCTTCCATTACAAACTGTGGATTTACATCTCTATTTATTAAGGGATTTAACCATTTAAATAAGTTAGCAAAGCCTGTTTTATTGTTTTTAAAGACTTTGTAAGCATATAGATCTAACGTGAAATCATTATGCATTTTCCCTAGAGTTACCACTAATTCTTTTTGAGCTACGTCAACGCCCAACACTTGTTTTAAAATTTGTTTCATTTTACATGATTTTTTAAAGCATATAAAGTGACTATCTTTCCTCGTTTTTTCTCCTAGTTGGATATTCTGGATATAACTTTTTATAATTATTCCTTACATTCTGTTCAAACTCTAAAAGATAAAAAAAAGTGAGGTGATTTCTAACCAACAATATACTTCTAGAGTTATTTAGTTGCGTGTGTACTCTCACTTTCTTCACTTTATTATTGCTAAATTTATATATCAATTAACTTCTTTTACAAACATAGGAGTTGCGTGGTTTAAACACTAAAGTTAGCAAATAAAATATGAACCAAGAAAGTCCGTTTGGACTTTCCTAAATAAGCTAAAACCAGCAATTAATTTTATACGGTGTGTGTGCCCAGCATGGGCGTCTTTACTATATCGAAGATATGGTATTAATCTAGAGGGTGCAAGTCCCTTATGGGCAGGGGTAACGCCTTGAACCATTAGTAAGCTGCAAGGTTGCCAACCGTGAGGTTGGGACTGAAGGAAGCAGGACTACAAAACTCGGTTCTGACGAACAGAAACCGTATACGAGGCATAAATGGACGGGTAAGCAACCACATCATTGCAACGCCCAAAGAGTACCAAAAGTGCATCTATGTAGATACGGCAGCAATTGAGTGAAAGAAGATGCAATTACCTGGGGAGGTCTCTACAATCACGAGTTGGTTAAGTAGAGAAGTCAGCCGAAGTCATAGTACCTACAGGAAACGAGTTGCCATCAGATAGGCATAGGTCTCACCAGTAGGGAAGGACGGAACGTGATCCTTCCAGAAATTAGGATGGGAGCCATTGTTTTCGCTATTGGGTGATGGATTCCCTAGAAAACAGGTAGCCTATCCAGAAAGTATGGAATAGTTTCAATTGGTGTAAAGAGCGATTGGAAAAATGGATTGCGAACCGCCGTATACGAGACCCGTATGTACGGTGGTGTGAGGGGTGCACTCCGTCAATTAATGGCGGAGCCATCCACTCGATTATCTGTAGCCCTTTCTATTCATCATAATCTTCAAGGTCATTAAATTCTATTAATTTATGTTCAGGTGATGATTCATAGAATAATTTAAAAAAATCAGTATGAGATGAGCCAAATAAAATCAAAATTCTGTCATCAGCTGAAATAACATTTCTTTCAATGTGATTTAAAATTCTAATATTTCTACTCATCGAGCTTAAAGTAAGTATGTCAGCACCATCTGTATTTTCATACCCAAATGTTCCAGCGAACAGACTGTAAAATCCTCTTTTTTGTCTAATTGGTGAATTAAGTATTTTAAAATAATCAAGCATTGAATTTTCTAATTTTAAGCTATCATCCATTTCATATGATTTCATATACCTTTTACCAATGTCACTTTCTAAGAAATCTTTTTGTAAATCGAAGCCTTTGCTTAAGTCTAAAGCGGATCAAACAATATTTTAGGGGAACAGTCCCGATTAAGCAAATAATTTAGTTAATCTATATAGAAAGAATTTCACATCTCTAACGCCTCTAAACTGTGCTCTGAACTCTTTAATTTTAGCATTAAAAGATTCTGCTGAAGCATTTGTGCTTCTATTATTAAAGTAGTTTAATATGGGTACATAATGCATTTGGATTGACCTGGCAATCGTACTAAATGATTTGAACTGAGATTTTTCAACTTTATCATACCAATGTGCTAACTTTAATCTGGCAACATCTTTATGTGTATTGTTTTCAAAGATATAGGTTAATTTTTGTGCTAAATTGTATGCTTTTTCAATGGTTGGGTATAATTTAAATAGAATTTCAGCCCTTTCTCTCTGTCTTACTGTCCATTTTGTTTTGGATTTGAATAATAAATATCTGCTTCTAGCGAGTAGTTGTTTGTGCGTATCTCCATTGCCCAGAAGTTCATACTTATATGTATTCCCTTTCTCCCGAGCCTCTAGTATATCTCTATTTTCCTGCTCTATGATTTCCCACCTTAATCTTATACGCTCTTCTTGTACTGCTTCTGAGGCCAATTTTTGGACATGAAATCTATCGGTAACTATTTCTGTTTTAGGAAAACATTTTTTAGCAATTAAATTCATGCTACCTGCCATATCAACTGTAACTTCTTTTACCACATTTCGTCTCTCTAGAGGGATCTTATTGAGTATATTAATGACATCGATGGCTCTAGTTCCCTTTACAATAGCAACTATACTCCCTTTTTTACCCTGAGCATTCTTGTTGGTTAAGATGGTGTATAGCTCACCATTAGATAAAGAGGTTTCGTCTAGACTTAAATATGTGCCGATATTCTCTGCGTAGAGTAGCCAATCTTCTGCATGTTCTTTTTGTATCCAATCTTTAAAATCACTAAGATGGTTTTTGTAATGATATTGAAGAATCCTACCATTGATTTTATAATAATCTCCAAAGCGTTTGGCACTCACAGCATGGGTATCAAGCGATACCTTTTAAAAAAGAGGCAAACTCGCTGGTGATACGAGTGCCTTTTGCTATTAAATCCCAATCTCTTTTTACAATCTTACCTGTATCAACGAGCGTCCAGCGTCTCCGTTTTATGTGAAGTAATACTGATTTTCCTCTGAGTGGAAAATCCTCAATTATTATTTCAGGGGAGAAACCTTTGGAATGAGAGAGTTCCGATTCATATTCTTGGGGTAGTGTATTCTTCTGTTCCAAATAGAAATGAATCTTATCTTCAGTAGACTCATGTTTTGTAATATCAAAGTACTCTAAGATGCCTTCTGGTAATAAATAACTAACTAAATCTAAACTCAAATTCTATTATTTTATAAGGCTAAGATAAACGAATCCCCCTAAAATATTGCTTGACCCTCTAAAGCGTAGCTTTTGGTTTCTGGATTACTATATAATGTTTGAAAGATTGTTTTTTCATCTACACCATATAAAGTATCGAGTTTAAAATTATCCATCAACCTGTAAGCCACTTGATCAATTTCATCAGCTGTTAATTTATAATTTCCATTTTTATATTTTCTGTAATTTTTCATTAAAATATTATCCCTGTTAAAATCTTCAACAAATATTTTAGTTGGCTTAAAAAGAGAAATATATTCTATCAACTCTTTAATTTCTTTTTGCTTTTTTTTTAGACAAAATATCAACTCTTTTATCTTTATCAGTTTTATAAATATCTTCATCGTAATAGGCAAAATGAAAAGTTCCAACTACTAAGACTTTTGGAAGTTTTTTGTCACCTATCAATATATCATCAATATTTATTTGAGCTTTTAAAGAAGTAAATGATATTATTAATAAAAGACAAGCAAGTTTAAATTTTTGATTCATAATTGTTGGTTTTTTTAGGGTTACAGATAACGGTCTTATGTATAAAGCGTAGTGCAGAAAATAAGCAGCTACTTTTCGGATTAAACACAAGCCGTGTTTTTAAATTTTACTGATTATTTTATCCACTTCTTTAATAAACTATCAATCTCTTTTTCGCTCTTTTGACTATGTCCGACCTTTGAATACACAATTTTTCCTTTAGGATCAATTATGTAGAAAGTAGGATAGGCTCTAACGTTATATTCTTTCGTGACTTTATCATCTACAAAATAGTAGGATAGCTCATTTTATTAATCTCGATAAATTCATTCAGCTTTTCTTTATTCTTTTCTTTATTGTCAACTGGATTTAACCCAAGAATTACTAAATCTTTAGTTGGATATTTAATTCTTAACTTATTTAATGATGCTATTGCTTTTATACAAGGAAAACAGTCTTTAAACCAAAAGTCTAAAATTACATATTTGCCATTATAATCCTTTAATGTGATTGAGTCGATTTCTTTAAACTTTAATCCTTTAAATTTAGGCGCACTTGAGCCAATAGACAATGGCTCCATTTCTTTAGGATTGGGTTCTTTATAATCTTCAATTTCATAGTCTCCTTTTAATCTATCAAACTCTGCTTTTAATACTTTATCGTTTACATCATTAAATTTCTCATTTGAAAAATGCCACTCATTATATTGCCATTCATTTTGAAACTTTACCGAATAAGTAATGCCTTTTAAATAGTTATCATCATTAAAATAAAATATCTTTTTCTCTTTTTCAATTGGTAATTCATCTTCAAATCCAAATTCTATCGTACTGAGATTCTTTTTATCTATTAAGGTGTCATTTAACTTTGCAACAATAGTTGAATCTTTTAGATATTTCGAAAGCCTGTTAGGTTTGAGAAAATAAGAGTCAAGAACTCCGCTAACCGTGTTACCTCTAATTATCCAATCTTGTCCTTTTTTTGGGAAGAATTTTTTTATTTTTTTGCTGTTATGATTAATAATATAAATATTCTCTAAATCATAATACCTGTCAATACTATCATTTTTAATCCAAAAACTACCACCGAAAATAGTATCGGACTTATGTTTGATTAATCTACAATTTGAATAGTAGTTCAATGTATCTTGATTAGAGCTGAAATATTTCATTTTGTAATGAACATCATATTCCCAGGATTCAGAGTTTGATATTCGGTTTTCAAATTCAGATACAATCGAATTAGCTGTCTTTTCTTTCTGACAATTAACCATAATAATACTTATAACTAAAATGTAAAATATTGATTTCATATGTTTCTCATAATTGTTGGCAATGTTGTTACCAGTAGTTTTTATTCCATTGTTTCAATTACCATCACTTCTTTTCCTTTACTTCCCAAGTAGTGAACCAATAATTTTTCATAAACTTTATATCCATCATCGACATTGGTAAATATGATTAAACCGTTTTTAGTTTTAGGAAATATAAAAACTATTGCTTGTGCTCCCCTATCTGCTCCGCCATGTGATAAAGCATATTGACCATCTTTAAAATCATAAATTTCAAAACCAAGTCCAAAATGTTTTCCTTTTGTACTTTCAACTTGATGTGTTGTCATATCTGTAAATACTTTTTCCGTAATCCCATTTCCATTCATCACGCTAACTAAGAATTTACCATAATCCTCAATTGTAGTCAATAAATCGTCTGCTCCGTTTGGTGTTTTGTTTTTGATTGTTTCATATGAATTTCCTTGATTATCAAATCCTCTGGCAAATCTCGTTTCGTCCACATTTGAATTCCAAATATATTCGGTGTCGTCCATTGATAACGGTTCAAAAATTAATTCGGTTGCTAATTCGTTCAATGACTTCTTAAATTTACTTTCCAAAGCTTTTCTCAAATATTCTATTCCTTCTCCTGAATATTGATATTGTGTACCTGGCGAAAATTGGAATGTTAATTTATTTGATTTATTGGAATATCTCCAATTTGGGAAACCGCTTTGTTGGCTCAAAATATGTCGTGTAGTCAATTTTTTACTTCTCGGGTCGTCGGCAACATCGGGGTCAGTCCAGTACTTAAATATCGGTTCATCTAAATCCCATTTTCCAGTACTAACGAGTTTTAACACTACCATTGCTGTAACTGGTTTCGCTAAAGATGCTACATTAAAAACTGTATTGTAAGGTGCGGTTTTTCCCTTATCAAGTTCGCCAAATACCTTTACCTGTTGAAGTTTCCCGTTATTAATAACACCAATTCCTAAAGCTGGAATATTGATAGACTTTAACCATTTTTCAATTTCTTTGTCATTATCGAACATCGAAGTTGCATTGGAAATGTCAAAACTTGCTTGATGATCAAAACTTAAACTTTCGGTCAGTTTCCATTGTCCATTTTCTAAAAGCCAAACATTTGAGAATTTAGCTGAACTCGCAAATTTTTCTTCTTTTCCTTCTATTGTCTCATAAAATCGATGTGCACCATTTTGAATTGCTCCATATATAGTGTCATTTTTATAAAGTGGATAAATTTCTGTACTATTCTTTATTAATTCCCTTCTTGATTGATACTTATCTGGCGAACTGCACAATCCATTTTTAATATTATATAAAAATTCTTTTTTATCGGAAATCCCGTCTTTATCGTGTAAAAATTTGAGATTTTTGCTCAATAAGTTTTCAAATTGACTAATGTCACAAGTATTGAAACCTACATTAAAAAGTAGGCTATCTTTAATTAGTATTGTATTATATAATTCTAACTTTTTGTCAAGTTGTGCTATGCTACTTGAACTAAAAATGATTAATATAAAAAGTGATAAGATGATTTTTTTTGTCATAATGAAATCGGTTTTACTATAAATAGATATTTCGAGCAAAGATTGTAAAATCACTTACTTTAATATGAAAATCAATCTGACAATTACCCGACAACAACTTGACAAGTTTTATATCATGCTAAAATTCAGCTTATAATAAAGTTTTTTAGTTCTGTCTATTTCTATTGCATTACGAAGGATAATGAAAACATTCGATAAAATAATAAGTATCATAAGGACTAAGGTAAACTTGTTTCCAAGTTTCAAAAAGATACCGAGCATAAATATAACTGGTGATAAAATTGTCCAAAGTATCTGTAATGAAATAAGCTGTTTAGTTATAACACTTTTTTGTTTCATTTTGAGCGTCAAAATAAGAGGAATAAGGATATTCAATGGCGGAATAATGATAAATGGAATTGAAGAAAGGTTTATTAATTTCAGAAAGGAATAGTTAATCAAAACCACTTCTTTGGTTTCTTTTTTATTTGCTGAAATTTCAATTTTTTCTTGTTTAATCTTTTTGCACAGCAATTCATTTTCTTCTATCATTAATGCTTTTGCCAAAACTCGAAGTGTGTAGCCTTTTGGTTCTTTTCCCTTTTCAATTCTTTGTATTGTTCTTGCTGAAATACCCGACTTTTTTGACAACTCTTCTTGAGTCAAATTTTGCTTCTCTCTAAATACTTTTAATATGGACATTCTGGTTATTTTCAAATTACTGGCAACGTGTTTGTAGTCGAGTAGACCAAGGGATTTCACTTCAAGCCTCTCACAGAAATTTGCTTAAAAGTCTCCTCTCAAAAGGCTCTTCAAATGGTATTTATAAATATAAGCTCATCCTTTTTCAAGTTGGCAAATTGTAAATCCAAATTAGCCCATCCCTATGCTCCAGTTCCATTTCACACCCTTTAACACTACTACGAATGTACGACTTCGGAATTTTATCTCTCGATTGTTTCGATTGTATATTTCCCTTTGACCTTTAACGAATCCTAATGCGGTAGTCTTAAACAAGTCTATCATCCATAAGCAGATTCCTAAGTTTCGTAAGTAAGCCCAAGTAGAGTTATTGCCATCTGAATGACGCTAGCCTTACAGAAAATAAATAGATAATCTCTGCAATTGATAGTATCGCTACTATTACTTTTCACTCCGTATGCCCCACGCCATCTGGCTCGTTCGCTAAAAATGTCCTCAGGACATTTTCTTAACGCTTCGTCCTGTAGCTTTTGATTGAAGGTAGCAACTTCTCAGCCTGCCCCGTTTTTCGGGGACACCTTTTTAATGGTTCACTTTAGTTCAACTCCTTTATTTTTACCTGCTAATCTCTAGGACTAGAATCTCCTAAACGCTCAATACCAAGACTATTAATTAAAACACCTTTATGTAGTTTAGAGCCAATGCCCATACAACGACCTTGATGGACCTACCATCATCTTAATTACAGCATTCAACCATATTATTTATTGCCATGTTTGATTCTTGGCACACTATGAACCGTCGGGTGTCTCACGCACGAGCCATTAAAAGTACAAAACTCGGCTGGAAAATTTCCAAGAATTTTCAAGATAAGTACAGACCCAGCAATGGCTTATACAAGGTGTTGTGCAACGTTTTTCTTTCACTTTTAATGTGTAATTTTATTTTTCTGGCTTCTTGTCAGCTATCAATTCGTTAAAAAAATTAGCGACTTTTGATGCTCCAGTTTCCCCTCCTTCATCAATGTTTGATAAAATAACAACTGTATAATGGTCATTCATAAAATCTATTAACTCGCAATGAATTCCGTACCAACCTCCACTATGTCCAAGAATTGTTTGATTATATCTTTGGTCTACACCAATTCCATATCCCATATGTGTATTATAACCTTTCACTTTTGGTTTGAACATCAATTCAGTTGTTTCTTTATTTAAAAGTTTATAGTTTCTTAAGGCTTTTGAAAAATTAAATAAATCGCTTATAGTTGAATAATAAAACCCACCTGGTGATGCTTTTGTTAAATAATAGTCATTTTTTTTGAGGGTTTTATTTTCCCCAAACATTGAAGTGTATCCACTTGCTTTATTGCTCACAATAGAATCAATTTCTAATTCAGTTGTGTTCGGCATTCCTGCAGGTTTGAAAATGTTATCTTTTAAATAATCATAATAGTTTTCATCGGATATCTTTTCTATGATTAGGCCAAGAAGCACAAATCCTGTTGCACTATAATCATATTTAGTTCCTGGTTGTGATAAAAGTGTATCATTAACAAAAAGTGGTACGAAATCTGATATTTTCTTGTAATCTGAATTGTTTATCTTATCCCAGTCCGCTACATAAAAATTATTAAGTCCAGAAGTGTGTGTTAGCAATTGATGAATTTTTACGGAATCTCTCACAAGCTTGTTAGGGTAATCAGGTAAATATTCGCCAATGGGAATATTTAATTTTAATTTTCCTTGCTCGTAAAGTTGCAAAGTTGCAACTGCGGTAAACAATTTCGTAATAGAAGCAATATTGAATTTAGTTTCTAAATTGTTCTTCACGTTAAACTCAATACTTGATAGTCCGTAAGCTCTTTTTTGAATTATTTCGTCCTTATGGGCAACCAAGATTGCTCCCGAAAAATTATCTTGGTTTAGACTGTCAAGATATGAAGCAATTTCAGATTCTATTTTACCGTTAGATTGTCCGAAAGCTAAAGTTCCAATAAATAAAATAGTGGTCGTTAGGTATTTTCTTAATTTAATGTTCATAGGTTTGTTTTAATGTTGCACAACGTTTTGCAGCTACCCGAAGGGCGGGATTTTTACCACTAAACTTCATTCGGAGAACTGAACTTTCGGCTTGCACAAATGTGTCTGCGGAGCACGAAACCCCACCTTTTGGGTAGGTGCTGTTAGCGGTTCGGGCTTCTATTGTCGTCACTGTTTTCATACTTGTTTATATTCCATATTGTACATATCAAATCCGTCTGCCCAATAGTCTTTTATAGTTTCAAATAGTTCAAAACCTTGTTTCTCGTAAAATTTATATGTAGCCTGTGAAGTTCTAACAGTAATTTTTTGAATACTGTCAATAGAGTTAAGTATGTCAATTCTGTGCTTCAATAAATTTGTTCCCAAATACTTTCCATGAAAGTCAGGATGGAATATGTCCCAACTAATTTTACCTATTGTCTTACCGTCTGCAAAGTTAATACCACCACTACCAACAATTTTTCCGTCATACAGTAATACAAAATAGAGTTCTCTTTCTGTCTCTAAATATTTGTTTAAGTCTTCTTCTTCGTCAGTTGCGAAAAATTCTGGTGTATTCAACCTAACCAATTTAATTACATCGTCTTTGTCGTTTGTTTCGTACTCTCTTATCGTAATTAATTTTGTCATTTTAATTGTCAATTTTGGATAGTTCTGTTTCGGTGAAGGTGTTGTCTTAGCCTGACTGCTAACATTGATGTATATGAGCTGTGACGTGTTTTAGCACGAATTACTCCAAATATAAACTAACTTTGGGAAATCCACAGATTTTCCAAATGAGCACAGACTAAGCCATAGCTAATATACTTTGTGTGTGCCCAGCATAGGCATCTTTTTAACCACATTAATGTAGTTAATTAATCTGGATGGTGCAAGTCCCTTATGGGCGGGGGTAACGCCTTGAACCATTAGTAAGCTGCAAGGTTGCCAATCGTGAGGTTGGGACTGAAGATTATTTGTGATTGATTAATGAGCAAATACCACTATAATCCCAATGGATATCGGAATGGTACTGAACTTTTATCAAGTAGGTGGTAGGCCAAACAAATTTCGTATAAGAGGCATAAGCACAGATACGCAATCACATCATTTCAAAGCCCAAAGAGTACTAAAAGTGCATCTATGTAGATACGGCAGCAATTAAGTGAAGGAATATAAAATTACTTGGAGTACGGAGTATCAAATAATGATTTGGTAAATAATTTTAGCGAACGGGCCAGCAGGAGCAAGGTTGAAGGGTAAGTTGGTGTTAGAGGCGTAGTGGCGACTTTTAAGACGTCAACCGTCTACTGGATTGTAATCAGTATTTTATTCAAAATTTTTTAGCATCTTTCCTAATTCAGATTCCATTAAATCTTCTCCATTTGGATAGTACAGTCTAATTTCTATTTTTATATTTTCAAATGCTTCTATTAAGTTTTCTTTTTTAATTCTGAAGTTGATTCGAACAACATTTAATGATTCGTAAGGGTAAATAGGTATATTTCCCTTTATACTTGCTTTAATTCTATTATCGTCTAATCTAGTGAAATTGACACTATTGTCAGTTTGGTTTTTGCTTTGGAAAACTTTAATACTCTCAGGGAAATCAATAAAGTATATGTTTACTTTGTAGTTTTCTTCCATTTTTTCGCCATCATTGTAAATATCCACTTCAATTCCATATTCAATTTCATCATCATCTTCACTTTCTTTTGACTTTAGAACTGATGATTTATCAATAACTAATTTTGATTGGACTTTTCTTCCGTAAAGTTGTCTAATCTCATACTCTTCCATTGGAACAGATTCGAAATTAAAACGTTTATAATATCTCTTGTCTTTACTTATGTGTGGCGCATCCATACTTGATGGAATTTGAACAACATAGATTGTTTTATCAATATCGTTTTCTTTACGAATAGGGAAAATTTTTAGATTTGGAATATTTCTACTTATTGTAGAGCTAATGATCTGCTCTAACCATTCTTTAGTAAATTCATTTCCGTCTACAAAAGAATATTCAGAAGCTTTGTGATTCTTTTCTTCAATTCCATAAATTATTATTCCTCCGTCTGAATTCGCAAATGCAGATACATCTTTAGAAACTTCTTTCTTTTTTGAATCGTTTTTTGAAAGAGCTCCTGCTGATTTAAATTCAATATGAATTGATTCCTCTATCTCATTTTCTATAAAACTTTCAACTGTTTTTATATCGTATGTATCTAATTTATGTAGTTCTGTCATATTGCTTAAAACAATGTTGTATAAGATTAGTTGCCTGTTTTAGCACTAAATTTAATAAATAAATCACAAATAGAAAGTCCATAAGGACTTTCGTAAGTAAACTTAAACTAGCAATTAATTTTATACGGTTTGTGTGCCTAGCATGGGCACCTTTTTAACTTCACTAATGTAGTTAATTAATCTAGAGGGTGCAATTCCTTTATGGGCAGGGGTAGTGCCTCGAACAATTAGTGAGCTGCAAGGTTGCTAATTGTAAAACTAGGACTAAAGGTTATTTACGATTGACCAGTGAGTAAATATCGCTACAAACCTTAGTACTGCGAACAGGAACCAGATAAGAGTCTGTGAGGTTGGATGAGCAAACATATCATTGTTAAGTTCCAAACACTTTAAAGTGAATACTAAAACCCTAGATCAGAGATCAAGGGAAAGAAGATGCAATTACCTGGAGGATGGAGGACAAAGCATCAAATAATGATTTGGTAAATCATTATAGCGAGCGGGTTAGTAGGAGCAGGGGTAACCAAGGGTATGTATACAGGAGAAGTCAGAAAAAGTTATAGTACTCAAAGGAAACGAGGTGCATAAAACTGCATAGGTCTCATAAGTGGGGAAGGACTGAACGCAGTCCTTCTGGAAATTACAATGGGAGCATTGATTTTCGCTAATTGGGTGACCGATTCCCAAGAAAATCTGTAGCCTTTTGAAAAAGTACAGAATAGATTCAATTGGTGTAAAGAGCGATTGGAAAGATGGATTGCGAACCGCCGTATACAAGACCCGTATGTACGGTGGTGTGAGGGGTGCACTCCCTCAATTAATGGCGAAGCCATCCAGTCGATTGTATGCAGTTCTTCTATTTATTAATGTTTTTTAGACTTGGATTTTCTTTTGTATAATATTCTCCAACAACGAGTTCGCTTTTATTAAGTTCCTCTGTAATGTATGAAGTCGTATAAATCATTTGATAATTATCTCCATCAAAATCATTAACTCGTTTAATTAATAAATCTTGAAGATTTTGAGCTCTTTTCATTTCAATACCTTTATCCTCCATATTATCCGCAAAAATAAATCTAGGATACCGCATTTCATCTATATGTAATGACGCTAAAAAAATTGAAAACCTTGCCGCAACTTTTAAGTAAAAATTTGAACTTGCTGAATATTTTGAAAACTTATTTGATAAAAAGGCAATATTATTTGAGTAATCAATGAAGAAATCATTTGCGTTTTTAAACTCATCCTGTCTATCTAAATCATTGTTGAGTAAGTAAATCCCTTCTTCCTTAATTTTTTCGTTTATTGCTTGTTTTAAGATTGTTTGGGCTTTCTCTGTTTTGAAAATATACGCTTTTAAATAACTTACCTCTTTCCCTAGCTGGTTTTTCTTTTGGAGCAATCGGTCATATAGTTCCGCATTTTCTAACATAGTTCTATATTGAAGAATTTCTCCCTCGATAAAACCCTTTTTATTATTAAGATTATCTATCGCTTCTTCATTATAGGACTTAACATCTTCTAATGCTGAATTAACTTGTTTTTGAATATCGTGGAGTTTGCCTATTTCGCTAGAGTGTTTAGATTCTAATTCTAACAAATTTCTTTTGTTAATTTCTAATAATTTTTTTGATTCATTAATTTGAAAACCAATTTCAAGTTCCATTCTCCTGGCTTGTACAACACCAAACGATTCATCTATTGGTTCTTTACATAGTTTGCAATTAGAACCATCTTCATTTAGTTTTATCTTCGATAAGCACTCTGGGCAGTATTCTAAAGGAAGATTGCCTAGAAATTCTCTTGTATGAATTGAATTTTTTAATGCTTTTATTTTTTTGTCAAGTGTCTGTATAAAAAAAGTTGAATCTTCAATTTCGTTATAGAGATAATTAGTTTGATTTTCTATATCAGCAACTATTTTTCTCTGTTTAATTGAAGCTTCATTTAGCGTTTGAAAGGAAAGTTTGGAATCATCTTCATAATTAACTTCCTTTTCTTTATTTCTTATAGAGACAATTTCTTCTTGAATCGTAGATATTTCAACTTCTCTGTTTTTAATCGCTTCATTGATATGTGCTGGGTTGAGAGCAAGAGGGTCAGAAAAAAAATGTGAAGTTGCTTTTATTTCACTTTTAATATTTTCATATTCCTTTTCCGCTGATATCAGACGTTTTTTATTTTCGTACAGTTCTTCATTATATACACCCAACAATAAGTCAGATACAGTTTCTCTTGTCAATTGACTGTCAAAATGTTCATATAAAAACAATGAACTTGTAGGTGATTCTTGGTCAATATACAGAAGCCTTAATATTTGGTGAAAAGTAATATTACTATCTCCTTTTACTATTGGTAAGTCAAGATTATCAAACATTACATTTGAAAAACTTTTCCTATTTTCAGTTGTCTTGTAACCAAATTTCTGCCAACCTTTATCCATTGGAGGATTAAAACTCTCTTCCATATTTCCCCAAAAGAAGTATAGAGGTGTTTGTGTGCCTATATTCCCTTTTTCATCTTTAATAATATCTCGTTTTATAGTAAATGTCGCACCATTGATTTCAACTTCTGCAATGGATTGTGAGCACAACCTACCTTCTGGCACAAAATCATTGAAAGCCCCACCTAATACATAAAAAATAAAATGGGTTATTGTTGACTTACCACTACTATTGTCGCCACGAATTATATTTACGCCTTTATGAAATTTTTCATCATAAGCGATTTCTCCATTTTCAGTATAAATACGGAGTCTATTTAGGAATAAATTATTACGCATCATACTTACTTTCTAATAGGTTAGTTCTGTTCTTTAATCCATCAGTACCGAATAGTGATATTTGGTTAAAATGTGAGGTCATTAAAGCAATTACGTTTTTTTCTTTTGCAGGTAATTCTTCAAAGTTCTTAACAAATTCAGTCAATATTTCTTTATTTATTATTGAAATTCGCTGTTGATTTAAAAAGGACTTATCTATTATGCCATAAGAAGCTATACAGTTAAGTGCAGCTAGTTGGTATGGTTTTATTTTTTCAAAAATTTTTCGATTTTCAGATATTTTCTCATAAGGGTTCATCGAATCTTTTATGAATTGTTTTCTTAACTTTCTTATGTCAGATTCTCCTTGTTTTAGTTTTATTTCGTGAATTTTACTTGGGAATAAGAAATAAAAATCCCAAATTCTTATTCTTTCTATTTCAATTACGCTTTTGTTTTCAAACTTATTCAGAAAGTGAAGTAATCTAAAAATGGTATGATATAAATCTAGAGCTTGGTTATATACTATCATAATTTTTCCAATTTATGTGACATTGACCTGTTAAGTAATAAATCATTCCAAAGATATCGTCAGCATTGTAGTTTAGAACTTCATCATCTTCGCCTTCTAAATTTATTAAATCAAGTACAGGCTGAACTACTTTAATAACTACTTCTTTTAATATTTCATTTTTAGAAGAATCAATCTCAATTAGAGGTAAAATGAATGCTTCGAAATCCATTTTTATTTTAGCAAACAATTGACTGTCTATCCACTGTGCAGATTCAAAAAATCTATTTAGTTGCAGTCGTTTCGCATACTTTTCTTTTCTCCTGATTGCAGAAATAACCTCCTTTTCGTTAAAGCCACCATCATATAATTTGGTTTCAGCATCAATTCCGTCAAGTTTGGTTAAATAGTATTTCAAAGATTCCATTGTCCCTTCATACCGTTCGTCATTTTTGACTTCTTGGTTTAGTTTTTCAAATCTTCGGGCAAATCGTGTTTTCTTTGCAAAATATATGTTGCCTTCAATATTTGCAGCATTTAACTGTGATTGGATTTCACCTTCATTATTTACATCTTGCCCCATTAAAATTTAATATCTCCTGTATTGGTTTGAATATTTATCTGCTTTTCTACTTTACCTTGATTGTTTATATTTTGTTGATTAAGGTTTGTTTTGGCTTCTGTTATTGTTTGGATAAGTTCATTTTTAAAAGATTCATTATTTTGTACTTTTAAAAGTAATTCTTCTTTTATTTTTTCCAATTGTTCCTCATTAGGAGATTCAGGAAATAGTTCTTCTTTCTTTTCTTTTTTGAAAGGTTTCTTTAACATATTCCAAACATCTTCGCCTATTTTTTCAGCAACTTTTTCGCCTGTTTTTGCCAAATAAGGAGAGGCTAAAGCAAGAGCTGTTGTTATTATTGTAATTGGTTCCATTTTTTATTGTTTAGTTCTGTTTTTTTTTAGATTGCATACAACGTTTATGTATATGAGCTGTGGCTTGTTCTAGCACGAATCTCTCCAAATATAAACTAACTTTAGGAAAGCCAAGAATTTTTCAAGGAAGCACAGAACAAGCAATAGCTTCTATACGTCTTAAGTTTGATTTCTAATATAATACTTAGTTTTAGTTATTAATCAGAAAGAACAAAGGAGAGAATTAAGGTTAATATATACGGTGAAGCTTTAGACTTCGACAACATTGATAATCCTCTCTCTTTTACTACTTTAATTACATTCTCCCGATAGCAATTGGGACTGTGAGACATTTGATCTCGTTTTTAAGTTGTTTAATACCAGTAGCTGGTTCTTTCATAAATCAATTCTTATGAATAAATATAAAGAAACTTTTGGAGTTGACATCAGCAAAGATGTCTTTGATGTACATGGTAGTACTACAGGTCATAATCAGTATAAAAATGATGAGTCAGGTTTTAAGAAGTTTCTTAAAAGATTACCTTCTGATTGTTTAGTAGCCATGTAAGCTACAGGCTATTATCATTACAGACTCGCTCAGTTTCCTTACAAAAATGAAGTGGTAGTCTCTGTCATAAACCCTTTAATAATAAAGCGTTTTATACAAATGAAATTAGCAAAAATAAAAACAGATAAGAGTGATGCTAAGATGATTTGTGAATTTGCCTTAATTAACCGAGTGCCCTTATATACTGCTTTAACAGATGTACAGAGTGAATGTTTACAGTTATTTAGAGTGCTAGATAATTTTATAAAACATCGTACTGTTACCGAGAATAAAATGCACGGAGAAGAAGTATTAGGTATTCCATCAAAGTTCACATATCTATCTTTGAGACGAAACAAGAAGCATTATGATAGTGAGATAAAAGCTATTGAAGAAAAGATTCTTTCTCTAGTAAAAGAGGACCAGCAACAACAACTCACATTGCTTATTAGCGTACCTGGCATAGGCTAGAAAACAGCTTTGTTTTTAATCATAGTTACTGATGGGTTTTCTAAGTTTGAAACAGCCTCACAACTTTGCAGCTATGTCGGGATCACCCCAACGACAAGAGAGTCTGGAAGTAGTGTTAGAGGTAGAGCGAGGATAAGTAAGGTGGGGAATAAAAAACTGCGAAATCTGCTGTTTTTATGTTCTTTCAATGCCTGTAAGCACAACAAAGCGTGTCGGGAACTTTATGAGCGCATAGTAAACAAAGGAAAAAGCAAAAAACTAGCCTTAATTGCCGTAGCCAACAAGCTACTCAAGCACTATTTTGCTATCGCGAAATCTGGTAGACCTTATGATGAAAGTTATGTTTCTGTGTTGCCAAAATAAATAGCGAAAAATCAATTAAAAAAGCTCAAGGAATCAGTTATATGAATCCATGAGCCTAGAATACTAGTGTTTCAAATTAAAGTAGAAAAGAGTTGTTTTTTACCTCAGTTCTTTGTTGGGCGTAGTTACTTTTCCGATTTTATAAATTTTATAGCTTCTTGGATATTCTTGTCCAATAATAAATTATCAAAGTTATCTTGTTTTGAAAGAAGTATGTCTGGAATAATTTTATCGTAATAATTACCGTTTCTATCACTGTTGTATTCCTTTGATAAAATCATTAACATATCAAATGGTAATTCTTCAGCATAATTTGCAGATGTAAATCCTGCTGATTCTTCACCAATGAAAGTTGTATTAGGTCGACCTTTAAATGCCATAGCAACTACCTCTCCCGAACTTGCTGTTACCACGCCAGTAATGATTGCCACTTTAGTATTATCTAATAATCTGCCTTTCGGCTTAATTTTAAAATTTACTTTAGAATCTACTAAATAGTTTCCGTTTGATAAACTGGCCATACTTTTTTGTTTTTTATTAGAATCAAGTGTTGCTGAAATATTATTGTCGCCAAGAAAGTCGTACAATGCTAATAACATTGGCCAAGAATTTCCACCTGTATTAAATCGTAAGTCTATAATCCAACCTTCGATTTCATTGTTGTTTTTAACTTCATTTATTTGGTCATATAATTTTTGAGATATTTTATTAACGTTTCGCGGTCTTGTATTAAGAAAGTTTAATGCAGGTAATAAAATATATCCGTATTTGTCGCCGATTATTGTAGTTTCAAAATTTGGATTAGTAGCATATTTTTTTTTCCATTGGTCATTAAAACTATCAGGCGAAATATTTGCAGAAATACTATAATTTTTATCTTTATAAAGTACTGCGCAATGCGTTGCATTTATTTTTGAAAAAAGTGGCACAATTTCGTTCAAAGATTTTTTGAAATCCGAATAATTAGCGAGATTTAATTCAGTTTCTGCTTTTACAACTTTCCAATTCACTGAATCTTTATAGAGAAATCCCTCTTGCAATTTTGAGAATATCGCATTATATCCTGCATTTATACTGTCTTGAGACGTTCGATATTTTTGAGCATTTACGTTTATGCTTAAATTCAGAATAAATAGTATTACGATTGTTTTTTTCATTCAAGTTTTTTTTTTTGATTTATAATCTTGTTCTTTCAGATGTTCTGTATAATTACGCCCAACGGTCATGTGTATACGTAGTGGCGAGTTAAAAAACTCTCACTTCGATTTCAGTTACAAACTTAGCAAAAAAAAAACGAACTTTTCGATTTACTCCCAAACCCAGCCATTACGTATACACTTTGTGTGTGCCCAGCATGGGCGTCTTTACTATATCGAAGATATGGTATTAATCTAGAGGGTGCAAGTCCCTTATGGGCAGGGGTAACCCTTCGATTTTACTCAGGACAGGCTCTTTGAACCATTAGTAAGCTGCAAGGTTGCCAACCGTGAGGTTGGGACTGAAGATTATTTGTGATTGATTAATGAGCAAATACCGCTACAATCCCGATAGCTATACGGGACGGTACTGACGAACAGAAACCGTATACGAGGCATAAATGGACGGGTAAGCAACCACAGCTCTGCTGAGCAAGGTCGAAGTATCATTGCAACGCCCAAAGAGTACCAAAAGTGCATCTGTGTAGATACGGCAGCAATTGAGTGAAAGAAGATGCAATTACCTGGGGAGGTCTCTACAACCACGAGTTGGTTAAGTAGAGAAGTCAGCCGAAGTCATAGTACCTACAGGAAACGAGTTGCCATCAGATAGGCATAGGTCTCACCAGTAGGGAAGGACGGAACGTGATCCTTCCAGAAATTAGGATGGGAGCCATTGTTTTCGCTATTGGGTGATCGATTCCCTAGAAAACAGGTAGCCTATCCAGAAAGTATGGAATAGTTTCAATTGGTGTAAAGAGCGATTGGAAAGATGGATTGCGAACCGCCGTATACGAGACCCGTATGTACGGTGGTGTGAGGGGTACACTCCGTCAATTAATGGCGGAGCCATCCACTCGATTTTAGCATATTATTTTTAATCCTCAAATATTAATTCTGCATAATCCAAATCATCATTAGGGTTATCTAAACTTATAGTAGTAGTTTCCTGAGTTGTTAAATTAAATTTAAGAAATTCATCATTAGATTTAATTCCATATATAGAATTATCCTCTGAGTTATATGCTAAATCTTGATAGTAACCTGTTGGAGCTATCTCTAAATTAGAAATTAAACTTTGAGCACCAGTACTTGTATTTATTTTAATTAATTGATGAACTGAACTGCTTGCTCCTTGGATACGTTTGTAACAATATAAATTTCCATTATTATCAAAAACTAATTCATCATAATCCAAATCACCATTGGGATTATCTAAATTAATAATTGTGCTTTCCTGAGTTGTTAAATTAAATTTAAGAAATTCATCATTAGATTTAATTCCATATATAGAATTATCCTCTGAGTTATATGCTAAATCTTGATAGTAACCTGTTGGAGCTATCTCTAAATTAGAAATTAAACTTTGAGCACCAGTACTTGTATTTATTTTAATTAATTGATGAACTGAACTGCTTGCTCCCTGGATACGTTTGTAACAATATAAATTTCCATTATTATCAAAAACTAATTCATCATAATCCAAATCACCATTGGGATTATCTAAATTAATAATTGTGCTTTCCTGAGTTGTTAAATTAATTTTAAGAAATTCATCATTAGATTTAGTTCCATATATAGAATTATCCTCTGAGTTATATGCTAAATCTTGATAGTAACCTGTTGGAGCTATCTCTAAATTAGAAATTAAACTTTGAGCACCAGTACTTGTATTTACTTTAATTAACTGGTGAATAGAACTACTTGCTCCAAGCACTCGCTTATAACAATACAGTTCAATAGCAGATGTAATTTCAACACTTCCTATAACGACAGTTTGATTGTTAAATGTTAATGAGATATTTCCAGATTCTGCATTTTCAGGAATTTCTACTTTTAAAGAACTATTGTTGATTTCTGTTATATTTCCAACAACATTATCCGTAAAAGCAACAATATAGGTTTCATTAACTAAAAACCCATTACCATTAATTGTTAGAATTTCTCCAATTTCTGCTGTTTGTAATGACAAAGAAATATTTGTTGGGAATTCAGGTGCTTGTTGTTCATTTGGAGCATCATCTTCTGAACAAGAAATTACTAAATTTAATAAAAGTAATAATGTTAATAATTTTCTCATAGATTTTTGTTTTTTTAATGTGTTACAACGTTTAGTATAAGAAACGTAGGGCAGTTATAAAGCACTTTCGTTTCGGTTTATATTTAGCGGACTTTATTAATAAACACAGACATTTCGGTTTAGCACAAACGCCCTATGTTTTTTACCTCAGTTCTTTGTTAACCACTGGCTTTTTCCGTTTGCTTATTTTTTTTACATATTTTTTCAAGTTCGTATCATCATAAAATACTTTTTTATCAAAGCGTTCCATTATTCTATTCAGTCGATTTACACTTATGTGTGCTCTTTGTCTAATGTACTTTTTAACTTTTTTAACTTTCCCTTTTTTGACAGTCATAAAATCAAGTCTGATAAAATATGATTCGTAAATGCTGTAAAGTGATAAAAAGTATAAATAAGGCAAGAACAATATAGAAAGTATTATTGGCAAAATGAAAGAATGTAATGTTCCTAATTTGAAGAAATCAGAATAACCGTTAGCCACTTTATAAATGGAATAAATTAAAAGTCCGAAACCAAATATTGCAATTAAGTTCGTTAATATTTTTGCCACTCGGGCATTCTTTGAATCCAAACCTGCCTCAGCTTGCAACATTCCGATAAATATTAAAACTGGAAGTAATATTAATTCTGTTACTAAACTGAAATTATATAAGTTAATTACAAATTCTAATATCGCAATTACTTTTATGGTGTCGATAATAATGCCTTTAAAATAATTACTGTCTTTAGCTTTATTTAGGCTAAAAACTAAAACAAAAACAACTGAAAAAAGCCAAAATATAGAATCTTTTATGTCAGCAGAAGTCCAAAATCCTAATAACTTTAAAAGACTAAATACACCAAACAAGTAAATTCCTAATGTTAAATAGATTACAAGAAAATATTTTCCGAAAAGTAATTTTACAAAATTTGCCAGAGAATTTCTCATTGACTTTTGTGTAAACACAAATATTATGCAAACTCCAAACCAAATTAATAATGAAATTTCTCTGTTGCTGAATATTTCTTGTAGTTTATTCAAATATCAAAAGTGTGTAAGTATTGATTTTATGACTTGATTTGCATTTCTGAAATTTTCTTCTTGTTGGTCAATCTGCATAAAATTTTTTAATCCGTGAAAAAGATTATTTCTGAATCTATAGACTATAATTGTTAGTGCTAAAACCTTGGCAGAAGTTACATTTTCATTTCCCAAAAGCACATTTGCAACAAATTCTTTTCTATTTCCATTTCGAAAATTCAGATGTTCAAATCGAGCGTTTGTTGTTCCGTTTTCGGTATATCTATCTTGAAAATATTCGAAATTTTCTTGAAAGTAAGCAATTTGAAATTCGACTGGATTTAGTCTTTCCTCTAAACGGTTAACATTGCAATGATTTCCACAAACTAAATTTTCAAATATGTTCCAAAGAAGTGAGAAGTCTTTAACATTTATTAATTGTTCTTCGGTAAAATCTGTCCCGAATTTTTCATTAATCCATTCAATCATTGTAGGTCGAATTTTTTTCAGCTTGTGGCTAACGTTCGGATAACACAACGAGTTATATTATCCATTTTATCAAATAACCAATATAAGAACTTTTTATCGTCTTAAAAGCCTTGACATTAAAAAACATGCCTTAACAAACGGTGAGATCTTGGAGCTAATTAATTTACCTCTCAAATCATAATATTAGAGTACACTTGATATTGTGATTTTTAATTCAGTGGAATTGGTCCTTTAATCATCGAAATAGAGTATTTTTGTCACAAAATTAGGGTGTTAACCCTACTAATCTATTTATGTGAAAATATTGTATACTAGAATATCGAGTCTTGACCAATCTTCCGATAGGCAAAAAGTAAATAGTAATGACTATGATATGATTATAGAAGATGCCTGTTCGGGTAGTATTCCATTTTCGGAAAGAAACGGTGGAAAAAAAGTAATGACTTTTATAGACAAGGAGATAAAATTTGAATTGCATGTACATCAAATTGATAGACTAGGCAGAAACCTCCGTGATATAATTAACACAATACATCTATTCAATAGCTTGAAAATACCAATTTATTTTATTCAACAAGGATTGAAAACCCTAGGTCAAGATGGAAAAGAAAATCCAATTTCAAAAATGATGATTAGTATTTTAGCTACTGTTGGAGAAATGGAGAGAAACCAAATCCGAGAAAGACAGCTAGAAGGAATCGCTATTGCAAAAGCTAGGGGAGTATATAAGGGCCGCAATAAAGGGACTAAAGAAAACCCGATTAAATTTTTGACTAAAGAAAAGAATAAAAAAGCTACTGAATTACTTGACAAGGGCTACAAGAATGTAGAAGTTGCCAAAATTACTGGTCTTCATCTAAATACTATTACAAAAATTAAAAAATTGTATTCAACACTTAATTCAAAATAATCTCTGTTTTCTGTCTTCTAACAAAAATCCTCTCTCCTTATATTTACTTAAAGCAACCTTTTAGTTTTTACATTTAATGTGTACGGTAAAATAGATAATAATATGAAAAATTTAAAGTGGCACAAAAAATTTAATGAATCATCCTCAGAATACTCATAGCGTTTTTTTGGTAGTGTATATATTATTTAGGGCACCAAACTTGACCTTCAAATAGAGATAGCAAATGCATGTGATTCAAGTTTATTGGACGGAACAGTTAAAATTTACCCCAGTGGCGTAGCAAAATTCAGTGAATCTACTTTTAAGGGATTAATTTCGAAAATAATTATATAGAATTTTACGAAAATCACTGCAATAATTATTGACTAGTTATCATTTTACATTAATTTATGAGAATTTAAATTTTAAACGAGATAAATTATGAGATTTTCAAAAACCAAACCTTTGTCGAAACAACTTAACCTAAGCTATCCTCTTAGAACTTATCTTGATGACGGTTCTCATGAGTTCAATAGTACAGGGATAGAAGAAAAGGTTGATACTCTGGCTAGATTAGTAAATGAAGGCATCGACTTATACCAAATTCTAAAGCATTACAAGCACAGCTATAGATTGCCTGGTTACCAGCACATAAAAGACAATGCTGCTCATACAATAAAGGGATATATCTCTTATTTGGTCACTAAAAGAAGCTATGATTGGCAAACAATTTCGGCTTTGGATGGAGCTTCCGACCAAGAAATCACCAAGCTTCTTACAGAACTGTTGAAAGAGTTTATTCTAAAAAACTATAATGCAGCTAGCTTTGTCTTAAGCTATATAGATTATAAATACCACGGGAAAGAGGAGGAGTACAAAAGAATATCTAAGGTATTGAATATGGATTTCGATACTGGGGATCGAGAAGTAAACTACCTGATGAAAACTCATTCTGATGAATATGGTGAAGATGACTCACTTGAAAAATTATATAAGGAAAGAGATGAGTCTCTACAGTGGGATTATATGTATTTATTTGGTTTTTTTTCCAACATAGTCCTGCCAGATTTAGGTGAAAATGAGGTGAGAAGCTTAGATCATGAAGAGATTAAAAACTACTCGAAAGGGATTTCTTATTTTATAAATAAACACTATCCCAAAGATAAAATGGATAGAATCAACTTCGATTCTGAGTTTAGAAAATCGAGAACACTTAAGTTGGCTATAGACCTTGTAGAAGTTTTATATTTTGATAAACCGATGTTCGATTATAACGTATTCCATATCAAAAATGAGTTTATGAGAGTAGGCTTCTTGGAAGAGCTTTTCGAAAATGATCAAGCAGCACTTTTAGTGCAAGACGACTTTAGGGATGTAGAAGATAATGCCGAGGCTAAAGCGGACGAGGTTTTCCGAAACAACAAACTGAGGTTTGTAAAATTATGGGATCACCTTAATGCTTCTTTAAGACAAAAAGACAGCCTAATTATTGCTTCATACCGCGGTTATGCAGATGTAAAAATAGGTCTTATGCCCAAAGGGTCTAGGATAGTTTCTGACCCCGAAAACCCTATTTACAAGATTCTTCAACTAACAAATGCCAAAGAATTTTTTAAGACGAAACACATTATTTTAGATCGCCTGACACGATCTAGACCTATGTTGAACAAAGTGGATGTAAAAAAAGATTACATCATCTCCAAATACGTTGGAAAGGAGGTGTTGATAACCTATGATAATTTGAGTAGCTACTCCATCAAGCTAATGTGTATGGAATGGCTAAGAACTGAATTTGCTCCAAAACGGTATAGGTTACAATACCTTACAAAAGTATCCAGAAAGGAGATTACCAACGTCGACATTTATGGGCTTACAGAAAACAATAGAATAGTTGCTGCTCAGGTGATTTTTAAAAATGACTATCAAATTCATCAAAAAGGATTGCAGAAATTTCAAGATAATAGTTCTCTTTTAAAACTTGTTTTCAGTGAAGTAGAAATAGATTCTCCTCTTCCAGTTTATAAGACTAGAGCAATTTTCGATCAACTTTACAATAGCAGGCACAAGTTCTTTATAAACAATCTTGTTGGAGACTAAAGCTTATATTTTTTTTCTGATTTTATAGACTACTGAAGATAAACTAATCGATTTTAAATTGACTAAACTGATATTTATGAAATACGCTATTTATAAAGCCTTTTATAAAATATAGAGACACAGCTCCCAGCATCTCTTCCAATGGTTCTATATACTTTAGCTAGTTACATCCAGCTTATAGAAATTGGTCAGGGCTTATTGATCGATAATTGGGAGAATCTTAAAGCTTATAACAGTTCGATTCCCAATTACAAGCCCAGATTTGGACTTGAGAACCTTTACGGATGGCATATTGGCGAGGCCTTATTCAGCAGTTGGGATAGTGGTCTTTTTTATAGATATTAATAAAAAGTTCAATTTTTCTATTGAAGCTATCCCTCATCTTATCATTAGAGAAAAGAAGTTTTTAAATTCCGTAGAACATATTCCCTATGCACTAAGTCCTGACATATGCAGTAACAAATCTTGGTCAAGTCCAGCCAACATTTATGAAATAGACTTATTTCCCCTTATCTAAGAAAGACAAGCTCTCTATATTAAATGATATTCAACATTTGGAAGATGAAGAACTCTCCAGTTTCTATACACAAAGGGTCAAGTCCTTTTCTTATTTGCCACTAGTAGATTTTGACGAAAAATCGATTGAAAAGCTGTTTGAAAGTTTAAACATACCCTGTAAGTATTGTGTAAATCTAAAGCATGAAGAATTAGGAATTCTTCTGCCTCCCCTTTACGAAAGTGTTGTAGATATTAATAAGGAGCTAGTTGTCTTTAAACGCTTTGGTGCGAATAATTTTGATCTTTATAGTAGGACAGGACTATTTTTAGAGACCGTTAATCAAAGACTATTTATCTATGAAAGTGGATTATATGTCATTGAAGGAGAAACTCAAGGTGTATTAAAACATTTTGATACAGAAGAAGGTTCAAAGAGAACTGTTTTTAAAGACTTAGAAATCAAAACTTACGATATAAGAGAATATGATTGCCAGTTCCTAGCGGATAAGTTCAATTTTCCTGGAGGTCAGATTGATAATGTTATATGGAAGAGTGAGATTAATGAAATCATCCATGGGGAACAGTTTACTTTAGAAAATATGCTGGTTTTTTGCTCAGAGGATTCTTTATTGAAAGCAAAGTCTAAGATTGGATTTAGTAATGCATAGAGGCTTTTTCTTAAAAAGATTCCCTTATGTTATTACTTTAGATTTATCTGCTAGCCAATAGCAATTATATTTTTAAAATCTTGTTCATTAACCGACTGCAATATTGCAGAAATCCATTATCACTCTGATTACTCTTTATTTTTGCTGACTGTAAGGATATTCTTACAAGTAATTAAAAAATATATTTATGAGAAAATTTAGAGGATTAACAAGAGAACAAGACCGCAAAATTTGTAAACTGGTTGAAGAACAAATGAAAGATTTTTTAAAAATGTTGGATAAACAAAATCTGGATATTGGAGCTTTCACTGACCTATTTTTAGAATTTAATACACGGACTGGTAAATTTTGTAGGAGTTTTGAGATTATTGGATCAGAATCTCGCATTTACCTTGAGGAAGACTTAAAAGGTTATGATCCAAATAAAATTTCTGATGAAGACCTTGAAGCTGTAGTAGTCATAAACATTTCTCAATTAGTTGAAGAATCTCAATTTTGTGGACTTTATTATCAGCATTATGATTCATTTCAAACAATGATAAAAAACTTCGACAAAATAACAATTGGTTTTCGAGATAATATCAACCTAGTTTACAATCAAATAATTAAGAGTAATAACAAGGCTTTTAATGGTAAGCGAAGTGAAAAATCTAGGGTAGCTTAAGTATAATTATTTTAGAAAGTATCTAGATTTAAAAACCCTAAATTAATTTTTAGGGTTTTATGTTATATAGCAATTTATTAACTAAACATCAATTACTGGATGCTTAAAACACATCAATCAAAATAATTTTAAGTGTGCCTATCTATAAGATTTTTTTTATTGCATTATCATTTGCTAAAGCATCGATAAGATCTTAAATCATTCTTCTGATGATATTGCGAATATTACACTGAATTTGAAAGCATAATCATCAGATTTAAAATCACATTAAAATTGATTGGTTAAAAATCATAAAAAAGGACTACACAAAACCGACTGCAATATTGCAGAAATCCATTATCACCCTAATTACCCTTTACTTTTGCTGACTGTAAGGTCACCTTGCAAAGCATAAATATTAATTAAAACAAAAAAATTATGAGTAGAATTAAAGGATTAACAAAAAGACAAGATGCTAGTGTTTCAAAATTATTGGAAGAACATGTAATTCATCTGATATCAAGTTTTAAAAAGACCAATCAAAGCACACAAGATATTTTAGAAATAGCTTTGGTTTTTAATCTAAAAAGCAAAAAAATAGAAGGAGTATTTTTCAATATTAAAGCACAAAAACATTTTATTTTTGATCCTATAAGTAATCAGTATCAGCTTTTATCAAAAGTCAATTTGTCTGATTATGTATTTTTAGTTAAAGCTGATGTTTGTGAAGAGTTCGAAGTATTTGAAGAATACAAAAATATTTTTATAAATAATTGGAAAATCACATATGATTCATGGGATGAATTTATTGATAACTTTTGCAATTCAAATATTGCAGTATACCTTGATATTGAGTTTGCGTATAACGACATAGTAAAAAGTTACCCTAAATCATTCAGAGCCGAAAAAATAGCGGATGTTTTAGATTCATAATTAACTCATTATAATTATTATGATGCCCTAGAAAAAGCTTTTTTTACTTAAAAGCCCAAATTAATTTTTTGGGCTTTTGTGTTTTTAATAAATTTCATTATCGAAAAATTTAAAAGTGTAGACAGTCACAAAATATAAGTATTACAAACTTTTCAACTTGAATAACTTTGTGAAGTAAACTCATAAAAACAATCTGAATCCCTTGAAAGCTTGAATCAAAGTATGATTTTGAGGCATTCTAAAGCCTTGATAAGCATTATTTTATTATTTGTGATAATGTCCTGAATATCATAAAAAAAAACAACCGTACTGAGATTGGAGTTCATATATCATTCTATTCTATTAAGGTTAGATTAGTCAGAGTCCAGATTTGTAATTGTTCAACAGGCTTCCTTCATCCAATTGCAATGTTGCAGAAATCCAGCATCACCGTAATTACTCTATATTTTTGCTCGCTGTAAGAGAGACTTAAAAAAAATCTAACAAATAAAAAAAAGAATAATGGAAAAAGCGACTAAATTAACAAAACAAAACATTAATGACGTAAACGAACTCATTAAACCCTATTTAAAAGGTTTAATCAAAGTCTTAAAGAAATCGAAATATAGCCCTGGTAACTTAAATGATGTAAATGTTTATTTTGATGCAACTTCAGGGGAAATCTTTGCTAGTTTTTTAGACAAAGATTATAAACATTTAGTTTATTGCCATAAAAATAAAGATTTAACTGAAGATAACTTTATCCTAGATAAATATTTAAATCTTTTTATTATACCATTTACACGTGAACCTTCGAACTTAAATATTAATAAAAAGTATTCTGATGCAATGGAGCATTTAAGGCCCTTATACGAGACATGGGATGAATTTCATAAAAACTTAGACAAATTTGAAATTACGTATTTCGAAAATAGACTTTCAGCATATAAAAAACTATATGATTTGAAAGAAAGCAGCATACGAGCCTATAAAATAAATAAAGTGTTGTACAATAGTGATTCTTGATTTTAAATATGGAAATAAATATTAATAGTAGATAATTGGAGTTAATATATTATTGCAGTAATTTTAAAAATCGGGAAGTCATACTTGAGAAGATTTTTATAAAGCGTTAGTTTTTTATTAATTAAAAATGTGATCCTAGTTAAAACGAGCTAAAATCTGTACATTTAACTTCAAAATAACAATCAATTTTATTCACCCAAAACATTCTTTTTCTATTCATTTTTACATTAAAATTTTATATGAAGTCCTTGATACGATTTCTTATGACCATGGTTAGTAAAGTCTAAGATTGATATGGCTGGAGGTTCCTTGGAGTTAAAATTGTTAAAATAAATAATTTCTAAAAACATTCAAAAATGAAAAACTCTAGATTTCTAAAGACACTATTATTATTAATTTTAATTTCAGGATGTTCAAACCCAATTGAAGAATCAAAAGAAATCTTTCAAAAATCTAAAACTCCTAAACTCGATGAAGGAATAGATTTTTTTTCTGAAACTGTAACCTACGTATACTATGCTAATCCTGATAATTACTGGTACCCAGATTACTTCACCGCAAATGAAATAATAGCCGATGAATGGAGGGAAGGTTTAATCGGGTTAAATAATCTCAGTAACATGATCAATCAACTTCCTGATTATAATTATAACTTTAATCACGCAAAAGAAAAGCTAAAAACCCAGATAAAAAACTCTAAGCAAAACATTAATGAAAAGAGGCAAGCTCTAAATAGAGCAAGAATGTACGGTATTTCCAAACAAGATCTATTTGCACTTTCAATGCTTTCATCAGAAGAAGATAGAGCGAAAGAAAGTGAGAAAGTCAAACAGTTTCCAAAAGATGTTAGCTCTGCATTCTTTAATGCAGTCGAAGAAATTTACGATACTTATGATGTAACAGCTTTTAAAATGGCTGAACTTGAGAATAAAGCAATTAAAGCCACACAGCCAAACGATGAAGAGTTGAGAGAAATACATAATTCTTTTAAAAACTTTATTAAAAGTAAGATTAATGAGAGCTTCGTTGCTGAAGACACCATAGCAAGAAATGAGATGACTAAAGAGTTCTTTGCTCTTTATGAAGACCAATTTTCAATCATTGATTTTCAAAAAGAAGAAGAAATAATTATCAAGTCAGATAATAAAAAATTTGAAAATTGTTACATAAATACTTTGGAACAAAATGAAAATGGCAGAACAGTGAATAGGTTGAAATTTAATGTTGACGATGAATATAATGTTATTGGAATTTATGGATATTACCCAGAGTATGAAGTTGATTTAAATTCGTGGGAGGGAGAAATAAATGGGAAGTATACTAATGGGACAATTAAGGGAAAATATGTATATCAAAGTGAAGGCTCTAAAATTACAGAACCCTTTACTATAAAAATTATCAATGATTTAGTTTCTTATGAAATAATGGATAATAAGATTTTAATTGACGGAATGGAGAGGGAGTCAAATTCTGAAATGAAGATTTTTACTAGAATTGATTGCGATTAGCTAGTCAAATCAATAATAACTTGATGAGTTTGAAATTCAAATAATTTTTATTCTTAAACCTTTTATTTATCCAAAAAAACTTGATGACGACCTGTCACAATATAGCTTAACTACGAGCCAAAACATATTACAATACGAATCCAAAATATGGTCTACTTCCGACCTACTCACAGGTGCAGGAATAAAGCAATCTGACTTCACTAAATATATGATCCTTTACTTTGCCCTTGTAATGTTGGAGAGTAGGTTGGTGATGCATTACAATGACACCCTGGAAGACTTTGGAGCGAACAGTATTGACGATATAGACCATAAGGAAGACTTCTTGGAAGAATTTAAAGATTATAATATCGGTTACAATGATTTAGTCATTAGACATCAAAAAACACTTGCTGATATTTGCAAGAACGACACAACGTTTAGCAATGACTTTGATGCTTACCTAAAAGTTTTTGACCCAGAAACTAAAGAATTACTTGGTGTTAATAGGGGTAATACAGAAGAAAAATACCCTGATATTTCTGGAGTAAGCGGACAATTACGTAAAAAAGATATTCTGTTTGATACTGTAAAAAAATGGAGTGGAATTGACTTGACTCCATTTAATAATTCTGAAATCACAACAATTGAAGAACATATAAAAAGAAAATGGGCAGATATCTCTGCTGAAACTGCAGGATAACAACATGCTCCAGATGATATTATCGATTTGATTTCGTAACTAATTTCATCAAAAATTTTAGACAGTACAGACTTCCCACCACTTTATGATCCAATCCGTGGCGGGGGTAACCTACTATTTGGTGGTGAAGATAGAATAAAAGAAAAGTTCAAAAGGCCTACTAAAACCTATGGAGAAGATTGGAGTGTTAGATTGTATGCCCTAGCCAAAATTGAAAGTCTCTTTAGAAAGGATTCTTATATTAGATGTGTAAACATTTTGATGAATATTTCATAAGGAACCACTTTAATTGAAGTTGCCCCACCTCAGTGGGGTGTGTTTTGACCCCTATAAACCTATTATTTTATCAGATAATTGATTGGCTAATATAGTCTAACGTTTCTTGACAATTTTTGGTTGAAAGCTGCTATTACGTTCCTGTGGAGTCTATAATTCAAAACTTTCTAAGCTACTCTTAACTTTTGTGGTCTTTATTCCGTTACGCATATTACCAGAAGAACGCTCAGACTCATCTAAGTGTTGATCCATCTCTAGCTTGTAAAGATTTGTCTTAAACGTTCATCAACATAGGTGCAAACTCACCGTCTTCACCAAATAAATCCTTACCAGATAAGAATCGATCTAGTACTTTATTTTCAAATTCTGTTTGCTCTGTCTTTTTCATCTCTATCTAAATTTTGAGGTTTCAATTAAAAATAAATTAGACAGATTTTAATTTACACTCTCGAAAAATTAAAAAGATGTCTTCAATATTTAGCCTTAAATAATCTCTGTTTTTCTGCATTTTAACAAAAATCCTCTCTTCTTATATTTACATATTTTTTGATAGGTACATTTTTAATGTAATCTGTTACGACTATTCTTTTGTTGATTAAGCTTTGACTAATTGCGTAGGTATGTGTTTTAAAATCATTCCCAGTTTCGATTTCTATCTCAACTAACCAATCTATAACTTCTCCCTTATTTTCAACAACAGCTGCGTAAGGTCTACCCAAATCATTTCTCATGCTACTTTCAACGATTATTGTATCGTGTCTAATTTCACAATTAATTCTGCCATCTTTTTTCACAATACAATCAATATCCTTTTCTATTATTTTATAGGCATCTATATTCAAAGTTTGGGCTATTTTTTCGATTATTGTTCTGTTGCTCCTTCTACCATTTCTAGTAACACTAAAATATTTGTGTACACTTCTCTCCATCTCATAATAACTGAATTTAAATTCAATCTTTTCATTGTTGTAATGCCTATGGCCTTTAACCTCAAATTCATTTGCTTTTTTAAGTTTGAACCCTAAGGAAATGAAAAAGTATTCTACAGTTTGTTGCATCTTTTCCACGTTAGTTTTTCTGTATTCTTCTCTTAAGCCAGGATAGCTGTATAAATAATTCTTTGTTAGAAATTCTGGTAATACATTTTTTACTGTTTTCATATCATCTTCTTTTAAGTTATAGTCAGTTGATATGAATAAGTTTAGCGGTTTATTGAATATTTAACATAATCTATTTATTATGTTAAATATTACTAATTCAGTTATTAACTTGAGAGTATCTAAAGAGAAGGTAAATAAGATATGCTTAAAAAATAATGCTGATTGACCTTAAAAAGGAACTTACAGACTTGGATATAAGAAAAGAAAAAATAATAACTTGAAATTTAATTAAACATCTAATGAAGTCAATATATATGAGGGTTACAGAGTTTTCTTAGAACATATAATGACTAGACTAGTAAGACTAGAATAATAGCAATCTTTTTTGGTTTAGACTATTTAAAAACTCTATACATATTTATATAAATGGTTCACCATATTTAAATTCATAATTGATAATTCTCAAGAAGTCTTTTTTTATAGAAAAAAATTGAAAGAGTCTAAGAGAGAGGGTTTAGAGGATATAAAATAAAGTTTACCCTTACCATTCTTTCTTTGTCAATTTTGGAGTGAAACCCAGCTCTCTATTGAGTATATTTTGCATTTCAGAGTATAATGTATCTAAATTACTTTTAGTGGTAATCAAACAGTCGTGGAGTGTTATTATAGGTATATTAATTCTGGGGTTACTGTTTATTTTCCTTGCTACAATATCTAAAATAAAATAGCTCTCGGTCTGAAGCATAAGATAGGAGAAGAGTTTATGATTCTCTTTTTTGAACCTATTAATCCATTGTAGAATAGTCGGAAATTGATTTTTGAATATTTTTTGCTCAATTTTGTACTGGCTTATTTTGGCATTCATCATCGAAAGCATTATTTTTTTCATAACCTTTCGTGGTTCTATTTTTTCAGTATTGAAAATACTCATGCTCTTTTTTTTGAGATATTCATCCTTATCAAAATCTTTATCTTCCTTGTCTAAAAGAGAGAGTTCATCAACAAAACAATCATAAAAAGTTCCGTTTAATACTTTTTTTCCAAAAGCTTCAACCTCCTTTTTGTCCAATATATTTGCTCCTTCGCTAAACATTTTAAAAGGATACTTGATTTTAGATTGATGGATAATTGTATCCAAATATTTATTTGAATTACGATTAGTTATCGCCTTTAAGATGTAATAACAAAAAAGTGGAACCGAATTTGTAAGGTCCACTTCTGCTAAATCTTTTCCCTGATAAGTAATGTAGTGGCGGAGTGGTTTACTCAAGGATGTGATAAGGGTGTGTATTCTGCCGTCAGTTTTATTATTGTAATTGATGTTAAATTCTTGGTTTAAAATAGAACATATTTGTTTGAGATTATTTCTTTGTTTAAATACCTTTTTTGTAGGGTCGAAATAACCAGTTTTAAATAACTCATCGTTCTTCATTATAGCTCCACTTTCATCAATCTCTAAATCATTATTATTGAAATACTTAGCTAAGAATTTGTACCTCCTTTTAAATTTATTATTGAAAACAATCTTATCAGGCCTTAATTTCTTAAAATACTTCAATAATTTTTTATCGGTTATTTCATAAATTCTTGCTTTACTTATAAAATAAGAAGGTGATAATTTGTAAGAATAGCATTGACCAACTGAGTATTCTTTTCGCCACAAAATCTTATCAAACGTCCCTTGATCACTACAAAGAAACCTTAAATGCTCTTTGTAATTATAAGGGTGCTTTTCTAATATTTTTGAACATAACGCCTTCCATTCATTTTCAATATTCCCTTCAAAATCATAAGTGTTTTTAGTTAAAACCTGACTCACAAGCCAATAGAAATAATCAACATTATAATTTTTATTGGTTTTAGATTGATTCAAAATCTTGTCTATACATAGTGTTTCTGGGACTATTATGTAATATTTTTTCATCAAGTATATATATTTAAAGGGACCAATCCCTTGACTTATATTATCAGAAATGAAAAAGTTGTGTCGTGATTTATTATTTATCTAGAAATTGATAAAAAAGAGTGATGAGTCTGCATTTATATAGATAATCTTGAACTGATTAAATTCAGTTATTCAATGACCAGTGTGACCTAATACAAAGGCATCCAAGGGAAATACGTTAAGACCTCACTGCCTTAATTAAAATTGAAAATAGACTTAGAAAGGATTCTTATATTAGATGCATAAACACTTTGATGGATGTTTCATTAAGAACCAATTTTATTGAAGTTGCCCCACCTCAGTGGGGTGGATTGGAGGGGCTTTAAAGGAGTCGAAGTAGGGAGAAAGGGTAGATGGATAAGAAGTTTTAAAACTCTAGTTCGATAGCCAAATCGCTGTAGCTTCCTCTATATTTTGCCAGCGGTAAATCTATAATTTCATCTTTTTTCCATTTTCCATTTAGCATTAGCCAGGTGTCATTTTTCGTGGAAGGGATAGACCCAATAGAGGGTTCGAAACTGATTTGTAGCTTCATTTCCCCATTTCTTCGAAGAGATTTAACCTCGTTTTTGTTTTCTTTGCTTTTAATCCAATCAACTACTAAAAAAAGTCCATTTTTTGGTACAACGATTTCAGCATTTATAACATCTTTTTCTATCCAGTGGGAACCTTCTTTTGCTGTTAACTTTTCTTCGTGAACAATAAGTCCAGGTTCATTATTAGAATTTAAATCACAAATGTTTATTTTGAATTCAGCTTCTTCTTTTTTACAATCCGCGTAAACTTTTATTTTTTTTAAATACCTATTCTTATACTCATTTTTGTATTCAAAAAACTTTGCAATTGCCCTGTTTTCATCACCACATGCGTACAAATATTTTATTTCTGATTCTGGAAAAATTATTGTTTGCTCATTTAAATCTTTTTTACTCAAATCTTCTTTGCTCATATATTTTTTAATGTATATATAAAAATTGAGTTTTCATATTTTTATGTACTCTAAAATAAATAATATAAAAAATTTTAATAAATCAACAAACTATCTAAAGTGCTGGATTCAAATTGAAAATACGGCACAAAATTCTTTTTTTTCCAATGATTAATTAGCCACAATACCAGAAAAAGTCCTTTTTTTGGTATTTGGAACTTAGGAACTAAATCTCTATCCCATTGATGAATGTTTCGACAAAATCAATCACCTTTTTAGCTAATCTATCACCTATTTCTTTCCTCTTCAATACAGACGGCTGTTCACCTTCTATTAAAGCTAAGAGCTCGTCTCTTAAGGGTTCTCGTTCTGCAAATAGGTAATTTTCAATTAACTTTTTGGTTTTCTCCTCATCTAAGCTTTCTTCTTCAACAAGGCTTTCAAAGGCTTTTTGCTGTTCTGTTGACCAAAACTTCTCAAACTCTTCTGGTATAGTCTCTGTTTCTAGAACCAATGGCAAATTTTCTTCAATAAATTTCTCTATTAAAACCCGTTTACTTCTCAGGTTAGTCTCCCCCGCAATTAGGTCTACAACTTCTTTCTTTTTCTTCTGCATCTCAGAATCTGTAGTGTCTTTAATTTCTGCCAGTAATTTTAAAATATAGGTGACATTTATATCATCACGGTGTATCAATTCCAATTCAAAATCAACATCTTCTAGAATCGATACCTTTTTTTTGCTATGGTCTTTTTTGACTTTATCATGAAGGTCGAGATACTTGCTTTTATAATCCTCAAACACTTGTTCTTCTATGGCTAGATCCTCCCAGTCAAAATCTGCAAAAGAACCCATCGTATTTTTAAGACGCATAACCTCCCTAAATGCTTTTATAAATTCCAACTCATCTTCTTCACTAACTAAATTATCTACGCTATTTACCGTTGGAACAATATCAAGTAATTTTTTAAAAGCCTGGTCGGATTTTGCTACATAATCTTCATAAGGCTCCATTATAATAACTTCTATAGCATCTTTATTACTAAATAAAGTTATCGCTTCGTCTGTTGCTTTTTTCAGGTTACGGAACACCACTATTTCACCCTGTGATTTTTGCTCGTTCAAAATCCTATTGGTGCGTGAATAGGCTTGAATTAACCCGTGGTAACGTAAGTTTTTATCTACATATAAAGTGTTGAGGGGAGGACTGTCGAATCCAGTTAAAAACATATTGACCACAATTAATATATCAACTTTCCTACCTTTTACTTTTTTGGAGATGTCGTTGTAATAGTTATAAAAGGACTGACTGTCTTTAGTTGTAAAATTTGAACCAAACATTTCATTATAATCTCCTATATAGCTTTCTAGTTTATCCCTTTTGTGTTGATGCAACCCATAGAGTACAGGAGATTCTTCTACTACTGAAACTTCCTCAGGAATAAAACCAGTGGCATCGGCATCATCTTCATTGGCTACGTAACTAAATATGGTTGCTATTTTTAGGTTATGCTGTCCATCTTCTTTTTTCTTTTTGAAAAGGTCATAGTATTTAACCAGCATGTCTGTGCTACTTACACATAGCATAGCTGTAAACTCTCTACTGTGAGTTTTTCTATTGTGATTGGCAATGATGTAGTCAACTATTTTATCAACCCTCTCAGTAGACTCCATTAGCTCCTTTCGGTCTATATCTTCTACTTCAATATCTATTTCGGTTGCAGAATCTTTTCGTTTGAAATTTCCAACATATTCAACTGCAAATTTCAGTACATTTTCATCTTTAATAGCGTCGGTGATAACGTACTTGTGTAAGCAGGCCCCAAACAGGTCTTTTGTGGTTCGCTTACCTAAATCATTTTTAGCTGCATTATCTGCAAAGATGGGTGTGCCTGTAAAGCCAAACATCTGGTGATTATTAAAAAAATCTTTAATCCTATTGTGAGTATCCCCAAACTGACTACGATGGCATTCGTCAAAAATAAAGACAACACGTTCGTCCTGTAAAGCCTTCATTTTTTGAAGGTATCTTTTTCTACTTATGGCTGTATTTAATTTCTGAATAGTGGTGACAATAAGTTTTGTATCATCTTCAAATTGCTTGACCAAAGCTTTTGTATTGTCAGTACCACCTATACTTCCTTTAGAGAAACTATTAAATTCTTTGGTAGTTTGATAATCTAAGTCTTTACGGTCTACCACAAACACCACTTTCTTCACTTGTGGCATTTGTGTGATAATTTGACTGGCTTTAAACGATGTAAGTGTTTTCCCAGACCCCGTAGTATGCCAAATATAGCCGTTGTGGGTACTGTTTTTGACTTTATCAATCATGGCTTCCACAGCATAGAATTGATAAGGTCTAAGCACCATCAGTATTTTATTGGTTTCATTTAAGACTATGTACTTACAAATCATTTTAGAGATATGGCAAGGCTCTAAAAATTCACTTGTAAACCCATTTAGGATATTAGTTAAGCGATTGTTGCTTTTGTCTGACCAGTAAAAGGTTTGCTTAAAAGATTGGTTCCTATTATTAGCATAGTATTTTGTATTAACACCATTACTAATTACAAATATTTGGACGTATTGAAATAAGGCTGAATTACTCCCAAACGAATGCCTTTGATACCGATTGACCTGATTAAAGGCTTCTTTCATCTCTAAACCCCGTCTTTTAAGTTCAATTTGAACCAAGGGTAAACCGTTAACCAATAGAGTGACATCATATCTGTTTTTGTAACGACCCTCGATAGTCACCTGATGCGTAACTTGATAGAGATTTTGGCACCAATGCTCTGTATTTAAAAACTCGAAATAAAGGTTGTCCCCATTATCTTTTATGATGTGCTGTTTTTCTCTAAGTGTTTTTGCTTTCTCAAATACAGAACCTTTACTTAGAATATTGATGACTTTTTTAAACTCATTCTCAGAAAACATTGTGTTGTTATGCTTTTCGAGCTGGGTTTTTAGGTTAGCCAGTAAAGCAGCTTCGTTTGGAATAGACAAGCGCTCATATCCCAAACCATTTAACTGTTCTACTAATTTATTTTCAAGTATTTGTTCTGATTGTGTGCTCATTTATTAAATCTCTGTTTGAACCTTACTCCAATGCGGATATAGGACTTTATAAAAATCTATCATAGCCTTTGCATACCATTTTACAAGGTCGTCCCAGTAAAGTTCCTCCATAAAGCTACCTTCTAGTTTATCAACCTCTTCTTTTGTCATTTCATGTTTTATTCTAGAGGCTTTTTTCCCTTCTAGTCTTTCCCAAGTTATTAACCCATCGTGCTTTTCATCTATTTCATCTTTATATTTAGCCATTGCATCAATGAGTATTTTATCGGGGTCATTTGAAAAATATAATTCTACTCTAAAAGTATCTCTTCCTATACAAAAAGCAAACTTTCCGCTTCCTTTCCAAAACCCTAAATTATAATTTGAATTTGCACCGACTCTGTCGAGAAAATTAATATTACTGTTTTTTAATTCGTTTTTTAGAAGACTCCAAAATTTAATTAATCTTGCTTCAGACTCTTCTACTGTTTTGCTGATGCTTTTCTCCTCTTTCTCTTTTTCTTTTGCATCTATCATAAATTCTTTAGTCTCAGGTAGAGGAATAATTTGTTCTATCTGTAAAAACATTTCCTCGCCCATACTGTATGGTGTTGCTCTAAAACACTGGATTTTAATATCGTGATTTAGCAACCATAGCACCGTAGAAGTCACTTCTTTACGGTAATTGTTTGCTACAAAAATTATTCTTTGGTCACCTCTATTAAGTAGCATTTCTTCTATATCTCTATCCAAAAATTCAAGAATATTCTCTTTTGCGTCGCCTTCAACACTTGTTTTACTTAAGTATTCTTGGTATATTTTGATGACTTGATTTGTTGTAAGTGTAGAGCAATATGAAGCATACTTTAATGCTTGCCACACCACATTTCTACCCGTATCATCTAATTTGTTTTCAATTATTACTAGGCCTCCATCCTTGTCTAATGCTAAAAGATCTAGACGCTCATTAGTGTCATTAAAACCATCATATTCTTTTTGAATTATTAAGAGCTCTTCTCCTAGCATTTCAGGGTTTTTAGCAATCCATTCCTGTAAGTGCTCTCGTTCTCTTATTTTCAACTCTTTAAACAAGCGTTCTTCCAACTTTATAACATTGTTTCTCGATTTTTCAATTCTATACATAATTTACTGTTTTACACAAACATCTGTTGTAACAATCCTTTTTTATAGGTTTTTGTATGTTCTATTTTTTTAGCAACCAAGGCTATATTTTTATCTATTGAGGATAAGAAATTAGCGATTTTGGTTTGTTCTTCTTTACTTGGTAATTTTATAGGTATTGCCTTAAATGAGGACATATCTAAATTTCTTCTGACTACACTTGCTCCTTGTTCAGAAGCTTGAGCATATTCATAAAACATTCTATTAGTAAATAGTAAATACTTACAATAAATGAATGATGTAAGATTTTTATTAAAGTCAAATACTTTGTATGATGGTGATACAATACCAACTTCAAAATCACAATTAACATTAATGTTACCTAACCATAAATTTTGTGGGCTGAATACTAATTGTTGTTTTCTTAAAATCTTATACCCTGTATTATCCTTACTTGCAATATCTCTAGTAAAATAATCACTTTGTTTGAATAGTCCTTTAGTTGTTGATGATAAAATTGGATGTTGATTAGAAATAACTGATTTCTCATTAAACTCTGTTAAAATATTAACTAACTTCTTCTCTCCCCACTCAGGAAACGCCTTTCCATCACTTTTACTGAGCGAAGTCGAAGTGTCATCTTTAAACCTTAGTTCCTGTTTAAATATTTTCTGCATCACCCCTTTTTTGTATTGTTCTAAAAGAGTCTTCTTTTTTTCTAAAGTTTGGATACGATTGTCTATAGCGGTAAGAAAATTGGCTATTTTTTGTTGTTCTTTTAATATAGGAAAGAGTAATTTTATTGAAGATAAAATATCTTGTCCGACGTTAAATCTTGTACTACCTCCAGATTTAGTTGTTATTTCTTGTCTCGCAGTTGATGATTTTAGCAATAAATGAAAGAAAAATGGTTCATAACTCCCTATTTTTTTTCCTCTTATTACAAATCCCCCAAAAGTTGCGTTATTATCTTTGTCTAAATAGACATTAGACTGACCTACTTCATCTCTAGTTTCTGAACTACGTTGAAATAAAATATCGCCATACTGTACTAAATTCTTTTCAAAGATTTCTTTTGAAACATTAACTTCTCCTCTTATTTTATCATAAGTAATAAAATCATTCTGAATTATATCTAAAACATTAATAAATTTATAACCATAGCCATAATCTTCTTTTGATGCATTAATCCCATTTTTAAACTTTAAAAGACTATCTAATTTATACTCTACCCATTCCCCTTCAAACTCAGGAAACCGTAATTGTGGTACTAACATTTTTTCTTTCAACATCTAAAAAGGTGTTTTGATGTTCAATTCTTCACAGAAAGAAGCTATTAGCGTTTCGTTTTCTTCTAAATCAATATCCAAGGTTTGTATTTCAGTAGCTACGGTATCAATATCAATTTGTTCTTCTTCTTCAAAGGTATCAACATAACGAGGAATATTTAGATTGTAGTCGTTTTCTTCTACTTCGCTAATAGATGCAACATAGCTGTATTTATCTTCTGTTTTACGCTCTCTAAACGTGCTAATAATTTTGTCTATATTCTCTTGAGTGAGAATGTTTTGAGTTTTTACCTTATCGTAATGTTCACTTGCATCTATAAATAAAATATCGTCTGGGCTTTCTCTACATTTTTTAAAGACTAAAATACAAGTCGGTATGCTCGTGCCATAAAATATATTGGCAGGTAGACCTATAACGGTATCTAAAAAGTTTTTTTCATGGATTAAGTATTTGCGGATATGTTCTTCTGCACCACCACGAAATAACGCCCCATGTGGAAGAACAATAGCCATACTGCCATTTTCGGCTAGATGATGTACCATGTGCTGAACAAAAGCATAATCTGCTTTGCTTTTTGGAGCTAATTTACCGTACTGGCTAAACCTATCGTCACTCATAAAGAGTTGGTTGGCACTCCAGTTTGCAGAAAATGGAGGATTGGCAACAATAGCTTCAAAACGTTGGTCTATATGTTGTGGATATTCCAAGGTGTCTTCTTGTTTGATGTCAAATTTTCTATAATGTACACCATGCAAAATCATGTTCATCCGAGCTAAGTTGTAAGTGGTACGGTTAAGCTCTTGACCGTAAAAGCTACTTACTTCTTTTACCTCTTTAGCCACTCGCAGTAGTAGTGAACCACTACCACAAGTCGGGTCGTACACAGACCTAAGTTTGTTTTTACCAGTAGTGACTAGTTTTGCCAACACTATACTCACCTCTTGTGGGGTATAAAATTCGCCTGCCTTTTTGCCAGCACCACTCGCAAATTTTCCAATGAGATATTCGTAAGCATCACCCAAAACGTCAAGTTCGGTTTGCTCTAATTTAAAGTCGATTTTATTTAAGTGACCTAAAACTTTAGCGATAATTTCATTTCGTGCTTCGGGAGTTTTACCAAGCTTAGTAGAGTTAAGGTCTAAGTCCTCAAAGAGGTTGTCAAAATCTTCCTCACTATCTGTCCCCATGGTGGAGTTTTGCACATTGTTGAGGATGGTCTGTAAATCTTCTAAGATAAAATTACTCACCGTTTGGTATTCTTCATCTGGCTCTGCTGCTAAGGCTATTTCTTCCAAGCTTACTTCTTTATGGTTTCCTCTTTTAGCTACAGAATTAAAAAGCTCTGAGGGTCTTAAAAAATAGCCTAATTTCAACAAAGCCTCTTCTTTAATAGCTTCTAGATAGGCTTTTCCATTTTCAGAGTCTTCGTTTATGCCTTGGTAGGAAATACCATCAGGTTTTAAAATGGAATCAGCATAAATCTCCATTTTTTCGGATAAGTATTTATAAAATATGAAGCCTAGAATATAGTCTCTAAACTCATCGGCATTCATTTTGCCCCTTAGGGTATTTGCTATATTCCAAAGCTGTTGTTCGAGTTGTTTTTTATGGTCTTCAGACATGTATGTGTGTTATGTTTTTCAAATTGATTTACTTTAAAGTTAGAATAAAGGAGTTGCTTCTAATGGCTACATTCAATGCTATTGGTGTTTAGGGGTAACTCTTTTTATCAGGTATTACTTTCAAAGATGAGTTTAGGATTAAGTTTACTTCGAATATAAGATTTACTAGGAAAACCTTAAACTCTAGCCTATAAAAACTTTGAATATTTACGAAAATAGAGGATTGAATGATTAATCTAAGGCTATTTCAACATCAGTGGCCAATAAATGGATTTTACTAACCCGTTGGTTCTCCGTTAATTCCCTGTTGGTTATGAAGTTGAAAGTTTCTGTTTTGTCAAGATAGGTAGAAGAAAAATCAATTAAAAAAGCTCAAAGAAGTTTTATGAATCCATGAGCCTAGAATAGTAGTTTCCCAAAATTAATGGAGAAAAGAGTTATTTTTTACCTCAGTTCTTTGCTAGGCACTTTGTTTATTTTCCACAACATTTTTTATATTTTTTTCCACTTCTACAAACGCAAGGGTCATTTCTACCTACTAGGTGTTTGTCATAATTAATTATCTCTTCCATAAGCATTGCATACGATCCAGCATTTTCTGGTAAACCTTGCAAATAACTGCATCCTCCTAAATTCAAATTCATTTTAAATAGAGATTTCCCATGCTCCCAATTTGTCATTTCGTGAGTAATAATGGAAGAAGCCTTTTTAAATATGCGATAGTCTTTTTCTGCTTTTTTTGCAAAATCATTATTGAGATATATTGAATCTCTATTAATTCCATATTTTTCATTAAGTTCAGCTAAAAATGATTCTTTTTTTTCTTTTGGAATAATTACCTTTTTAATAGGGTTTTCTTTTAAGACATTTTCACAATAATATTCAAGTGTATAAGTTTCTGTTGTTTCTGAGTTTATTGGTAATACACCCCATAACAAGAAACAGCCCGATTGAGAATTTATTCTAGGATTAATTAAATTGGCTTCAACAAGAAGAGGTTCATTTGTTTTTTCACGAAATTCATTTAATTTAAATTTATTAAAGCCTTCCTTTTTGCATATAAATAATGCTCCATCTTCTTCGATTTTATTTCCGTTTTTATCATAGATGTTTTCACAAGCGAAGTATAATGCAGTTAATATTTTATCTGTTAAATCTAATAATCTTGTTGGTATATCGTAATGTTGACTCATAGTCAAAAATTCGATTGGTTGATTGGTATAAATATGAGGCTTTTTAATAGATTCAATATCTAAAATATATAGAAGGAAGGCTTCCATTATGACGGCTTGATACCTTTCGAATCTTCTGTGAATAGAAGGGATAATAGGCCATTTATAATGTGCTTGTCCTCGATATAAAAGTGTTCCAGAATTGGGGTCAATTTTAAAAGAATATTGAAGTAATTCTGTGATACTATTCATTGTCTTTTTGGTATTTGATATTCTAATTAGGATTTTTCTTGCATTGGTCTTAACAGTTGGCTAAACACCATTTATTTTTGCAGTTTAGGTTTTGTTAGCATTAGTTCATTTTAGTCACAAGAGCTCAGGCCATTATCACCTTCATCTTCCGCATCATCTGCCTCGTCTTGGGCATCTTTCGCAGTATTCATTGCTTTCTTTGCATAATATTGGGCATCTTTCAAATTGTCTGCGTAGTAAGCTTTCCTTGCATTGTCATATGTTTCTTCTGCGTATTCTTCTGCATCATCAGAGCTGTCTTCAGCATTACTCGCATAACTTTGACCATCATAACAATCGCAGTTAGAAGCTGCACTATTAGCATTTGATGCAGCATCTTCCGCATCATCTGCTACGTCTTGGGCTTCTTCCGCTGCATTCATTGCTTTCTTTGCGTAGTATTGGGCATCTTCCAAATTGTCTGCGTAGTAAGCTTTCCTTGCATTGTCATATGCTTCTTCTGCGTATTCTTCTGCATCATCAGCATTATCTACAACTTCTTGCATATAGTATTGATAATTATCACATTGGGCAAAAGAGTGCATACTCAATAGCCCAAGAATAGTCATTGCTATTAGTTTTTTCATTTTTCTTATTTTAAATTAATACTAACGGTTTGCAGCTACCTGAAGGGCAGAATTTTTATCACTAAACTTAATTCAGAGAACTGAACTTTCGGCTTGCACAAATGTGTCTGCGAAGCACGAAACCTTGCCTTTTGGGTAGGTGCTGTTAGTGGTTTGGCTTTTTTATTCAGGTTGATTTTCCATATTCTACTAATTTTATATGTTTGGATGATTCACGTGCTGCATATGTTGCTGGATAAGATAATGCAGCTGCTGCAACAAGTCTTATAAGTGATTTAGTCCAATTAAATCCTTCTGAACGCAAATCAATAATGGTCCAAACCAATAGAATTGAGAAAATTGACATAAATACAATTGCCATAACTCGCCAAAAGTTAGCCCTCTTTTTATGACTGTTTGCCATATTCTGATAATTGCCCGTAACTCCAACATTTCCAATTAGATTAACTAAAATTTTTGCTTCTGTATACTTGGTTTCCAATTTCCCAACTAAAGTGGACGTATTAGTATCAATACTACCTTTTAGAGCGTCAATTTCTTTTCGGAATAATTCTTTTGAATTATCAATTTCCGAACGATATTTTTTTTTGTCGTTTTGAAAATTCTGATTGTGTTCTGATTTTATATTATTAAAATTGGTTTGAAAAGTAGAATTAAGATTTTGGATTTCGGTTTCTTTTCCTTCAATAAGTTTAAGCAATCTTTCAATTTCGGTTTCTTTTGTTGTTAAATCCATTTTGAAATTTGCAATTTCAGTTTTTAGTTCGTCTTTTTCTTTTTCTAAAGATTTGTATTTACTTATTGCGATTTTCTCAAATTCCGCAATTTTTCGAGAAAAATTAAAGTCAGCTTTTGCAACAGGAATTGGAAGATTTTTAATTTTAGTTAGAGCAGCATTAAAATTGTTTGTGGCATTGTTTAAATGTCCCTGGTTATTGTTACCTACAAAACTGTTTATCTGCGAAATTCCGCCATTCAATTCTGTACTCAATGCATCAAGTTCTGTTTGTTGGATTAAATCGGGAATTGTCAGTTTTACTCTCTGATTGATATAGGAGAAAACCGTTTGAAAAAAAGAAAGCTTTTCAAGGTCAATTTTTTCTTTGACTTCTTCATTAGCTAAAATTTCTTCAAAAGAATTTAATCGGTCAAATATGTTATGGTTTTCGAAACTCTCTGATGTCATATTTTTACTGTTTTTCGTTGGTCTCCAACATTATGCACAAGATATAGATAACAAAACTTGTTGTGTTATTTATTTTATCAAATAACCAATATAAGAACTTTTTATCGTCTTAAAAGTCTTAACACTAAGAACATGCTTTAATAAACGGCGTAATCTTGGAGCTATTTAATCTACCTCTCAAATCACAAATTTTAGTACACTCTATTATAAATTTTGTCCTCTAGCTAATTATATGCAAATCAATAGCTAATTATTAGCCTTAAATGGCCCTGCAATCACCTTGAATTGGGGAACCAATGAATTTGTGAAAACCCGTTTAACCTCCATTGGTTTTACTGTTGGTTACCCGTTGATTCCCCAGCTGGTTTTGAAATTAAAAGCCTCTTTTTTAACTAGATGGGTAAAAGAATAAAAAAATCAAACAATCACAAAAATGAACCTCCAAGTCTAAAATAATAGTGTTTTAAAATGTGTATATTTATTTTATGAAATTCTTTAAGAAAAAAGATAGACGCAATATCAGCCATTTAGACAATTATGCAAATAAATATTTAGATAATTTTAAACTGGGTTTATTGTATGTTGTTATTGGTGCAATAGCTTACGGAATTTACAGCCTTTACAATTACTTATTTTAATGGAATTATACGATTTTAATATCTTATCACTAAACGAACAAATGGAAGTCGTTAACCAATTAGGAACTTTTATTGATAATCGTATTGAAATAAAAGAACATTGCAACCTTTATGCAATAGGTATGTTTTATGTTGAAGTCGTTTATGATCCTTTAAAAAATAAAATAACTGAAACACGAAGCTTTAAGACTGGTTATTTACTCGACAAATACAGCAACCTTAAAATTTGATCTAAAATTTTATAAGCTAATCTTGACTTTAGGTAAGTGTGAAGATAATAAGCTAACATAATTATATTCTTGATTAATTGATAAGATTATTTAACAAGTCCCTTAATTGGGGATCCTCAATTACCTCATATTTATTTCTCCTCATCTCCAAAAGCTTATTCTCAATTGCTACAAATTCTGTTTTTTTATTCTTTGAGATATAATTGATAATTTCATTTTGAAAAGCACTGCTATTTTGAGTTGATTCTATAACCTGTTTCTCGATAGTTTTATAAAAGCCAATATGTTTTCCAGTTTTAATGCAGGTAAGACTTGTGAATAATCTAATATGATCCATCAGCACGTAAATTGGACTAGGCTCAGCTAACTTTAATGTGTAAGAAGCAAACATTATGTATTGTAATTGTTTACAGTCCTTATGGGCTTTAAATTGCAAGAATTAAAAATAGAATTTACAAGGCTTTTCACAATCAAGATAGTGGTGAAAATTTATCGCCATTCTAATCTTATGTAAATTTAGTTAAATTAGATAGTTTTAAAATTTAAGACAGACTTTAGTTTATACCCTCAGTTTTAGGCAAAAAATCAGAACCTACATGATGTGCTGATTCTCCTAAAATCCCTGTTTTTCATTGGAAATATTCTCATAAATAATTTCTTTTGGCCTTGTTCTAATATATTCCTGTATTAATTATAATACTGTTAATCATTTGCATACTATTGTTTTTCATACTCACCTATTACGTCTGGTCCATCTTCCCTATGTAAGGCTACATTGGGTAGTTCCCAATTCTTAGTACCATATTCATCAATTATCATTTTGTTTCTCATAATAATCGCTTCAATTTTACACCCCTTGCGTAGGCTTTATACTCTATACTGTTTAGGAATTCCTCTTCTGTATATTCAACATCATTTAAAAACCAATTTTCAATATTTTTTTGTAGGACAGCTGGACCATCTTCTCTGTGTAATTTACCATCTAACCACCATTCTTCATCACCATTATTTATTTCAACAGCTGGACCATTTTTCCTGTGTAATTTGCCATTTATCCACCATTCTTTATCACCATCAAGATATACAACAGCTGGACCATCTTCTCTATGCATTTTACCATTAGGCAACTCCCAATACTCATCGCCGTTTCTATGGGTTATTAACTTACTTTTCATATCTATTTACTTGATGGTTACATATGTTATATCGCCAGGTTTGAAAAAGTTTAAATATTTAACGACAATTAGAACGGCCTACGTTCCGAGAACGTATCCTTTTAATTCAATAATTAAAACACATCTAGACTATCTCAAAAAAGTAATGATAGCTCTAAAAGCTAAATTTCTATATTTTATTATTTATATCTCTATACATACATACTGTGCCAATTGTGTATACATTAACTAATTGATATACAGATATATGCTGTTTATACGCTAGAGAACCTCCCCCCCTTTTTTCTTTCTTATTAATTAGTGATAAAGCCTTCTCAAAAGGCGTTTTAAGTATATAAATAAACTTTCTGTAGAATATATATATAAACAATATAGGATGCATTAAAACTGTAATTCAGTTCTCGGTTTAGTGAATCATTCCTTTCTAGGTCGGTTAAACCTCTAAAGTAGAATTATTGAAAAATAGATAAGAATAATGGAAAATTTAAAAAATTTACTAGATGAAAAAAATATTTCTTTCTCAAAAGAAATATATAATGAATTAAAGAATGATGAAGCTACTATTAAGCTACCCAAAAACTTGCTTAAAGACATAAAGAAGGACTTTAAGCATGAAGACCTAAAAAGCATACATAAAGACAGAGAAACTGCTTTAGAGCTAATCTATATGATGTTATCTAACTTTACATTCACGTGGGTAAGAGAAGCAAAATACAATGATAATTATGTTGATAATCGGTACATACAACTTAACAGCAGAATTTTAAAAAAACATGTTGGTAGTGGGAATGAAGAAACGAGATACAAGTTGATTTTAAAACTACTTATATATAAAAGATATATTGAAAAAGGATTGGGTCCAAAAAGAGGTGTTAAGTCCGCATCATATAAAATTAATGATAAATATTATAAGGTTAATATTGAAGAACACATTTTAGAATCAGAATATGCCAAGAAACGCCATGAAATTAATATCCGAGAAAAATTAATATCCTCTCTTGGTAATACAATAGCCTTAAATGAACTTGAAAATCTATCTAGAATCGAATTACCCTGCATAAAAGAAGTTATGAACTATTTAAAGTGCTATTCCAAATTGAAATGGACAAATAAAAAAGGGAAGCAATTGAAAGTACTGGGCAAGAAGAAACGTTTAAATCAATTCATTTATGTGGAAGATTATTTAAAATTATATGAGCTTCTAAAAAACAATTTCAACAATCCAAAAATTTTGAGTGAAAACGCAGGTTACAGAATAGCAACTAAGTTTAATATGATGCCATCTCTTATAAGAGAATTGTTTAAAGTGAAGACAAACAGTGGTAAACTAGTTGGATTAGACTTTTCTTGTTTTCATCCAAATTTAGCAATCCGTAAATTTCAAGGTGCTAATAATCAGATAGTAACGCATGAAGAAGTTGCAGAATTTCTCAAAACAAAAAAAATATTCAAAAAATACTGATATAGAGTTAAGACAAATAGCAAAAAAAGAACATTTATCTTTTTTCAATAAGGAGGTGAAGCACATGAAAAACAGTAGAATATATTCTTATTACGCAGAAAAATATCCCGATTTACTCAGCAAAGTAGAAAAAGATAAAGTAGAGAAGGGATATAAAAACACTTCTAGAATGTTGTTTACAATAGAAACGAAAATCATGACAGGAATTATTAAAAAATGTCAAGCGAGAGGGATAACAACTATATATGTTTATGACGAACTGTTAGTCGATGAACTTCGTGTAGAGGAGGTGAGGCAAATAATGGAACAAGTCTGTATTGGACAAAAATTAAATGTAGAAATCAAATAAAAAGTACAAATTGATGTCCATCTTTAGACCTTATCACATCGGAAGGGTTGAGCGATTTTATTGCTTTGAGGAGGTTTAAAATAAATAAATCAGCTAGATTGATTTGCATGTTTTAAATAATTAATCATACTCAATTTTGACTATGATTAATTATTTAAAAATCAGTTATTTTATATCCATTCTCTTTATTAGCCAGCTCAGACAAATGTTCGTAACCCCTAATATCCTCTTTTCCCAAGTCAATAATTAAGTCACTTGTTCTCATTCTATAAACAATCTCAATGATAATATCTTTGTAATTCCTTTCGTCGATTTTATCTAGCACATCTCGAAATGCCTGTCTAGCTCTTGTTTTTTCAATAGTAATTCCATCTCTAGCTTCTTTTTTTTTAACCCCCTGTGTATCCTTAATTAAGTAAGAAATAGTATTTTTCAAATTATCAGTTTTTGTAAAACTTGAAAAATTTAAATAAAAGGTGTTGAGTACTTTTTCGTATAAATGCAAATCTTTAAACCTAATACCTTCCTTAATTAATAATGTTAGAAAATAAAATGATTTTGCAACTGGGGTAAGAGTTATTTCTTGCTCTACACCAGGAACAAAAATTCCATATCGCCCATCCACGACCTTTATTTCTAATTTATAATTATATTTATTTCTATTTTTTTTAAATTCTTCTTTAGAGAGGTCATTTAACGCTGATAATAAGCGAATATATTCCTTTTGGCTATTCTCTTTTTTAAAATCAGCTTCTAGTACTTTCTTTGCTTTATCTAAAATTTCTGAGTATAAATCAGTTACACTTGGAATTTCGCTTCTTAATTCTGAATTTTTATATTCAGAATTATCAGTTATATTTTCAGGATATTGTTGATTTTCATTATCGTTAGATTCATCTATTTCGGTAGATTTACTTTCTTTAGGTTTTTCCTGTTTTAGCTCAGATTCAAACTTTTCTATTAATTTATCTATATTACATCTTTCTAAAAACATACCTCTTAAGTTTTTTGGAAGAGTATTTAAGATGAATTTTTCAGCACTCATAAATATCACTCTATACCCATGAATGTAAGGCTCAAACCATAATAGCCCCCCTTGATGGATATTTTCAAAACCAAATAATTCTCTAATTGCCTTAATAAATTCAAGATAATCAGGTTTACAAAATTCTTGTTTCGAATAAAAATGTTTAAAACGTTCGAGTTCTTTAGCAGAAAGACTTGATTTTATGTTTAATTCAGATATAATAGAATTATCGTTATTTTTAGGATTAACAGGAAGGGTGATGAAGTCAAAGTTTTTAAGATCTTCATCTTCAAGTAAATCATAAACCTCAGAAAAAAGATTTTGATTATCCTCAACAATCTCCGATTCTATAAAAAAAATCTTATTTAAAAGGACCGATAGATAAGGATATATAGGGTGAGACCTAAATACTGTATACTGTGATTCAGGATTATGGCCATAATAATAATAGTAATACATAGATGAAAGTTTTTAGTTGTTCATAAAACTAAGAAAAATTCATAGTACACGAACAAATTGAAGTCTATTATTTGTAATGGTATATCTATAAATTTCTCTGTCTTATAATTTTAAAATTTATCCACCAAGATTCACTTTCATTTCTCTAAATTATCTGATTTTATAATCATCAAGAGTGAATTCATTATTCAATAATTTTCGAATTAAAAATAAGTTCTCAACTTTATCCCTATCAATAGGTATATTTAAATACTTTTCCTCATTTGTAAATGAGACATCATTAAGGATGTGATTTGCATGGTTTAAATCAGGATAGAAACCTTCAACATGGTTTTTGATGGAAGTATTCGTTTTTGATTTTATTGCACTTACAGCGAGCGATTTATCAAGCATTTTAGCTATCGTTCGTTTTGGACTCTGAATATTAGAATTTTTATCACTTTTTTCATAATTATGTAAGCCCTTATAAAGCAAATTCAAATTTTTAAGGTACTTACCTTTTTTCAAGTCATCAAATTTGACCCCTTTTAAATTTAACAAAGCAAGAAAATATAAGGCTTTGTTCTTCGGATAAAACTCTTTAATTTTAAAGTCAATACCAGGTACGAAAAGCTCTAATATTCCATTATTAAATTTAATTATTAATTTATTTTCTTTTAAATTATACCTTCTATTATTTTCTTCTATTACTAAAGCTGTTAATGAAGAAAGTTCTTCAGGACTCATTTTTGATAAGTCATTATCTGAGAACTGTTTACCTTCAAATTTTAATAATGGTGAGTCTACTTGTTTTTCAAGATAATTTTTAGTTTTCTTTTTATTACTTACAATCTTTTCCAAGAAGTCATTTCTATCATCTTCTTTTAGATTTGATATATCATCGATATGAGCAAATATGGCATCCAATCCATCATCAGTTTCTTCAAGCCAAAACAACCCACCGTCCTGAATATTATCCATTCCAAAATTATCCTTAATAGCATTTAAGTATAATTCCTTTATATAGTCTTTGTTTGAAAATTTAGAATATAGACCGTCAAATAGTTCTTTATTTTTTTCACTTAATTTGTGTTCGTAATCAATTTTCATGATATCATTGACTACATAATCGTAATCTTCTGGGTTGTTAAGTGAAAAAAAAGTCAGGTCATGTTCTTTTGAAAATTCTTCGATGTTCAAAAAAGAAGAAGCAATATCCTCATTACTTTTTTTTGAATCTGGTTCATAAGTATAGACCATTTTTTGTAATAAAGACAGAAAATTGTAACGATGATCTGATTTTAGTACACTATAAATAGATGATTTTATTTTATTTTTTGAAGTAGACATATTTATTGTTTTTAAATTAATATTTAGCTTGATAATCGATTACTATACAGATGAATTGGGAAAACTTGGACTTACTTAAGGCAATAATTTATTAAATTTTTCTTGTCTTATTTTCATTTTATAATATGTAATGCATTTATGTAGTGATTGTAAGTCTTTGGATGAAAAATTGATATATCGTTTATCTAATAAGTTTTTATTCTTACTTGAGCTTTCGGCTAAAAACTTCTTGATGCTCTTACTAGTATAAAAAGATTTGATTCCGTCTTCGATATGTTCTAAGTTCTGCACAGAGAAACAAATTGGTATGAAAGAGCTCTTATATTTTTCTTTGCGAACCGATTCGCTGTCTATCTGAAATCTTATCTCGTTTTTATTGATGTCATAAATCAATTTCATCCACCCATCACTATATAAAGGGCCATTACCTTTCTCATTGATGATTTCATTATACTTTTTTTGTAAATCTTTAATTAATTCTTTCATTAGATGCTTAGTTTAATTGATGAAAATTATTTGTGTTGTTTTTTGAATTTTTAATTGAATGATACGAGCTTCTTATCCCAAATTAGGTCCATGACCATCTCGGATCCTTTATCTATTTGATGTTCAATTATTCTAAAATAGATACTTATGGCTTCCTGCTTATAAAAATCTTCGTACTCTTTGACTAACGAAAGTTTTTTTAATATCCCATTGAACCAAACTGTATCCAAAGGTTTCTTTTGTCTCAACTTTTTAATTAAATCTGGATAGTTTGTGGTAGTATTATTATCCAATAATAAGTCTAGTTTAACCTTTCTTAAAATGGCTACATTTTTCATGAAATACTGGTGAACAAACTTTCTTCTAACTTTATTTTTTTTTGCAAAGTGAGACGATTGTTGGTAAATTATTTTTTCTAAAAAAATGATTTCTTTTGAATTTGCATGAGCATTACATAGATTAAAAAATATTTCTTCATCTTTTTTATCGATGAATAGAGATAATTCAGTCGTTATATTACCAGAGTTTGAAATTTCTAACATTTCTTCGTGTGCGAAGCAAATCGTATCGTAAACTTCTTCTAACAACCTTTTACCCTTTTGATTTTTCTGCCAATTTGATTTCATGATTATTTGTTTTTAAGATTAATATTTGATGCAAATTTAATTGGATAGAAGGTGGGTTTTGGATTTCTGCAATATTGCAGTGATGATTTTAGCAGATGAAAAAAGCAATAAATCGATATAGGTAGCTTAATTTGGAAAGTATCTTATCTACTTATTTAAATTCATTTAATTTTGGTATGATCTATTTATAAAATCAATACTTTTAACGCCATTATGGCTAGGATTTAAAAAAACTGGTACCAGCTTCTACACTTACATTTTAACGCCATTATGGCTAGGATTATACAAAAAAACTGATACTAGTTTTTACACTTACATTTTAACGCCATTATGGCTAGGATTATACAAAAAAACTGATACAAGCTTCTACACTTACATTTTAACGCCATTATGGCTAGGATTATACAAAAAAACTAATACTAGTTTTTACACTTACATTTTAACGCCATTATGGCTAGGATTATACAAAAAAACTAATACCAGTTTTACACTTACATTTTAACGTCATTATGGCTAGGATTATACAAAAAAACTGATACCAGCTTCTACACTTACATTTTAACGCCATTATGGCTAGGATTATACAAAAAAACTGATACCAGTTTTACACTTACATTTTAACGCCATTATGGCTAGGATTATACAAAAAAAACTGATACCAGCTTCTACACTTACATTTTAACGCCATTATGGCTAGGATTATACAAAAAAACTGATACTAGTTTTTACACTTACATTTTAACGCCATTATGGCTAGGATTATACAAAAAAACTGATACCAGCTTCTACACTTACATTTTAATGCCATTATGGCTAGGATTATACAAAAAAACTAATACCAGTTTTACACTTACATTTTAACGCCATTATGGCTAGGATTATACAAAAAAACTGATACTAGTTTTTACACTTACATTTTAACGCCATTTTGGCTAGGATTATACAAAAAAAACTGATACTAGTTTTTACACTTACTTTTCATATACCAATTGATTTTAATTTTTAGACCTCATTTTATGTTTATACTCTTGTTCAGTATATTCTTTACCATTTAGATACCACCATTTAACACCATTAAAATTTTCAATAGCTGGACCATCTTCCCTATGTCTTACATCATTTATAAACCAATATTTATCACCATTAGCATATTCAACTGCTGGTCCATCTTCTCTATGGAACATAGAGGTGTTTGGTAGCATCCAAAATTTATTACCATCATTATCAGTTACTATTCTACTTTTCATAATTTGTTGTTTTTAAGATTAATATTTATTGTAAATTTAATTAGATAGGAGGTGGGTTTCGGATTTCTGCAATATTGCAGTGATTGTTTTAGCAGACAATTTATTGTTTCAAATCAATTACTGTTCGGTTACCATGCCATCCATTTTTTTTTCTAAGTTTAGAATCAATATATCTCGCTGTTATTTCTTCAAAACCCATTTCTTTTTTCAATTCTCTTAGGGCTTTTCTACATTTTTGATAATCGTAATTCATATCATAATAATTCCATTTGAGCTTCATCTCCATAAAATCTTCAGAAGATACATAATCGACTTTTTGACGTTTGAGTTTGAGGATTTTGTTTTTCATTTGTTCTTTGTAATCTTGTTTTGTTGCCATATTTTTTTTGTGCAAATCTATTATCATTGCTAGTGTTATTTTGATTTCTGCAATATTGCAGTGATTTAATCATCGTATTAATTCGAAACCAGTTGTTAAGAAATAAGCTATTGAGTATTTATATATCTCTTCTTCTAAGACTCATCTTACCTGGAGGCCAGAAGTAATAATTTCTAGTTAAACGTTCTAGGATTAAATTATCTTTGTTATTCATTTCTACATATTTTAATGTTGTAGAATGTTATAGAGATTCGTTTATTAAAAGTTTATTTTTAAATGAAAAAAGTTGAAATTTTTATTCCTTATCATTGAACACAGAGACAATAAAATTTAGTTAAATGAATGTATTTCACATTAATACAGTTGTATCTAAGCCAATTATTTTATTGGGTATACTACTCGTTTTAGGGGTTTCAGGGTGTCAAAAAAAAGAATCATTAGGCACTGATACAGAGCCTAAATTCATTGAGTTAAAAAATAAGGTTAAAAGTAAAAAGGAGGAAATTTCACTTTTAATAGAGGAAGTAAATTACGGAGCAAGATATTGTTTGTTTGCTGCACAACAAATGCGATATGATAAGCCTCATAATATTTGTACTGGATTCGATATTCATCTGGACAAGGCAGAAGCTTATTCTAAAATTTCTTTAGATTCAAAAAATGTTGATTAAGCTTATTAGTATTTCAAATCTGCTGAAAATTTCTTATGTAAAGCAGTAGAATTAAGCGATGATTGTAACTACAAAAAATATGACACACAGTCTATCTTATAATAAATTAATGGTGTTTTAGAATAAATCTGGATTTGGTAAAGTGGAGAAAATATATTGTAGAAAATTATGTCAAAAACTTTGAGCTTAAAGTAAGTGGTAATCCTTATGACCAAGGGTTTATCATTGACTTTAGTTTTAATATCGAGGAACAAGAATATTTGGAATCTTTATTTAATCTCAACAAATTTTTAAAGTCCAACACTCCTTTGATAGACATGATGGATAAAAATCAAATTAAATTGGTTTCCCACCTCATCAATTTTAGTGCTATTAAAGTAGATGTCAATCAAGTTAAACAACAACAAACACTATTCACCTGCATTGTTGATTATTACCTTAGCCTACCAATAAGTGAATTAAGCAGAAATTATTTTGATTTTCAGAATGAGATTCAGCATCTATTCAAAAATGGGTACTACGTAAAGGATTCAGATATCAAATTCATGAGCCAATTTAAAGCTCGTAAAGACTCAAGACAGTTGCAATATATAATGTTTGCTTCTTTTACATTAAAGCTAGGAGAAGCTTTTAAAATAGCTATTATGATGAGTAATATCAGACTCATTACATGCTTAACTATCATCAAGACAGGAAAACATATAGGATTTTTTAAAAATGCTGAGAGGCAAATTATAGAATTCACAAGAAATAGCAGTGCACATCAGAATGAGGTAATTAATTATATAACTAAAGAAAATAAAAAAGAATTTGAAAATGTCAAGTTGAAGCTTTTGGAGATGAGAAGTAATGTTTCTGAGGTGATTGAGGATCTAGAATTAAGAACTATTCTAGATGAGTTGATACTTAAAAAAGACTAATTTAAAGCAAATTCATGAAAAGTGATTTTGATGAAATTCAGGTTTTATTTATTTAAGTAAAGAAAAACAGAAGTGTAAGAAGGTTATTTTGACCCTAAATCATTTTTCAATTATTGGACTAAGGGAAAAATCAAAAACATGGTATTTATCACTAATATACTGCTGTTTTTTCAGCATTCATGAAACAAATAAACATCTCAACAATCCAAAACACTTCTGTTTAATACCAATTTTATAACTTATCATTCAAATAAATCGGGTGTTATTTCTTTAAAATGCTTACGTTTAGTTGTCGAACTAGAATTTCCAATTACTATTGTTTTACCGATAAAAGAATTGTCTAATTCATAAATTTTAATCGTGTAACTAGCATCAAATTCTGTTGCTATTGGAACTAACCATTTAATAATCTTTTTATTACTATCCACAATTGCTGCATATGGCTTCCCGACATAATTCTGAACTCTACTTTCGAATGAATAAGTTTTTTGTTTTGTTCGATTTATGATTTCATTATTGACATCAATTCTGAGCTGTTCAAGCTCTTCAACTGTAATTTCGTTTATATTGTACATTTTATCTTTTTTAATTATTTAAGATTTCGTTTATTTTGATTTACCTTTTTTCTTTTTTAATCACGTCAATGACTTTTTGAGTTAGAATTTTGTCACCTTGTGTAAAATTTAATTTTGCTAGTTTAAGCTTTTTCAATGCTTCTTCCCAAAAATTAAAATAAGGAGTAAAAGAATAATCTTCAAAAGCATCTAAATCATCGTTTTCTTTCATTTCACATGTCAAAAAGAAACATATGGATCTTTTGTTAAGACTAACATCAAAATCACAATCGCTTAATGATCCATTTTTAATGGAATAAATCAGAGAAGACTTATTCGGAATGTAAAAGCACAGTGCAACTACTTCATCTGAGGGTTCGTAGTAAGCTAACTCTAGATGGCTTACATCTTTAGTACTTACAAGGTCTTCATTTAATTTTAAGATTTTCAATAATTTAGCAAACTTTTCTTTTGAATAGTCTGTTACAATTGATTTTTCCTTTTTTGATAATTCGCTCATCTTTTTTATTTTTTTGTTTAAGATTTAATTTGTGAGGATTTTCCTTACAGTGAACAAAATTAAGGGATAAGATTAGTGAGTAAGGATTTCTGCAATATTGCAGTCAATTTTAAAGAGAATTATTTAAAGAATTTATGAATACTAACTGG
>Ga0307982_1000099_pt1 | contig 62488 bp, 5 predicted proteins | sample OrgLakmetagen989_FD_201847 | JGI IMG/M metagenome (GOLD analysis project Ga0307982, IMG submission 201847) | Saline water microbial communities from Organic Lake, Antarctica - #989 | ecosystem: Environmental > Aquatic > Non-marine Saline and Alkaline > Saline | place: Antarctica: Organic Lake... | reverse complement strand
CTTTGAACTGTCCGCGTATTGTCATTCGGCTTGCACGGTTTTCCTGTGCAGCGTGCTGCATCCAAGGTGACATTTCCTGCCTACTGGGCAAATACCTGCTGTTCTCATCCTCTGCACTTCCCTGCTGAGCTTGAGAATACTCATCACATGGGCGTCAAGCGAGCTGCAGTGCGGAAATTGGAGCAGGAGCTTGGCATCCCACCAGAGGATATTCCGCTGTCCTGCATGCATTTTGTAACTCGCATTCACTACATGGCCCCCGCGAATGATCCCGACAACCTCTGGGCTGAGCATGAGATCGACCACATCCTTGTCGCAACGCCTCCCAAGATGCCTCGCTTGAACCCCAACCCCAACGAGGTGGACACCACCCACGCGTTCACCCCCACCGAGATGGCTGAGTGGGTGAACACCGCCGAGAGCAAGGGCATCCTGGTGGCCCCCTGGTTCAAATGCATGGAGCGCACCATGCTGTACCGCTGGTGGACAGCGCTGGCCAAGGGCTCCCTCTCCCCAGTCCTGGAGCCCTCTGTCATCCACAGGTTTGGAACCCCCCCTTACACCCTTCCCGCACATGCCGGTGTGGTGGTCGATGCACAGACCGCCGAGGATGCCGTTGCCAGTCACGCCTCTGTGCACCCTGATGGGCGGGGGGTGCCCGCACTGCGGGCAGACTTGAGCAAGCCCCCACCGTCAGGGTCTGGTGCCGCCGTAGGCACCTCTGGCGCCGGTGTGGGTGAGACTGGAAAGAAGCAGGGAGCCTACGGGCGTGTGGTGACGCACTCCGAGGGCGTGCTGTCCCAGCTGATGCGAGTGGATGAGGTGTGGGCTGCCGCCGTGTACAAAATGGGGCTGTCCAAGGCCACCGCAGTGCTGCCCCTCACTGACGCCCCAGACAGCGTGCAGTGGTGCGAGGAGATCCTGGGGAAGGTGTCCCGCTCCTTTGCCATGGTGATCAAGCAGCTCTCCCCGCGGCTGCGGCACTCCATTTGCGTCTTCTACCTGGTGCTGCGGGCGCTTGACACCGTGGAGGACGACATGACCGCCTTCACTGGGCGCAACGCAGAGAAGCTGCAGCACCTGAAGGACTTCCACCTGTACCTGGAGAAGCCTGGCTGGAGCATGACGGGGGTGGGGGAGGGCGACGAGCGGGTGTTGCTGGAGTCCTTCCACCAGTGCACCGCCGCGTACGCGGAACTGCCCGAGGGCGACAAGGCTGTCATTTCCGACATCACTGCCAAGATGGGAGAGGGCATGGCGCGTTTCGCGGACCGGGACCTGCTGGAGGGCACGGAGGACCTCGCGGAGTACAACCTGTACTGCCACTACGTGGCGGGTCTGGTGGGGGAGGGCCTGTCCCGCCTCTTTGTCAGCTCAGGGCGGGAGGCAGCCCCCCTTGCCGAGGACATCACCACCGCGAACCACATGGGGCTGTTCCTGCAGAAAACCAACATCATCCGGGACTACCTGGAGGATCTGGTGGAGGGCCGCGCCTTCTGGCCCCGCTCTGTGTGGTCCAGGTACGCCCCCAAGCTGGCACACCTGCGCGGCACAGGGGGCCCCTCGGCTGGCGCAGTGCCCCCCGGGGAGAAGGCTGGCTCCGCAGGCTCAGCCAGTGACCCGCACATCCCCCACGCCGGCAGCCTGGCGTGTCTGAACCACTTGATCGCAGACGCCATGGTGCATGTCCCCCACTGCCTGGCGTACCTGTCGGCGCTGCAGTCGGCGGATGTGTTCCGCTTCTGTGCAATCCCCCAGGTGATGGCCATTGCCACCCTGGACAAGCTCACCAACAACCCCAAGGTGTTCACGGGAGTCGTCAAAATCCGCAAGGGCACCGCCGTGCAGCTGATCCAAGCCGCTGGCAACCGCACGGCAGTGTGGGGCGTCTTCCTCTCCCACACGCGATCTATCGTCGCGAAGCTGCAGACCTTCATGCTGCGCTCTGCCACGGCGCCGGCACCAGTGTTCGTCCGCGCGCTACAAGCCGCAGAGGCCGCCGAGCAGTGGACCATCGCGCGCTTGCCCCACGGCACCTTGACCGCCTTGTTTGACGGTCGGGTGGTGGCTGGTGTCGCCGTCACCATGCTGTCCCTGCTGCGGCACTTGAACGAGCGGTCTCATGACTGGGACGGCTACGTGCCCCGCATTACGGACTCGTGGGACGTGCTGGCGTTGACGCTTACGGTGGCCTGCGTGCTGTACATCCTGGCCTTCACAGGCGTCCCCCTCGTCATGTGGTCCACAGGCAGCTCCCCCGAGGAGGCCGCTGCTGGCAAGAAGACGGATGCGTGGGCAGCAGTGGGCAAGGTGGCCACATGCGCCCCCCAGTACGACGTGCCCACCAGCGCCATCACTTTCGCGGGGCGGCGGGACCGGGAGGTGAGCAGCCCCCCCCGCGCCTCGCGAGAGGGCATCCGCGCTCGCCGGGGAGGCATGGCCGAGTAAACGCCCTGCAGACTACACAGCGTGCAAGTGTGTGTGTGTGTGACACAGTGTTCCCTAAATGCATCGGCTTGTAAAAGCAGGTCCCAGTTGCCGGGTGCGTATTTGCGTCAAGTGCACTAAGAGCTGCTTGCTGCAGGTCTATGCGTTTTCCACTTGGCAAGTTCATTGCAGAAACGTACAGCAATTCAAATCACCAAGCTACAAGATACATCCTGCTCAAGCAGCGATGCATACCACCCGCCGTCCACCGTCCACACACGAGGAGTCCGTCTCGGGGTCACACAGAGCCCGCACTCCATCCGATGCAGCCTGGGACACCAACCCAGCTGCATTTGTGGCCTTCACAACCACATATATGTCCTCGTCAGTCATCCAGCTGATGCTGCCCGAGGCGCCCCCCTCGCCCACAGCCACCTCTGCTGTGAGGGTGGAGGCAGGCACCACCACACAGGCATGCTTGTCACTCAAGCCAGCCTCGGAGCCGATGCACCACTCGTACTGCACAATGGGGCTCCCCTCCTCCACCGGGGGCGTCCACCCAAAAGTGAATGTCTCAGGCGCCACAATGCAGTCAGCGTCCACACCCGACGCGGAGCCGTCGAAAACTGCTGGTGCTGAGACGGCGCCCGCTGTGGCCACAGCCCACTCCGGGGCGCTGCCGTCGGTGACTGTCACCGCGGTTTGCAGGAAGCCCACATCCCCCGCCGCCGTGGTGAAGCGTAGCAGCACCGCAGCCACCTCGCCCGCCTGCATGAAGCGCTGGGAGGCAGCTACAGACCTGGCGGGGGCGGGCGCCAGCTGCACCCGGCCCTCTGCGCCTGAGATAGCACTACAGGCTGAGGCAGTGCCAGTGGCCTGGCGGATCTCACGGGTGGCGTCCACCCCCACAAAGGCGACATCTTCCGCTACAACTTCAGTGCTTGACCAAATAGTGTTCCAGCGTTCGCCCAGGGCTGAAGGCAGGGAAGCGCCCCCCACGCCCTGCGCTGCCAGGGATACACTGGCCAGGGCAGTGGCATTGGTGGCAGTCAGCAGCACGAACTCCACGCGACTGATCTTTGCGGCTTCACTGGTGGCACCTGCCCAGGCGAGGCTGATGACATCATCACTGGCTGGGCGGTACTGCGCGTGAAGACGGGCCGCTGCAACTGATGCCGGCAGCGTCACAGGCGCCTCAATGTTCTGCACCTCGGGCAGATCATCTGGCACCGTATCGTTCACGCCTCCCACAGCCTGGATTACAATGCTGCTTGGGGACTGGGAGCTGGTGAGGGTCTGGCCACATGCGTTACCCAGCTGCAGCCAGGCGGCCCCCTTTGCCGCTGGAGCTGAAGTGCTCACTCTGGCCACTGGGGCGACGGAGACAGAGGCGATGCCCACGGCATCTGTGGCCACCACGGTCGCCCACAGCATGTCGCCTTCTTGTAGGACGGCATGTGTCAGGGGCACCTGCACTTCAACGCCGAGCTCCAAGGCAGTTACAGTCAGCTGGCTGCTGTTCAGGCATGCAACGGCGCCCACCAGGTCCGCAGAGGAGGTATTCCATAGGTCATGCCAACCGGAAGGCGACATGCTGACACGCACACACATGGAGGCAAGACCTGACTGGACGTCGCTCCAGTCTTGCACCAGCAGCTGCACCCCGGAGCCCATGAGCCGCGCCAGGGGTTGGTAGGGCACTGCATCCAGCTCCGCATCCGACAGCGTGGCAGGGCGCACCGTGGAGCCCCCGGAGACAAACAAGCCAGGGCTGCTGTCGCTTTGGATGACCACAGGCGTGAATTCACCGCCACTGCGCCGCACCTGCAGAAGTCCAGCGCTGGGTGCCTCGTCGTCAAGCGCGACTAGCTGCGATTGGGCAGTGCCAGTTGAGCCGAGTGCATCGGTCAGCGTGGCCGAAAGCCGCAACAGGCTGCCGGCAATCGCCACAGTATCAATGAGATCCACATCTTGCAGCAGGACAGCTGCACTCTGGGCTTCGTTCGTGTGAGCATAGACACTTGGGGTCTCGCTGCCGCTGCCTGCTAGCACCTCAACTCCATCGGCTCCCACCACATGCACCTCCCAAGTCAGGGCAGTGAGGGGCACCAGGCTGGCAGCCGGGATCACCAGCATGACGTCCAGCGGTGCAAGCAGGGCCTGCACGGAGCGCACGGGGTCGGTGTTGGACACCTTAGCCGATGGCATGGCCACCTGCACGCCCTGCACTGCTGACGCCCCCATAGTAAGCAGCTCGGAGAAGGCGACACTGTAGACGCCAGCACCATTGACGACACGCAGGGCGACAACGCACTTTCCAGTGGGCACTGCAGCCAGGGGGGTTGAGAAGCGAAGAACATTGTCCGCGGCAGCCAAAGCACTGGCACGAACTGGTTCCCAGTTGAAGTTGCTCAGGTCAGCTCCTGCAGCCAGGGGCAGCACAACCCACGAGGCATTGGCAATGCCGGAGATGATGTCATATGGCAGCGGCATGGTTAGAGATAGACCCTGGCGCTCACTGGAGGCGAATGCATCGGCCACCAGTGCACGGCTGCCCAGGGCATGGAGGCTGGACAGGAACGGGAACACTGCTGCCGGAACAACATCACCAGCCACTCCCGTGGCTGCACGAGCGAAAGCGGCCAGCTCCGCAACTATGCTTGATGGCGCCAGCACAGTGCCGCTCCAGGTGTTAGGCACGTCGGAGTCCACATCTGCCGACCCCTGCAGGCTGGCGGACAGGGCATGAACCACAGGCACGCTCCAAGGGGCATCGATGTACAGAGGCTGGTCAGCGACAAACGCAGAGGTCGCTGTCACTGTCTGCACAAACACCGTTGCGTACACAGACGAGGCGTGGTTCAGATGCAAGCCCTGCATCAGCGAGGCGCCGCCCAACGCAGCAAGCTCCTGCTGTGACACCGCCGCGGGTGCCGCCAGGTCCATGGCGTACGGCACAGACCCGAGGGCAATGGTCACTGCAACGAGCTCTTCTTGGGAGGCCACGCCCCACTGCACCTGCACGGCACTAGTGTTGGCCTGGAAGCAGCAGGCGCTACCAGAGTCCCCAGCCAGGGGCACCACGCTGACATTGGCGGATAGGGACGCCACCTGGTCCAAGTGGATGATCGCAGAGGAGGCGTTGGACACAGCGCCTGCTGCATCCGTGGCAAACATGACCAGCTGCACATCGCTGCGGCGAGGCAGACGCAGGGCTTGATACAAGGGCGATGACGACAATGCAGCTGGCAGTGTGCCCTCGCCCCGGCTGCCGGAAGACAGCAGTGCCATCTCCGCAGACTGCACCTGCAGTGGGCCTGCAATTATGGCCTGTGACTGCGCAGTCACCAGCTGCATGGTGTAGGCCAAGGACTGCGTCCGGTGCGCCATGCCGTCAGACCACGCCCAGCACACGGGCAGGGAGCGTGAATTGGCCACCCACAACGTAGACTCGGGAGCGATGGCAGCACTGCGGTTCACGCCGTAGCAGCCATCTCCCACCGCGATCCAGCGCAGCTGTGGGGCCGAGGTGTCCACTTCGATGCCGTTGGTGGCGATGGCCAAACTGGCGCCAGTGGCAAGACTGCTGAAGGTCAGAGTGGCAAACACCTTGCTGCCATCAACCAGAGCAGAGCCTGAGGTTCCATAGCAAGATCCGAATTGCGCGTTGCTTGATACCGCATCCACGGTGACTGCAGTGGCCAGTATGACATCTTCCAGTCCTGGGGCCGAACCAAAGGCGCACCGCACAGAGTACCCGTCGATGGCAGCCTGGGGAGACACCTGCCAAGCTGCGGCAAAGTTTTCAGCGTCTGCGGTTGCAGTGGTATCTGCAGTGTCCCCCAAAGCCTCGGAGTCATTGCTGCGCAGCTTATGCTCGATATTCCACACACTGCGTACGGCGGGGGGGGCGGCGCGGACCCTGCCGGTGCTGACTGTGCGACTGCTGGTGTATCCTGTGGCAGATGCCAAAGTCAGAGTCACAAACGCCGCCTGGCCTGACACCATGACTGACGGCAGCGACACGTAGGTCTGCGGGGCTGGGCCACTCAAGTCCACGGCAAGGGGCGCTGCGAACTGCGCACCCCGGAAAGTTGAGCCGGAAGTGAGCACTGCCTGCACGATAGCACCGCCACCCTGGACACTTGTGTCGATCTCAGCCACGAAGTCTGCACCCAGCTGTGCGCTTGGTGAGCTGCAGGGGATGCACTCTGTGATGAGGTCTCGGCTTGAGGCCTTGAAGGTGCCCAAGGGACAGGCGGCACAGGAGGCGCTGTCGTCATTGAAGTACAGGCCAGGGGCGCATTGGCGTGAGAGATCCACACCAGTGGTGTCGGGGGCGGTGGGCACCACTGGGCCTGGGAGGCACTGCCCCGGGGCGCAGGCTTGGCACTGCTGTGCTTGGGGCGCCCACTGGAAGCCAGCCTTGCAGCGGCAAGAGGCCCCGCCAGCAGCAAAGTCTGGCACAAATATGGCGTTAGCATCCACGCACGTGCACTGGGTGCGCCCAACAGGATCCCCCACAGCCATCATGCCCAGGATTGCCTTGGCCACAGTGAAGTTCGACTTGATGTCGGGCACCTCGTCGGAGCACTTGAAGCCGTCACTTGTCTGCATGGACACGAAACCAGCGTGGTTCACAGCCTTCACGGTGACAAACACGATGGTATCGGCAGGCAGCGCCACAGCTGCGAATCCCTGGCGACTACGTCCCGTGGGCTTGAAAGCCATGATGTCCGTGGCACCAGGCGTGCTGCCCAGGGCAAACGCATACGACGCGATGCCTGCAATGTCGTTGAAGTTATGCCAGGAGGCGGATGCTGAGCTGCAGTTGGCGGTCCATGCTGCATCCTCCATGTACTGGGGGCCATCCAGCACCACGCCACCGGTGGGCCCAGAGGCCACCACCCGGGCAATGGAGCTGCCTCCAGCTGCACGCAAGCCAGCAGCGTTCTCACTGATGACTAAGCATTGCAGGGTGGAGTGGTCTGTGAGATCAGCAGCCATGTCCGTTGTGCCGCTCACAAAGTGGAACTCTTGCTTGGCACCGGAGCTAGGCACGACGACTTCTGCTGAAACCGCAACAGGTGAGCCTGTTCCAGATGGGATTTGGAACAGTTGAACCGTGTACTTCAGGACTGGAGACTGGCTGTCCTGGGCCGCCTCCCAATGGCAAGTCGCCCCTGTCAAATCAGTGGTGTACTTGGGCTGTGTGGCATCGCCAGCCGCCCCTGTCCACACCGCCCCATTGCGAGGAGCAGAGAGGTCGCTCTTCAATTTGTAGGTGCTGGATTTGGAGCGCCCATTCGCCGCTGAGGCGAGCACAGACAGGTAGTACGTCATACCCGGTACAAAGTGGGCCCCAGTGATGTTCAGTTCCGTGCCTGCGATGGCAGCATTGGCAGAGTACGGCAGCACCTGCTGGCCGTATGGGGAGGTGCCCACTGCCACTGAGTACATTGCGCCGCGCTCTGCATTGGCAGCCACCACCTCCCACGACACGGAGAAGTCGCCAGAGGAGGCCACGTATAACACTCCGTTGTGCTTGCGTGCCATAGAAACTGTAGCGTTCTCGACAGCAGCTGGGGCCGCAAGGTCCAAGGTGACATTTGAGAACAGCTGCCCTGCTGGGCGTCCGTCCACGTCAAACACGATGATGGTGACGACGTAACGCTCGCCGTCCACGGCTGTGGGCACTGAGGCGGTTGCTGCAGTCTTCGTGCCAACATCTGTAAGCGGCACCAGGCTGCCGTCGCCTGGGGTGCTGCCTGCCGCCCATGAGTACGTGAATTGGGCACTGGAGGGGCCAGGGGCGGCGGCGTCCAGGTTCAACCACGGCGACCACACCACAGACAAGGTGGCCGTCTCCAGAGACAGTGTTGCAAATGGCACATTGGCAGCCACTGTGCTGTTCACAAAGGCATACTCGGGTGTGCCGTCTGTGAGGTCAATGGTGATGGCGTCGCTGCTCGCTTGTGCGACAAGCCCTGCCGCATTTTCGGCCGAAACTGTGACGAAGTACGTGGCGCCTTGCACCATGGAAGAGCCGACTGCAACTTGGCACATACCCACAGATGCAAGGGGGTCAACAACAACTTCGCTCATCGCCACCACGTCACACACGCCCACAGCACTGCCGGCACAGCAGGACCATGTGTCAATGCCAGACTCGAGGTCATAGAAGCGATCGCTGCGCACCACATCATCGCTGGTAATGGAAATAGCAGTGCCAATTTCGAACGATGCGTTCAGCGTGTTCAGCTCTGCGCTGAACTGCACACTGTACAGTCCCAGTGTGTTGAACACTGGAGCAGTGTGAGGGGGGGTCAAGTCGACCACAAGGGGCGTGCTATCCACGACAGCAGGGTCATTGGGATCAACTCCAAAAGCTCGAATGGCCACGCAATATGTCACACCTTGTTGCAGTTGCAGTCCTGTCACGGTTGCGTCGGTGGAATTGGTCTCCTCCGTGTCAGTCCAGGGGACAATGTCAGGGGTGTCGGTAACATTCACAGCACACCGCCGCACTGAGTACTGTTGGGACAAGACCGGGCCGCCGAGTTCAAACTCATTCCATGCAAATTGCAGCTGCGATGCGATTGAGGTCGCAGTAGCGTTGTTCCGGCCACTTGGCACGACATGCGCCACTGCCACACCAGCTGCGGACACTGGCTCATTGGAAAACAAAAAGCCGTCGCTGGCCTTGTCAGAGAATTTTCCATTCGTGGAGAAGCCGCGCACCATTACGTAGTGAGTGGAGCCTTGTACAAGGGGCGCAGACAAATCAGCCAGAACGACACTGGTGACGGCGCCCACGTGCGTCCAGTCCAGCACGTCATTCACGACAGTAGACAGGTCAGTGCCCCCAGGCGGGACATTGGTGGTCACTGCCACAGAGTATCCCACCATGCTTGCGAAGCCAGCATCCCAACCACTCCAGTCAGCGCGAAGGGCTGACGTGGCGGCGATGTCTGTGTCGTCCACAGGGCTGTACACGGGGTCCACATCCAGCACCCGCGCAGTGGCCACGTCGGGGGCATCCGGCTCTACAACTAGCGCTTGTGCCATAGCTGCCGTCTGTGTGTTATATGCTCTGTCCGCGCACTGAACCGTCATCAGCATGGAGTCCCCTGGAGGCAGATCTGGGGTGAGTGTTCCGCTACAGAATGGCACCGCCAGGTTCAGACTGCCCAGGCTGCTCGCATCACCACCAACGCACACAGTCAACGGTGTAAACGCCTGGATGGACTCTGGGGTACCGCTGACACCTACCGCCACCTGGCACTGCCCGAAGCCAGCAGTGGTGTCCTGCAGGTGCACATACACGCGAAGTGCATCCAACGATGGCGAAGCCAGCACAGGAGTGGAGTCTTCATCAAAGTCTCCAGGGACGACATCTGGCACGGCGTATTTGAAGACCAGGGGGTCGGCGCCGAGAGGGGGCAACAAGTGCACCACCAAGGTGGGGGGTGCCGTGTCCACTGTGATGCCAGTGGTGGTGCGAGTGGTGCGACCGCCGGCAGCGTTCACAGCTGTCACCATGGTGTAAACAGTTGTGCCAGTTGGTGGCGCACTGGACGCCGTTAACACAGCGTCCCTATCGCTGTTTGCTAGGGTTTGGAATGTGGCAGTGTTGTCCACCAGCCGGCCTGGGATGGTACCTGAGCCCACAATGTACTCCACCACCTGAGACTCTGCATCCACAAACTCCCCCCAGTGCACACTGAATGTGCTTGGGGCGTTGGTGAAAGCGGCGTCTGTGGAGGTGCCGCCTGCAGCGCCGCCCTGCCACTCAGGCACTGTCTGCCCGGCGACGCCGTCTGCCACTGCAGCAGGCAATGGGGCAGTGCTGTCATACAGGACGCCGTCGGATGACATTACGGTATACAGCCCAGCTGTATTAAACGCCTTGATGTGCACGTAGTACGTCTTGCCCTGCACCATACCCAGGTTAGTGTGCAGGTGGTACCCAGAGGCAGAGGTATCGGTCCAGCGGTCAATGGGGGCACCCACATTTGTGCGGGCACCATCACTACCAGGAGGCGACACAGTGCAGCTTGCATGCGATATAGAATCTTGGGTGACACAGAACTGGTACGTCAGCAGCCCCAGGTTTGAGCTCTCGGCGTCGATGAAGCCATGCCAGGTGAAGGACAGAGGGTCTGCCTGCACAAAGGCGATATTCACAGAAGCAGACTCATCACCAAACACAAACTCGGTGGGGTCCACTTCGTGCACTGCAGCAGTGGGTAGTAGGAAAGGCGGTGTGGTGTCCACCACGAATGATTCGGAGCAGGCCGCGACCTTCTCACCGTTCACGGTGACAATCTCGGCCACCACTTGGTACACACGAGAGTGGGACAGAGGGGCCATACTGGGCAGGCGAAGGATGCGAGGTGACTCTGGCTGCAGGGCTGTGTACCCCATGGCTACAACATCCCGGGCGAGGATGGAGTCTGCCCGGCGGAATTGCAGCACCTTATCGTACAGGAGCCACATACTCTTACCGCTGGCAAGGCCAGAGGCAGCATTCACTGCAGCAGCAGCAGTGCTGTCGTCGCTCGCGTCAATGCACTCGAAGCCCGGCTGGCCCTGGGGCCCGGCTCCCGCCGTCATCTTGATGTAGTGTGAGTGAGGGCATGCAAGCGCCGGCAGCTCGCACATGGGTGCCTTGCTGTCAGTACAAGGCGCAGATACCAGCTTGGGTGGGTTGACGGACAGGTCCACAGCAGTGCAGGTGTCTGCAGCCACAGGGTTGCCCACCGCCCAGGGCAGCCAGGCGTCTGACCCGGCGCTGGGCAGGGTGTAGCCGGTGCCGGACGCCACGTGCGTACCAGACACCTTGTCGCTTTGCAGGGACACCCACAGGCTTGCACTTACACCAGCTGCAGTGTCAATACCCTTCAGAGCAGAATCAGACAGGGGAGTGGCCAGCACGCCCCCCAGCCCGGCGCACTCCAGAAGACCATCAGATTGAGACCCAGAGCTCGCTGCAAGCTTGAGACACACAAGGCGCCCCGGCTCGGTCTGTACCAGTGCAGAGCCACTCGCGCATGCAGCAGTGGGAGCTTGGCACAAGGATTGCTTCAGCAACGTTGCATCAGCAGCCTTCAAGCCGTCTGCTGCCCCGTCCCAGTACCCCTGCCGCACACCAGAGCCGGCTGGCTCACCAGATGCCCAGGGCACTGTGGACACAGGCGCAGCAGCCCCAGCCTGAGCTTGAACAGAGGCATCCCCTGATTGCCAAATCCAGTCCTGTGCTGCGTTTGTAAAAGCAGCTGCAGTCCAGCATTCCCCAGTGCAGAGCTCACCAACGAGGCTTTGCAGCAGCATATCTGCGGCGCTTAGGGACAGAAGTGACCCACCAGACGCTGCACAGTCGTTGGTGGCGTCTGCAGCCGACTTGGGAGTCGTGTCGAGTTTCAGACAGACGCTGCCCAGTGTGTCGGAAGGCAGGGGGGAGAAGCCGGGCGGGCACAGCGCAGGCGGCACTTCACACAGCGCAGGCAGCTCAAGAGCAGGGTCATCCAACTCAAGTTGCACTGCGGCCGAGTCAGCCACTGCTGCAGACAGTCGGGCGTGTGTGGAGACCGGTGCAGCCGCATGGTCAAAGGCACCCCACACCGCATTCTCAGCCCCCCGCAAGGACGCCACCAGGGTCACATCTGACGAGCCGCTCAGGGCGAGCAACCCTCCAGCATTCTTACTGACACCAGTCCAGCACTGGCTTCCCACTGTAGCACACAAGCCGTGCGCGGCCTGCAGCATCAGCTCGTCGTGCACAGAGGTCAACAAGTGCGCATGGGGGGCGGCTGCAGCGCAAGTCGCGGAGGCCGCCGCAGCACTCTCGCGCGCGGGGAGAACCTTCAAGCAAGCGAACTCAGTGGAATTCAGATTGCCCAACAGCTTGAATCCGGTGGGACATTGTACCACAGGGTGAGCTGATTCGGCTGCCGCAACTGTGTCGATTTGTGAGCCCCTGCAGGTGGCTTCTTGGGCGCTGGTCGTGATGGCCTTCACGCCGAGGCGCAGACTCAACAGGTCGCAGGCAATATCAAAGCCCGAGAGCTCAACGGCAAGATTGGAAGCAGCCGCCACAGCTGGGTTGCTTGCGTCCAGTGCGTCCATTTGCGTGATACCTGCATCTGCCTGGGAGTAGGGCTGCAGCACGGACACAGTGCCAGGGGTGGCGAAGGACGAAGTCACAGGCTGCCCTGGACCGTAGCCGGGGCACGTAGAAATGAGGCCATCGCACGTCACATCCAAGTTGCACTGCGATGCAGCGGGTGCGCAGGTGACGCTGTCGCCGTAGGTGTACAGGACGTTGGTGCAGCCACCAGTGCCGTCGCACACTGATTCTCTGTGGCAGCTCTGCTCCTCACAAGAGTATGGCACGCCCACACAGAATCCTGCGTCACATGAATCATCAAAACTGCACATGTCTGTGTCGTTGCAGGCGAGGCCGGTGGGCCGGAAGCTCCAATCCGTGGCGTCCAGGGTAACGTCGCACAGCTGGCACTGGGGCTGCACGGGGTTTGCCTCGCCGTGGGCATACAGCACGCCACTGATGTTGCAGGCACAGGACTTTCCTTCAGCAGTGTCCACCACTCCACCGAGGAAATCTGGTTTCAGTGCACAGCCGCCACTGCCGTCTCCTGGCGTCCCGTCGCACACTTCGCAGTTCTGGGCAGGGTCCTCAGTGAAGTCGATATTTAGGCAGTGAGTGTACGGTGCTCCCTGACAAAGGCCATTGGTGGTGCAATTATCGTTGAATGTGCATAGCAATCCATCATCACATCCGAAGCCGATGCCGCGGTAACTCCAGGTCATGTAGCCACCGGCCCCACTGGGATCACAGATGTAGCAAGAGGAGTGTACATCAGCAGGGTTGTCCTTGGGTCGCACTGCCAGTCGTTCGTGACATTGCCTGTCTCCATTGGCATCCAAAATGGCGCAGTCGTCTGGTTCAGGGCAGGAGGTGCACCGGAACGTGACCGCCACCAAGCCCGGGTGCTCAGACTCCGCCGCATGCAGGGCTGTGCGGTATGCTTCCAAGGTGGCATCTTCCGATTCGGGCCACGACGTGTCCTGTGCTGCCTCGAGTTGTGGATCTGGGTGCAGAGCACCCGTGACAGGGTGGGGGGGACTGCTAGACGAGTCGATCACAACATCTGTCAAGTAGAACCCCGAGCCACCACCACCACCAGCTACCTCAGCCATATTGGCCGTACCGCTAGCACCACCGTAGTACCCGTCACCCCCGTCGGGTGCGTGCACAGTGCAGATGCCGGCCTCGCAGCGGGACCCCACAGGGCGCCCGCCGAACTGCCGCTGGCCGTCCTCACCTGCGGCCTGCGCCAGGGTAATATCGCCATCCGCCAGGCCTGCAATGCCAGTGAAGCCTGCAGAGGCGCCATTTCCTCCCTGGGCATCGCCTGCGCCGTTTGCATCGCCACCATCCAGGCCACCACCGCCCCCGCCGAAGCTGCAGCCGAGAGAGGTGCCGCCGCCGCCGCCGCCACCACCGCCCGCCACCATCCACTCAGATGTGGGACCCTCAGACCAAATGGCAGATCGCCCCCCAGATCCCCTGTTTTCGTTCACAGCTGACGAGTAGCCGCCTGCTAGCTGTGGCACGGAGGGTAGCCCCACGCCAAAGCCATTGGTGCCATTGCCGATCAGGGACCGCGACCCAAAGGGTGAAGCAGCCGAAGTATGGTACACAACCTCGTTGCTTGCGTACTTCTGGTAAGTTTCCCCAACTTCCACCGTCAATGGGGTGCCTGGAGTGAGTCGAAGCCGTGCAAATGCAAAGCCCCCAGCGCCACCGGCACAGCTGAAGTCCAAATTTGGCCCTGCGCCCGCGCCCCACATGGCAACGTCAGCAGACAAAGCCCCCACAGGGGAATTGAGAGTGTGCAGTCCAGGTGCAGCAACTACCACGCGGGCCGCTGGCTCGCACAGAGGCGAGAATTCGTAGAACTTGAGCACCACAGCGCCCCGGAGGGAGGACAGGGAGTCGGATGTGCCCGCCGCAGCTGGGCGCTCGGGGTCAGATGCCAGCGCAACCAGGCTGTCTTTGCCGGCGAGGAGGCGGGAATTGGTGAGGGCTCCAGACACGAAGCCCACGCCACCGCCAGCAGCAGAGGCAGCAGTGCTGCTGATGGCAGCTCCTGCACCTCCGCCCATGTAGCCACCGCCACCTGTGGGCGCCGAAGCGCTGACAGCAGCGCCGGGGGAGCAGCCACCAGTGCCACCTGCGCTACGAGAGCCGGATGTTCCCCATAGGCATGCAGTGGATGACGTCAGGGTGCCAGTGCGCGCCACGTCTAGCGCCCAGCCGCCCCCCCCGTTTCCATGCTGGGCAGCAGGGGAGCGGGGGTGAGAGGCGCCCACACCGGAGTATGCAAACCAGTTGTTACCCTCCGTCGCAGGCACATGGGGCGTGCCGCCTTCGAAGCTACCTCCAGCGCCGCCTAGGGAGTGCGTGCCGCCACCGCCCCCGCCGGCAGCCACCACAAGCTCGTTCTCGAAATTTATCTGACCTGAGCCCCAGTGAAGCACACTGGAGCGGGAGCCTCCGCTGGAACCTGCAGAGATGGTTCCTGACGTTTCACCTGCCAAGCCAGCCCACTGCTGCATGCGACCCCCTCCAACTTCAACCACAAGGGAGCCATTCAGGAGGGCTGGCGTGAACTGCAATATTCCAGAGGCATGGCCGCCAGCACCACCTGCTTGGCCAGGTCCATCCTCTGAGCGCCAAGGGCTGCCTGATGCGCCCCAGGCTTTCACTGCAACGTACTTTGCGTTGGCTGGGGGCTGCACGGAGCACACCGCACCTGGACGGGACACAGCAATGCGGTCTGAGGGCCCAGCGCCCACGGAGCCAGGGCAGGGAGGGATATACTCGCATATGTATGCCGTGTCATCATCGCGTCCATGTGCCACTATCGGCTCGTTGGTGGCTTGGTACTGCGTGGAGTCCCACTGCAGATACCGCTTGCTGTAGCTCAGTTCCGGGTGAGAACATCCTGTGGAACAGAACCCAAACAAGGATCCCGCCCGGAAGCGAGCAGGGTTGGTCGCGGGCAAAGTCGTGTCCAGCAGCAAAGCAGACGAGTCCCGGTTGTCGTATCGAATGAACCCCCTTGTAAAGGAACTCAGCTTTGCACCCAGCCACAGCCTCGGCTCATTGAACAGATCCCGGGCCACAAATAGAATCTCACGGGGATCGCGGGGCATCCACAGCTGTGTGGGCCCAGCCGTCGTGCTTGTGCAGGCGGTCTGGGCTTCAGTGGCAGAGGCGTCAGCAGTGGATCGCCTGAGGCAGGTGTGGGTGTGCGGAGAGAACACCCAAGTGGAGTCGGGGCAGGGACTGTGCACAGCGCACAGAGCGTGCGCTGGCTGTGCGCACATCTGGTCCTTCAAATGAGCCTGGCGCACTCCCACCACAAAGGGTTGATTGACGCTGGCGTCACCAAGTGTGTAACACGAGGGGGAAGGAAGAGACAATTGTGACCCAACGCCAATTTGGCGCGTCCAAGAGCTGGCCCCAAGGCCGTTTGGCGCATACGCCTCCCTGGACCATGTCACACTGCTGCTTCCAGACAAGCGCCGTGCAGACACCCACATACCAGGGCCGGTAGGCTGAAGGGCTTGGTATGTTGCAGCCAGCCAGCGGGCGTCACCAGTGTGCCAAACGGTGGCCAGGCCATCTGAGCCATCCAGAGCAGTACATGCTGCCTCAGCAGTATCCCTGTCTTGACTGCTTGTGGCCTGGATGATGTAGCAGCTCCCAGATATTGGCGAGGACACCGCACCCGGGATGTGCTCACAGCCTCCATGAGGTGGCTGTGTGCACGCAAACTGGTACCCCGAAGCATTCGAGCTCAGGGCAGGCTTCACATAACAGGGTATGGGCATCAATTTGCGGGTAGCCCGGTTAAGAGCAACGCAGGCTCCGCCAGATGTGTCCAGGGGGGCGGCACCCCCTTGCCAGGCGGAGGCATGCACCTCCTCGCCTGAGTTCACCCACTGCCAGCGGCTAGTACCAGTGGAAAATCGAGCCCCCATATACACGCCATGAATAGGAATGGAGACTTCATCAGGCAGGGGCAGAGACTGCAGCCAGATGGCCCCTTGTTCGGGCTCTGCGGAGGCCTGCAGCTGCAGTTCGGCAAGTTGCCCCCCGTCCACACTGCAGGCGGCAGAAGCAGATTCCCAGGAATGGCGCACTTCAGGCCAGCCTTCAGCTGCAGCAGTTGACACTTTCCAGCAGTGCTCGGTCTTGGGGTGTCGGGTCATGCCAGCTGGGCAGCCAGGTGTGTACGCGCACAGAGGCACCGCACTGGCATACTCACAGGCGGCATCTGACATGAGACCAGAGGCGCCCACTTGCACGCACTGCTTACCGCCCAAAGCACCAGGGGCCAGCGAAGTGGCCTCAGTGGTTTGCTTCCAGCCCAGCAGCACAGGCTCACCCAGGGGGTCTGGCACCTGCGCTGACGTCCAGTACCGCGCCGCTCCGAAGCTGGCAAGGGTGGTGGCAATATCGTCTAGCTCAGAGTCGGACTGGGGCCCCCACCAAAGAGCTGCACCTGGGTAGGCGGAGCCACACGCTTGTACAGCCACACTGAAATTCACGAGTTCATGGGACGTGTCTCCTGAGGAGAATGGACGAAGGCAGACACCAGAGGAGGGCACGCGGGACCAGCCACCCGGGCAATCCGTGCCCAGCTGCTCGTGCAGAGGCGCTACTGCCGCCACAGGGGTGACCTCCAGCTCCTGCTTGTTCAGACCCTCGACGCCAATCACGCAAAGTGGGACGGCGCTGACTGTGTCGCAGTCCACAGCCACGGCTCGGCTTGTGCCTCCACGCACAGCAGCACAGCGCAGTGCAGCAGATGAAGGCTCGCCGGTCCCCCAGATACCAGCTTCCGCGCTGGTGAGTTTAGGATCAACATTCACAGACTGCTGCTGCACCCATGTGCCCTCCACGGGGTCATCCAGGTGCCACGCCAGCAATCCATCTTCGCTTTCAAGCGCAGGGTGGCGTGAGAAGTAGCCAAGCAGCCAGTTGCGCTCAGGAACAGAACCGGCACTGGCAAGGTTTGCTTCCGGGTGCAAGAGACTGCACATGCGCTGGCCGGCATTCTTGCCAATAACTGCAGAGGTGGCACCCACTGCGTAACAACGGTTCGAAGTGGGCGACACCTGGAATCCGTCAGGGCATGGGCTGTCCAACACGGTGCTCGGAAGACCACTTGCACACACAACGGGATGCTGCGCGGTAGCACCGTCCTTAGAGATCAGCTTACCACCGGCAGGATTGGCATTGGTGCCAGCCTCGTTGTCTTGCCATGCCACTGCATACAGCGCAGAGCCGACCGGATGCGACGACGCCCAGTATGGCTTGCCTGCATCCAGCAGATTTGGATCATCCACTGGGTAGGCATCTCCGTAACGACTGACCCAAGTATACTGGGAAAGTGTGTCGTTGAAGTGCGCTCCGATCCAGTAGTCACTTTCCACGTTGTGGGCTTGGTCAATCACAAAGTGCAGCTCCTGCTCAGATTCAAAGGTGGCAGGGTAAGCAGTGTCACCGTACGATGTACAAGCTGCTGCCGCATCACTATACAGCACTTCTCCCTGGGTCACAATGAAGCAACGGGGAGAGTACAAACTGCGAGTCCAGCCCCCGGGGCATGCCTCGGTCGGTTTGTCAATGCTGCACATGGCTTTGGTGACATTTGCGGGTACGGACTGGCGCGGACTTCCATCACAAGGGACCGTCCAAGACATGCTTTGGTTGACTGCCAGGCAATCCCCCTCGCCAGGTCCCTGTTGTGCCCACGCCTGGGGGTGTGACTCGTCGAGGGCGGACTGTCCCGCTGGAGCTTCCCCGCTCCACTGCATCTTTCCGCTGGCCAAGTTTCGTACCGCACCAATAAAGGCAATCTCCAAACCAATCGTCGCCTTTGTGAAGCCAACTTCAGTGCCTGCAACAACAGCTAGTCGCTGCAGTTGACTTGAGACTCCGTCAAGTCCAGGGAGTGTGTTGCACTGCTGCCGAGCGTCCTCCCAGGACGAGCCCTCGTCAATGTCAATGACTGACAGACATCGGGTGCCAGCATCCACAGTTCCACCTGGGCACAACCAAATTGATGGCCCCAGCTTGTTTGCGCTAGTATCTGCTCGAATTTGGCAGATGGCATCATACCCCTGCGCCGCCTTGCATCCCGCCGGGTTGTTCACAGCCAAATCTGCTGTGCAGTTACAAGTTGCGTCGTCGATAGCAAGGGTCGGCTCATGGCTGCCACCGTGCGTAGAGACGCAATCAACTCCGCCGTAAGCAAAGGAAACCCCAAGATCTTTACCGTCAGGGACACCAGCGTGCCACACAGATAACGCATCGCTCGTATTGAGGAATGCACTATTTCCACGGTCGTTCAGGAACTCCCATGTTCCGTTATTCTGAGTGGCCCCAAGCCAGCAGAGGCGGTTTGGCTGCGTTGCCGAATCTTCCAGCTGGTGGCACATACCGTAAATCAGCTCAAACTCCTCTTGCGAAGTCCACACAGCCAGCTGGGCACCAGACACATCCCTGCTACATTCAGATTTTGAAGTTTCAAAGTTTAAATTCAGGTCCAAGTACCTGACGCACTGGGGAGCTTCGTAGCCAATTTGGTATCTGTGGTACCCAGGAGGGCAGTCGGGGGCTGGCGCACGGCAGATAAATGGACGGATTTGGGTTTTTGACGCATCATACAGACCAACAACTCCATTTTTGGGATATACCATCGTGTAAGGGGTGCTGATGTCAGTGTCCGGCTCACCAGCAACTGCGCATCAATGAATTCAAAGTACCAGACCGCCCATGCACAAGCCTGAAAACGCTACAAAACTTACCCCAGCAACGTAGACTGGTTCCATCTAAAAATGGATCACAAAACGTTGTGGATGCGCCGTCCGTCCACTGGAAGCGTATTCCCTGAGCGCCGCCATAGTTCTTGACCCGTTCCATACCCAACAAGCACTGCGAGGCGAAAGGTGAAGCCAGCAACTCATGAGCGAATTCACCTTCAAGAGGTACTCACAGCATCTTGAATACCATCGACAGACCCTCCTTGGGCGGCCTCACATTGTTGCCAGAGAAATTCAATAGTCGCTCTGGAAGATACAGATGCCAGGTGGGCGCCCTCGGCGACGCAGGCTGCTTCGGCATCCACCCATGTCTTCCTATCAGTTGACACCTTGAAGCAAGCTCGATCATTACCACCGTCGTTGAAAAATAAATAGCCGGGAGGACAGGCAAATCCTGTTCCGTCGCTACCTGAGCATGATGCCGAGGTCAAGCCCTCAACAGTTCCGAAGCGCCCCGGAGGGCATTGCGTGCAGGGCGAAGTAGCACCCAGCTGGTCAGAATACCTCCCTATGGGGCTGCACAGATGTTCATGTTGGTGAGGTGTATCGCTATTGCATTGTGTGATACGCACCAACGAATGCACTCGTTTGAGCTGATTGAGTCAGTGTAACGTCCCTGAGCACAAAGGTCACAGGATCCAGATGGACCAATGTAGAAGCCTGGTTGGCACTGTGTGCAGACGGTACTTCCAGAGTTCAAAGCAAGGAACCCTGGGTCGCAGTCAACGCAAGTGGTTGCTTCGTCGCTGCCAGCGAATTGGCCTGCAAAAAATAACTTGTTTCAACGAGCACAAGTACAGCCCACGGCACGTGGACAAACCTGCAGGGCAATCCAGACAAATTGATCTGCCGGTCACTGGAGTATATCTGCCTGCAAAGTGTTGACATCGGTGAGCATGGTTTCAGCTGCATCGTCAACAGAGTCGTCACGTTGCGGACTCAAACTTACCCGCAATGCAATTGGAGCAAAATGATTTTCGTGTAGATCCTTGAAATCGACCTGTAGTGGACATTGCGTGCAGTAGAAAGGCACTGCACCAAAGTTGACGGTAGCATTGCTGCGGCCCATTGCTGCTCGTGGCAAAAACCCGGAAGCCAGCACAAACGAAGCCACTTACCAGTAGGGCACTTCTTGCACCAATCTATTCGGTGTCGATTAGCATTCTGAAATCTGCCAGTTTGACAGCTTGCGCATACGAAGATGTTCTTTTTATACTGTCCACTGTCGCATATTGCGGCCCTGTCAAGAAGGCGAAAATGTATGAGATGTCAATCGCTCGGTCGTCTCGTGCGAGCTGAGCCAGTATCACAGCAGCAGCGGAACCATACCTCACAACATTGAGTACACATGCGGCACCGATGATTGCTGCGACCTTCATTTTGTTTTGCATTTCACAGGATGAGGTTTTCAAGAGAGGAGTAAAAAGATGCAAGTCGTCCAGTTGCGCTCAAAAAGAGAGAGCAGACTTTTCACACCACAAAAAGTGGAAGTTCTATCAACGCAGTGAACAGAGCAATAAACAAGTGGAATTCACACAAAATTGACCTTCCGATGAAGTCACCCTTTCAGTACAGCACATGCTACAAATGGATGGGGTAATGAAATTGCAACACCAAACCCAGCGAGAGGCGAAACCAATTCCGCACCCACCACATTGTGTGAAGTACACATTATTGAGCACCCCTACCTGCACTGTGATGGACAGCAGCAACAGCAGTACTGCAGCACGCAGGACTAATTCTTTTTTGTCGCATTTCCACTGGCTGGTCTTCTGTCTGCCATTTTGTGGGCATTGCAATCCCGGTCTTGTGCGGAAATTCTGAGTTTTTGTTTGCTCTTGCGCCAACGACAGCTTGCTCAGCAATCCGTGCGTATCACCACCCAGTGCTTACAATGTACTCCATCTTGTCTCTATTGCTGTTGCCCATGTTAGCTGGCTTGCTTGCCTTTATCACCAGCGAAGCGATGAGCAGCAACAGCGTTTATTTCTCGATGCATGCATGTGCCAGAATTGCTGTCAAGTTTATTAGAACCGTTTGCTTCCCTCATGTAGTGATACAGCCTGCAAGCTGTGCAGCAGTATTGAACAGTCTTATGTTTTGAGATGTCCGCGACTTTCATTCTGTGCACAGGAAATTGTCGTTTCAACCAGATCACTTAGGCTCACCTGCTGCGCAGATTGCTTCACGAAAGTCTGCTGCTCTCTACTTAGCAAAACAAGCATTCATGAAGGCTCAAGTTGTCTACCCCTCTAGAGCACAACTTCTCCGTGTGCTTCTATGTACTGCAGCTGTTCTGGGAAACCACGCTCGCACAACTGATGTATATGAGTGGACATTGCGGCATGCTTCGTCCCGTGGAGACCGCGACAGCAGCTCAGGCTCCGAGTTTGGCATTTCATGTCTTGCCAGCCTGCACAAGGCGGATCCACTCACTGCTTCATTGACACATGCGCACTCTGTGTTCGGTGTCAGTGCTTGCAAGCCCCTTCGTAGGTCAGGTGCTAATGGACGTTGGTCTGTACTTTCCGACTCTGACAACAGCTGGCCCAGCCCCGACGAGGCGCCTATTCTTATCAAGCATGGTGCAACCTTCTTAAATAGTGAGCTTCTTGTTTCTCCTGAGGACAAGTCCGCTTCTTTCGGACTGGACATGTGAGTTCAGTCGGCACGACACATTGGGCACAACCCTGAATTGTGTTGTACGCTACTCCACTGTGCAGGAAAAAGAGTGTACTTGCTGTTCTACTACATCATGATCCCCCAATCGAGCTGCCTGCAAGTGGGAAGTGGGTTTCGATGGAAACTTGCGATGCTGGCACATCCAAATGGAGCAACGAGCTGATTGACACATCAGGCAGCTCCATTGTTATTTCCAAAGAGACATCCACAGAGCATTTCCTGAAAACTGAAAAACACCAAGTTGCTGATGGTGTTGATATTTCCAAGAAATTCCGGCAGACTCTGCACAAGACTGTGGATGGGCAGTATACTCTCGTGCAAGCTGATGGATTGATTTCAGCAGGAGCTGTCATGCCTAATTCTGCCCGAACTGCGCACGGGGGAAACCGTCCGCATCAACAGTTCGAAACTGATTCGCCGTCGGAACTCAATCGAGTTGATTTGGGACAACGCTGGCCCGTCGAGGTCTCTGCCCATAGAATTTGCACAGATTTCGGAGAGGGCTGTGCTGTAGCTGCAAACGACACTGCGTTTCATAGTGATGTTGAAGTGGTGGCCGCTAGAAACGCGCTCTTGGGTTTCGAGATGCGGCACGAGGCTTTGAGAGGAAACGGTGCCGCCCCGCGTGTACTTGCACATGCCCCATCTTTCGCACACATTCATGGAACTGAATTTGTTCAAACCAGCCTTGTTGCTGATTTGGATGTCGATGAGGAGAGTTTCTTGCCTGCATCTCAGAAAGCACACATGCAAGCCATCAGCGATGGCACTTTGGGCCTACAGTACTACATTGAATGCTTTGCTCAAAAAATGCAAGAGCACAAGCCTCCTGTTTTTGGACTGGAAGGGGCAACTGCGTCTGCAGCTAACGAAAACCGGGCGCACGGCGCAGCTGAATGCAGCCTGCTGCTCAAGACATCGTTGCGGCTCTCTGCAAAGTTGCGAAGTGAACTGCAGGGGTTGCTATCCACGCCACATCAATCACTGGCTCTGCCTGCAAACGTGGCAGCTTCACTGTTTGCTGCAATTTCCGCTTCCAATGTTGTAGAGCTTCAGATGTCTTTGGTTGGCCTCCTGCATGACTCCCGGTTCATGGACGCTGCTGATGAAATTCGCGTCAACCACTTGTCTCTGGCTTTGATGCAAATGGCGGAGCCGCACCCTGAAGTAGTTGATGCTACGCTGCAAGCCCTGGACGATGAACACCTGGACTGGTACCACCGTAGCAGAGTTCTTCTGTCCCTTGGTGCCATGGGCTCGAAATTCCCCTCGTACCATTCGTCCTACAAACGCATCCTCGCCGCTTTGGACGACGAGTGGCTGGTGGTGTCCACTGTCAGCGAGCACGCTCGCAAGGCATGGGAGCACTACGAAGACCGCGCGGACCAACACATGGAGCGCATGTCACACTCCGACTTGCACCGCTGGATGACTGGCCTGAAGCATTGGGCCGATCCCCGAGCCGCCGCCGAAGCCTGGGAGCACGCCTCCCCTGCCGACAAAGTGCAGTGGCGAGAGGAGCTGAAGCAAGTGCTGGCCTCTGAGGCAAACCTTGCTGACCAAGAGGCCCATTTCGATGCAGAACATCGCGCAAGAGCGACCATCCTATGCTCTTCACCCGACCAAGCGCTGCAGCGTGCTTCTAGGCTGCTTGCCCAAAGGGATCACCTGCATGGCCGAAGCTTGAGTGAGCTGCCTGAGGCAACTGTGCGGCGATTGTGTGAAGTCCACGCGCACACCGAGGGAGTTGCTGAGGCCATCCACGCTGGCATTTCACGCTTGCAGAACGCCTCCAGCACCTCGCCTGTTCATTTTGCTCGAGCATCTCGTGGCTTGGCAGACCCGCTACAGCGAGCTGCAGAAGAATTCCACCAGGCTGGCTACGGAGGAGCCGGCCTTGTCTCAGTCCTGCATGCATACGGCAACATGCGTGCTGAAGGGCGCAGCGATTTGATCTTGTCGCTGCTTGATGACCCACGCCCCCAGATGAAGAAGCACGCCTTCAATGTGCTGGAGCAATGGACTCAAATTGCCCCTTCTGTGCAGCACCGCATGCTGGAACACGTGTTAGACGAGCATTCCGGGCAGGAGTTGCGCACTGCGGCCTTGACGAGCCTGTACTCCCTGCCGCCTGGCTCCCTGTCTGACGAGAGCACAGCTTCCCTGACTCTCTTGCTGGACTTGGCAGGTACTAAGAACTGGGATAGATGCCCGCAGATATGCACTGCTAACTGCGTCTACCGCGATTTTGACCGGTGTGACCGCGTGTGCAGAGTGCAGTGCACCCACGACCAAGCCTTTGCCCAGAGTGTTGCCCGCGTACTTGCGCAGCATTTGCCAGCCCCCGAGAAAGACGAAGTGGGTCGGGCCACAGGAAGCAGGGCACTTACTTTATCACCAGAAACCACCCGTGCCATCGCTGCTGTGCATGGCATCCCTCATGCCCAGGTGACGGAGGTGGCTTCCCACAGACGCTCCCTCGCCAGCATCTGGGAGCGCATCCTCGAGGTACTGAACCCAAGCAACACAAAAATTTACTTCAAAATGGGCCTGGATGAGGGCTGGGAAAAGCTTTTTGGCACAACGAAGATAGGGGGCTATGTCGGGTTTAAGCTGCTGGACACCATGGAGCTGGACCTGAGTCTGTTCGGTGCCCTATTTGAGGTGGATGTACTGAACACGGCCAAGGTTTCTGCTTTTATTCTTGGTTTTGAACTTACTTTTGTTGATGCAAGGGCAAGCGTGAACTTCGGCTTCTCTTCTCTTGGTTTGATTCCTCGAGATTTATTGGCAAAGTTCAACTCGTTCGCTGACAACCTCATCTCTGGCATCAAGACAGTGGCTGAGAAACTACTTGGCATCGGTGAGCAAGCCATCAACATGGTAGACACAGGCATTGGTTACTACGACAAAATTGCCGACACTCTTGACTTTTACGTGACTCAAGTCCAGGAATTTGTGGACTTGCTCAAGGACACCAAGGCCTTCATTGAGGTGGTGGACGGATATATCGACAGGGCTCTGGAGTTCCTCCGCGTGCAGGAGTTCATCGACTTTGTGGATAGCAAGCTAACACTTGTCGAGGACAAGCTGGCAGCAGTAGCTGACCCCCCCATTGTTGAGCAGTTTCAAGGGCACCTGGACGACTTGAATGTCTGGTACCACAACATCACCAAGTATGGCGACATCGTGCTGGATGTGCTGGATAAGGTGGACGCCGTGATTGGGCAAGGCGAATCCATAGCCGACCAGGTGGTTGCCAACGCCACGCTCGTCCGCGACGGCATCAAAATAGTGCACAGCGTGCTGTCGAGCAGTGAAAATGCCCTGGAGACCCTTATGGGTGCCATGGGCTCTGTGCTGGGCGGCGACGTGGAAGCTGCCTTGAACCAAATGAATGGAGCTGTTGATGATCCTGAACTGGATGCATACAACGCGGAGCTCGCATCTTTGGATGCCATTCTGGACGGAGGCAGCGCTGAGATGGAGGTGCACACGCAGACGCTCTCCCTGGGCTCAGCTGAGGACATCGTAGGCGACCCATTTGGCGCGCTGGTACAAGACTTGGTTGCCAACCAGTTCCCTGCGCTGCAAGCCGTCTTCATGGATGCTCAGGAACAGCTTGCCACGGTGGATGTGGCCGGCACCGCCGAGGCGTACCTAGCACTTGTGCTGAGCGAAGGGCTGGACCCAAGCGTGACAGATGAGCAGCTGGGCGAAGCCATCTCTGGAGTAAATGGGAACTTGGCAGCACTGTCTGCTGCTGTCGACCAAGTCGTGTTTGCGGTGCTCAAGTCACTGAAGTCTGTGGACACCCTCCCTGTGGCCACCGCCTCTGCAGACAGCGCCGCTTCTGCAGCCGCTGTCACCTCAGACCTGATCTCAGTGACCAGTGCGAACACTGGCGCTGCACAGGCTATTGTGAATGCCATGGACGCAGCAGTCACATCGTTTGACACCGTTACCAGCGCGGTGGAAGGTGTTTTACGCTCAGAAATAGCAGAATCTTGGGCTTCTTTGAATGCGGCGCGAGCAGCTGATGCATCGGAATATGTACATTCTGCTGCCGTGCGCCTGCTGGAGTCTGCGGCTGAGGGAGTGATGCAGGATCCCATCCGTAGCCTCGTAGAAGCCAGCGCAGATGTCTCGTTGGCGGCAGCTTCCTTTGCATCAACACTCACAAGCGCCGAGCTCAAGGCACACCTGGACCGTTCCTCCAACGTGACAAGTATTGCACCGGTGGCAGCCGCCTGGAGTCTGCCGCTGAATACCCTGGAGGAGCTCAGCTTGGAGGCGGGGGAGCAATTGGACTCTGCAGCCAGGGCCTACGAGAAGAGCTGGGCAGACTCCGCCGCAGCTGCAGCAGAGCTCATGAGCAATGTCAGCATCGGCCTGCAGCAGTTGAAGGAGCACACCATTGGCATTGCTGAGGATGCAATTCAATTTGCTTCCTCCACAGGCATTACAGGCCTGCCTTCCTTGGCGGACAGAGAGGTTGCCGTGAAAGCGCTATCGAAGCGAGTAAGGTCATCAGACACCGAGACAAAGCTCTCTTTGATGGACGACCCACAAGCGTTCACAGATGCAGCAAACGCTATCTTGTCCAGATGCTCGACTAGCTGCCAGACACAGATCGCAGCCCTGCGCCTGGGAGCTGCCACGATGCAGTCCCTAGTCATTGCCACAGAATCCAAGCCGGAGACTGATATTCTCCTGCTTGAGGGTGGAAATATTCGTTCGGTGACAGACGCCCTGCGCAGCGCCACGCGGCTGGTCGACTGGGCGTTTGAGTACGCTGCACCCACCACTGATGCCACTGGTAGGGCGCTTGCAGCCACAGCAGCCGATTTGATGTGGGGTGTTGCAGTGCAGACGTTCTCCAAGGATCCGTCACAAGTCAGCAGCTCCATTGCACAGCGCTCTTGTGCAGCATACATGCAAACACAACCGAACTGGAACGAAGCAGGTGCAATGTGCGCCGCGTACTTACAGAAAGTCTCGGAGACCGGCGCATCTCGGGATGTTGCCAACGCACTCGTATCTTGCCGAGCAGCGACCCGCAACTTTGGGACTACGTCGGGGGATAATGACCGACGAAGGTTTTGTCGGGACATTTTTACGCCTGTACACACAGCCTTGAAGCACTTCTTTGGCAACCGTCTGATTTACCAGGGAATGCACCAGATCCTGTGGCTGCAGCAAATGAAGGTATGGTACGAAATTGCGAATTCCATTGTACCGGTGGTCGATGCGCTGGGGGACTTGGCAGCTCTTCCCCGCGAGGGCATTCGAGCCGTGTCCGAGGTTGCAGCGTATCGGGCCATCCTGGATACAGCAGCTTCCCGGGTGCAGGCGTTTGATACCACTCTGCAGTCCAGCTTTGGCCTCGCAGCTGCTCGTTTTGACAGATTGCACTACAACCGGAGCGCCGCCTTCATCAATCATCGCGACGTTCTGCCCGTGGCGTCCGTCAAGGCTGCAGGCACCGCTGCATCCACCATGCTGCACTTCCAGCAGGCCAACAGCGCCATTACTGCCCTCAATGCGCAGGCAACTCGGCTGCTTAGTGACCCCTTTGTCGACATGCAGTGGAGCCCGGCGTTGCTGGCCACTGTGCAGGATGCCTCTGTCCTGCCCAGCGTCTCAGAGACCTGTCTCAGCCAAACTGTGCCCAACACACCAGCCAAGGCACTGGCATGCACCACTGTCATGCAGTATGTGGACTGGGTTGCCATCCCTGACGACATCACTGGCACAAACCAGCAGACTGATGATGGCGCTGCCTCTTTCTGGGAGGAGGAAGATGTTTATGCAGTGGCGGTCATTTCAGGGACCGCACCCGACGTCACCCGCCTGCACCGTGTAAACAAAGTCCTCAACCGCACACTGGAGCTCGCTCCCTTGCACCAGCAAGCTGCCATTGCGCTGAATGCAGTGTTTGCAGAGCCGATGAGTTCACGCAGTGTTGCGTCAGTGGAACTGGCGTGGAGCGCAGTACAGGAGTTTGTGAATCACTCTGTGACTACATACGGAGCGAGTCTGCTCGACAGCCCTGCTCCCCTTCCATCGCAAGTGGGCCTGGGAGTCACCACTAGTGCAGTTTCGGTTCAGGACGCTGTGTATGCATTCAGTCAGGAGGATGCTGCTGTCCAGACATTCAAAATGGCTTCTTTGGCAAGCGCTGAAGCTGCAGCACCTGTGACCCTGGCAGTATCGTCAGCTGCAGCAGCTCTTCAAGCAGCGGCTTTGTCCAGCCCCTTGGTATTGAGCGCAGTGAGGTCAACTTTGGCCACGCTGTATGGTGCTGGTGTACCAGTGCAGATGAGCGAAAGCTGTTCCGAGTTGTCCGCTGTAATGTGTTCTGCAGGGGTGCACCTGCACTCAGTGTTCGTTGCACTGCAAAGCATCGACGCAAGCAGTGCAAGATTCGAGCATGCGGCTGCCTTCAAGGGTGTGGTCGCTGCGTTCGCTGTGAGCAACAATTCAACCCTGCGTCACGCTGCTGTAGCGGCGTCTGCTGTTGGCAGCGCTGACACTGTTGAAACAGCCACTGCACTGGAACAGCTTGCAGCTGTGTGGGAGACAGTAGTGCCATACAGTGAACAGGCGGCTTCCCTGGGCGCCTTCCCAGTCTCTGTTGACGCGGTGCAAAACAGTGCTTGCTTGCTGCTTGTGGGTGGGGAGTGTGTGGATACATTCAGCTCTAAGTTGCTCAAGCAGTCCTACACCACCTTGGCGACTACAGCACACACCGTGACTGCACTTCTGAACAATATCGATGCGTCGGCTCACGCGGCTGCTGCCCTGAGCTTACAAAATGCCCTCAGTGACGCCCAGAGCGATGCCTTGCTCTCCCTGGCACTGACTGAGCTCACCACCACTGCTAGTGAATTGCATTTGTCAAGACTTCTTCTGTACTCCTCGTTGGGGGCCATCTCCAGTCTGGGAGACCTCTCAGACATCAGCATCGTTGTGCGCGCAGCAGTTCACATGGATTTTGCTGCAGCCACTGTCTCATCTGCTGTCACCTCCATCACTGAGCCAGCATCGCTCACGGGCATTCTTTCGAATGCACAAAGCACGGTGCAGACTGCACTCACCCTGTGGGTGAATGCCCTGCCTGCCTTAACCGGAAATGTGCCGCTAGGCTCCGAGTTCGCTGGTGTTTCAGCAGCCTCCTCTGCAGCTATGGCAGCAGCGCTTCAGCCTGGCGCTGCATTTCCCCACAGCCAGCACATATCTGATACCATTGCACAGGTATCTGCTGCAGCCATTTCTACATGCCCACTTGAGGCTGCCAAGCATATTGCTGGCGTTGCAGTGGCCCACCTGGAATCCGCGGAAGCATCGCTACAGGCATCCACGCAGAGCACAGCTGCACAGGAAAGGGTTCAGCTACTGCTGGGCCAAGTGCCCACCGCCCGCTCTGGAAACGAAGAGCCCTTGCGACATAATGAGTCCACCCCTCTGCAGCTGGTTTGGTCCATGGCTGCCGGGGGGGACGTGGCAGGCACATTTGTGCCCGCTGTGTTCAATACCCTGCGCAACATGCACGCTGTAGAGCAAGTAGAGTCCCTTGCCATTGCGCTGAATACTGCTCTTGCCACGGAGCGCACTGCGGCGGGGCTGTTTTCAACGGCGCTTGCCACAACCGACACGCCCGCCAATGCTGCTAGCCGCGCAGCACTGCTGGCTACACTGATCCAAGAAGTGGAAGCAACCCGTGAGACCCTACTGCCAGGTCTCATTGTGGTCATGGCCGATGAGCTGACTGCTGTTCGAGTGCAGGAAGTTGCTTTGGTGGCTGTTAAGCTGAATGATGCGCTTCAGGCGCAGTTTGGCGCGGGAGGCAACTTGCCTGCCGGCGCGCAGACCATGGCTAACGCAATCCAACAGTTATCATCTGCCGCTGTTCTGCTGCAGGACTCCATGTTTGCTGTCATCCCCTGTGCCGACTCCTGCATGAGCGGCCACGACCTGGCCTCATTGAAGCGTGCAGCCAAGCCTGCATGGGACACACTCATGTCGGCCCTCAAGGGTTTTGTGGTTGTGGTGCGCCGCGATGCACACCTATGGGACCCTTCCCTGTTTCCTGAGGTGTTTGCCTTCATGGGTAGTCAGGCCCAGGATGCAGCCGAGATGGCCCTGCAGCTGTCCCCGTTCGCATCGTGCACGGGGCAGGACGAGCCGTGCATGCAGCTGGCAGTGGCGGCCATCGAGAGTAGCACACCCCTGCTCGCAGCAGCCGCTGCAACTACCTCCATGCTCACTGCATCAACTGCAGATTTGATCAACGGCCGCCTGGCTTCAGTCGCCGCTTGGTCCCTGCACGCCCTGCAGCTGTCGGCTGCAGGGGATCACTTGCGCACTCCAATGCGAGCTGCATCACTGAGACACGGCCTGCACGACTGTGGCACCGCTTGCCACACTGCAGCCGCTTCCCAGTTGCTGGTGTGGACTGCCTGGTTGGAGGCCTCCGCTGGCCGGCTGGAAGAGGGCGACACCACACCCCAAGACGCACAGGCAGCAGCCACCTTCACCGACACTATGGTCCACGCGTGGGCAGAGCCAGCCATCAAGGCTGTGCTGCAGCCTCTCGATTTTCTCCAAGATTCGACCGTTGTGCGTGTGCGCCCTGCTCTGCGCTTGGCTCGTTTGGCCAGTGCTGTGGAGACTGTCGCTCTGGGCCGTCACCTATCTGTGGCACAACATGCACTGCTTGCTGAAACACTGCAAGCGCACTTGAACGCGGCTGCATCCACCCTGGTGGTTGAGAGCCACCGCACGGCTCGCACGAAGGCTGATTTGCAAAGCCTGCGGAATGCCTTGGTGTCATCTGCTGCTTGCACAGCCACCGCCAACATCGTGGGATCACTCACAAGCGGTCTGGCTGAACTGACCAAGCCCAGTGAGGATACATGCACTGTGATTCTTGTGCAAGAGCGTGACGAGACTCGCAGCTATGGGGCAGCCGGCCTCACCAACGTGAAGGTGGCCTCCTTCACATCTTCCCTGGTCTGCAGCAGCTCGTTCAGCCTTGATGGCGCAACGCAGCGGGCAATCAGCACGGTGGCACAGGCTATTGCTGCGGTGCAGTGTGCCTCGGGCCCTGTTCTTGTGGCCGATGCTGTCACAGCTGACGCGAGGGCTGTTGTGGCAGCTGCTCGTGTCGCCCTGCAGAGTTTCCCCATCGAGGCCGCAGGCGCAACGGCCTGCCAGGTGCAGACATGTCAGCACATCACAGCATCGACCCACTGGCTCGCAGCGTCTATCGTTGCAGCTGCTGACGCCGGCAGCCACGGGGCAGTGCTGCCACTTGTTGGGATGTTGGGCGCCGCCCACAGAGACTGGTCTGCCCACCCCCGTGCAGCCGACATGACACGGGACTTCCCTAAAATGTTTGCAGCTGCAAGCGCTGCATTCTCGCCGACGGCATCTGCTGTTGGCTCCGTGAATGCCTTGATGCAGACTGCCTCTCGAGTCATGGAGCTTGAGGCTGACCCGGCAGACGCTGGAGACGCCCTGCTCTCTGCCGAGTACGCACTCAAATCCGACGAATATCCTGCACTGAAGGAGACTGCAGAGGCTGCACTGCGTCTTTACGACGGCGCCTTGTTGTCTGCAGTGGACCGTGCCTTGCATGCTGGTTTGGACACAGCGGGCGCTTCTGTCGATGGTGCTGCACAGCAATTGCTGTTGAACCCCGCCTCATCCCAAGCCTCCTCCATGCTGAACATCATTGTGGACGTCGCACAGCAGAGGCGTGTTTCCTCGCTGACTTCTGCAACAGGCATCGCAGCTGTGTGCACTGACTGCGGAGGTGTCCTTGCCCCAGTGTCTGCCCTCGCAGCAATCTTGTTCCGCATGCGCACCTACCTGAATGCTGCCCAGGATTTCAACAGGGCTGTTGTCAACGACCGCATGGCGCGCACCATCTCTTCTTCTGTACTGAAATGGGCGTACGCTCATTTCCAGGAAGACTCTGTCGCTCCAGTGGTGACAGTGCCTGTGGTGGCGAAGGCCCTGTCTGCCTTGAGCACAATCGATGCAAGTATCAACCAATCTGCAATGCTGCTTCGTGGCTTAAGCAGCTCTGATGATGTGGCTGCTCAGCGTCTGTTCGCTCGCCTGCAAAGCACTGTAGCATCCGTGCTGCCACTTACCCAGGCGAATGCCCTGCCATTGAGTGTCAATCAATGTCAAGTCGAGGCCTTGCAAAGGGCCTCACTGGACTTTGCTGATGCTTCCAGAGCACTAACGTTTCAAGCTAATGCTCTGCATGCTATCCCAGCTGGTGTGTTGGGCAGTTTGGGTGTTCTGTCAGTGCAAGGAACAGCAACAGCAGGCGCAGACACCGTTCTTGGCGCGAGCACCGCGTGGCAACGCTCCCCTATCGGCAAACTACTTGACTGGCCACTAGCTTGTGATGAGTGCAGCATTAACCTATCTGCGCCCGCTGGCTGCCTTGCTTCCCTAAGTCTTGCTGGTGCCTCAGCGGTAGCAGCGAGCAACGTGACCAGCTGGTTCGCAGACTTTGCACACGGTCCATCAGCATACACTGTTGACTTCACCAAGGTAGATACGGCTCATGCTGAGCTTCACTTCACTTTGGACTGGTCGCGTGTCACTCTGCAGCAGCTGGCCAACCTCGGTTTTGTGCAGCTGGACACCCAGCCCTTGCCAGGGCCTGCCATCGTCCGGGACCTGTTTGAGCCCGACACGCTGTTTATTGTCACTGCAGTCGAATTGACGAACGCAGCAGTGCGCGCAAAAGCTTGGCTAAACTCTCGTGTCTTCGATTCTCTGAGCAATGCTGGCGTGGCCGTGGCTGCCTCTGTACGAGCATTGCTCCAGGATTCCGCTGCTGAGCTGCAGGGAAGAACGTTGGCACGGGTCACAGCTGCCAGTGCACTGCACTTGTTAGATGATGCAGCCTCTGATGCAGACACCTCTGCTGGCGTACAGCTCTTAAATGTGGCTGCAAGCGTGTCTTCATTCGTTCCGCGCGTAGCTCGCGCAGCAGCTGCTGGCTTTGACGAGGGCTGCAGTGCACACATGGATACAGGTGCAAGAACGCACGCCCTGGAAACGCTGCGTGCATCCTTCCAGTGTGTGGATAGCATAGACTGCCTGCCTGTGCTGGCAACAGACGTGGCTACAATTGTGGCCTCCCTGCTCAACGACGAGGCCCAACCCGGGTTCTCTCGCTTGGCAGACGCTCTGGCACCAGTGCTGATTGCGCTACGAGACTGGGAAGAAGCTGCGGATGCGAGCATGTTCTTCGGACCGGCATCTATCGCTCTGTTGGAGAGCTTGGAGGCCCCTTTGGCTAGCATCGGTGCAGTGCCAGCTGAGCAGCGTGGCCTGTGGGAGCCGGTGCTGGAGCGAGTGCGTGCACTTGCTGCAATGCTGGCCCACGCTACAGACATGTCGGCCGGTGTGCTGCAGGTGCAAGCACAGGCTATTTCTGCATTGCCCTCAGCCGAAGATAGATCTGCAGCCGTGATTGACCTCGTTGGCTCCCCAGCTATTCAGCTGGTGACTGGTGCGGCCGCCGCCTCTGCAGCTGTGGCTGACGGCATGTACGATTTAGAGCTGGCCAAGAGTGGTGCGTATAGTGTCTCAGTGGACGCATCCTGCTCAGGGGCGATCCACGCCTTCCTGCACTGGAGCACTGTGGTGCCATGTCTGGACTGCGAGGCTGGTGTAGAAGAGGCAGCCCTCAGTGCTGCTGTTGCCCTGGCCATCTCTTCACAGACGTGCTCCGATCACGAAATTGCAGCGTTGTTGCCTGAGCACACGTGGGTCGCCTCAGTGCCAGCCTCTGTATGGGAATCCCTGTATAGCTCATTGTCAAGTGCCCTGCCTGAGGCTAGTGCGGCGCTTCACCCAGTGACTGTATTTAGTGCAGGGATCCCCTGTGCGAGCTGCTTGCCCAGTGCAGACTTGCTGGCCGCTGTGGCAAGGGTGTACACCCCAGGCACCTCTTCGTCATCCGTCCTTACTGCCCTGGATGTTGCTCTTCAACTGGTGACCGCTGCCGCCGTGGAAGCCACAGCAGCGCACGAGACTGCTGTTGCCGATGTGCAATCGACATTGCTGGGACTTGGAGCTGTGGACACGGCAGGAGACGCTGTGGAACAGCTGGGTGCAGCTGCTGGCGGTTTGCTAGATGCTGCAACTGCCCTGCAGGCATCGCTGCAGGCATCGGCCTCTACACAGATGGCTGCTTTCCAAGCTGGCGATGCACTGGAGCCACTCGCGTTCCTGCACTCCATCGCTGCTGCCAGTATCTGCACCAGTATTGTGGCTTCAGTGGATAAAGACAGTCTGGGCGAGTGGACACTAGCCACACTTCCTGTCATCCAGGCGTGTGCAAGTGTCGCTGGAGAGCTGCCAAGCTCATCAGAGCTCACTACTACAGAAGGCCACCTAGCCAATGCTGTGACGCAGGCTTCCAAAGCCTTGGTAGCAATCCAAGCGCTCGACACAGGCGATCTTGCGGAGCTCGAGACTGCACTGGCCGACGCAGAGCTGTCACATGTGCTGCCAGCGCTGCGATCACTTGTTACATCTGCATCTGGACTCACCGTGGAAGATCTTGGGGCAAGCTTTGAGTTGAATGTCGTGCTGAGTGAGTCGCTGATTCAGGCACAGGCGCTTGTGGAGAGCAACGCCGCCTTAGCTGAGGCTGCCGAAGCTGTCGCTGTTGCAGGCGACAATGAGAAAGAAGAGCTTGTGACTGCCATGGCTGCTGCCACAAGTGCCATGGAAGAGCTGCTTGGGGGACTGCTAGGTGGAGTGCAGTCTCGGTTTGAAGCCTTTGCAGTCCCGTCTGTTGAAGCTCAGACCGAGAACACAGACCTGTGCCAGAACACCGGCTTGAGCAGCTGCGATGTTTGCACTGCAACGAATACCATTCGCACAGACTCATCTGCCCTAGATGTGCTGTCTGAAGTGGCTGACATCGAAACTGCGGCGACTGCTGCAGTCACAGAAGCTGACGGGCTGGACACCTGTGTAGATGACTTGGCAGGGCACGCATTTGAAACAAAGTACATTGCAATTGCACGAAGTCTACAGGGTGGTGCGAACACCGCCGCAATGCAGTCCTTTGTGCTTCAGTGCACTATTCTGCTAGGACAAGTACAGGGACCGACTGCCTCCGCTCAGACAGCTATTGCCGCGGCCGCCGCTGCCGCAGAGGATGCTGTCCCCGGGACGTGCATGCTAGCTGACTCCATTGAGCAGATCATCACAAGGCGCATCGCCCAGGCTCATCCCCTGTTTGTGGATGCCTCCGTGCTTGAGGCCCAGGCCATCCTCGCTCTCCCGTTGGGCATTGAGGTGACCGGCTCCTGTGCTTTAGATGCAGGCTTGATTACAGAGTGCAGTGCTGAGACCATCGCTGCACTGCCTCAGGCGTCAGCATTGGCACTGGTGTACCGCAGTGCCCTGCAAGACCTGGTTTCGGGGCTGACTGTGTCCGAAGAGGGCGGCTATGCGTTTGAGGCCCCAGAAACCTCTGTGTTCATCACTGGCGCCTGTCCCGATTCTACGGCAGGAGGAACACTGGCATCGATTGTGGCAACAATTTCCACTGCTGAGGAGCAATTGGGCATGCAGTCTGGCGTGCTTGGGCGACTACTGGTCCCCGGGCACTCTCCCATCATGCAGTCCTTGGCCCAGGCTTCAGTTGCAGCAAGTGCAACTGCCGCACGGATCACTGATGCCGCAAGTGAGTTCATGGCTGCCGAGGGCATTTTGCAGGGCAAAGAAGTGCAGGATGCAGAAGCCGCTGGGCTTGCTGGCTTTCACACAGCGCTGCTGCAGCACGCAACCCTGTTTGAGCCGACTTCCAGCCCAGTTGCATTCGCAGATGCAGTGGCTGTAGCTATTGACTCTATCGCTGCACTGCTTGCTGCAGACGGTATGGATGCTGACACCCTGCCAGTATCTGTGGCTGCCTCAGGGCTGCTGGTTGCGCTGCTGCCGAAGCTGCCCGCAGTGGAGACCAGCTGGGCCACCCTACAGGGGAGCATGCTGCTGGAGCTGAATTCTGACATTGATGCAGCTTCCAACGGCATGCAGGCTGCCCTGGATGAGCTCGTAGACCTGCCAGTGGGCAAGGAGGATCTGCAGGCTGCCGTGGACGCCGCCGATTCTGTGGTACGTCACTTGACTGGCCTGCTGTCAGTAGATGCACTCACTCGAAGCAGCTTCCTTGTGCAAGATGCCCGTGCCAGTGCCGCCCTGGCCAGCGCCATCACTGGGCTCCAAGATGAGTCAGCGTCCCCCCTTGCCCGGGCTGGTGTGTTTGTCACTGCTATGCGGGAGGTGTCGGCGTGGTCGGAGGCAGCAGCTGCCGCTGTGTCTCTGACTGCCCTGGAGCGAAGCATCACCTTCAAAGCAGAGGTGCACGACGCGGTGTTAGCAATGGACAGCGCTGTGTTGAGCAACTCAGAGACTGCTGCAGATGCTGCCCGCTTTGAAGGCTTCTTGCCTGCTGCCGAAGCAATTGTGGAGCTCTTGAGTCCTATCACAGAGGATATTGACGCTATGGAGGGCAAAAGCTTGCAGGCGCTGCAGCTGGCCGCCGATCTCCGTGTTGTACTGGACGCCGCATCAATTGTCTTCGCCCCTGCAGCAGGTTTGCCCGAGGAGCTTGTGGCTGACTCCGGCGCCCTGTTGAGCGGCCTCCTCGCAGCTGAGGGCTTTGGCGTGCCTCACAACAACCTGCTGCTGTTTGCGACTGCAGCCTCTGCGGTACAGGAGCAGTCTGATTTGATTGTGCAGCTGGCGAAGCTGAAGGCTGCAGGCGCTGCCCCCTCCCAGCAGCTGTCTGTCGCCCAGGAGCAAGTGGACGCCATGGTTGCTGGTGCTGGAGACCGCATTCTGGACCTGAAAGACAAGCTTGTCGCTCAAGCCGAGGATTTGCTTGAGAAGGCAGTGCGCAAAATTCCTTCACCGGCGCCCCTGGTGAAGGCCATCGATGCCGTGCTCACCATCGAGAGCTCCATGGTGAAAGTGGTAGCGAGCCTTGAGGAGGCCACCGCACCAATTGTTGCCCAGCTAGATGAGTGGATTGAGGGTATTGCGTCTCTCGCCGCCAGCATTGACGAGGCTGTGGGGACGCTGCAAGCGAAGCTGCAAGGCTACCTGGACATCACGGCTCGCGTGTTTGATGTGTTGTCCGACAGTGATGCCATTGCTGAATTTTTGCGTAATTTGGTAGAGCCCCGTTTGATCCAACTGATCCGTTTCGCACGTGGCTTGATCGATAAGCACGTGGAGGACCTGCGCGAGCTTCTGGTGGACACTGCAAATCGAGCCGCAGATGGAGTGCAGACTGTCGTCAATACCGGCATCAGCGTTCTTTCCAACGCATCCACTGTGATTCTTGACCGTGTCGAAGCATTTACTGAGAATAGCACCACTTTCAAGAAGGTTGAACGGGTGATCGAAGTGGTGGCCAATGTCACTGAGGACCTGGTTGGCGATGCACAGCCCGTTGTAGACTTGGTTCGTGTCATCGGTGAGACACTGGCAGCAGTCGGCTCCGGTGTACCTGGTGGGCTTGGTGATGGTTTGCGCTCCGCTGCCAAGGGTGTCTTGTGGGTAGCTGCCAAGGCTGACGAGGGCCTGCAGCTGGCCCTGCAGATTCAGAAGGTGGCCCAAAAGATCGTGGATAATGGTGGCATCATGGCCACACTGCGCAAGATCGTTGCAAACCTGATTGGGCAGCTGGCTGATTTGCTGGCTGACTGGGTTGATGTGCTTCGAGCCAAGGCCGTGCAGTTCGCCAACTTCGTGCCAGATACCATCCACCGGCTGCTCGACAAGGGGCAGGCCTTTGTTGAGAAAATGACCTCCAAGATTGTGTCCTACGTTCTCGACCGCCTGTCAAACGTGTTCGAATTCGTGGCCAGGGTGGCTCGCCAGGTGCAGAAAGCGCAGGAGTTTGCACAGTCAGCTGTAGATCTTCTGGACCGCCGCCGGTTCATTATTGCTGCACTGCAGGATGTTTCTGATGTTCTTGTGGCTGTGCGAAATGTTCCAGTGACCCTGAACGAGGCTGCAGCCAGCTCACTGCAGCTGTTTGATGCCGCCCGCAGCACTAAGGAGATGCTGGAGAACATGGACTTTCACGAGGAGACACTGGTGCAGCTTAAAGCACGTCTGCCTGCATTGGTGGATGGATTTGACGCCCAGAAATGCCTCTCAGGCACCGTGTGCATTAAAGAGCTGCTCAAGATGACTATGAACACATTCATGAGTGAAACAGGCGTGTTCGGCCAAGGAGTCAAGGCTGTCAGACAATTTGGAGCACTGATGAGAACACAGGGCAAAGCTGTGCTGCGCAGCTTCACCAATGTGCGTGATGTCATCGTAGCCTCCGGCAAAAGTGTTCTGCAGAACATTCAGTACCTATTCACTGGCGGTCCCAATGCACGCCGCCTTGCTCTTATTTTGGAGTCTCACTCTCCAGCTGTGCATTCCCGCGGCTTGAAGCTGATGGCAATGCAGCCCCGCAAGGCACAACTGCCATTTGTCTCCCACGCCGACCGGGCCCTTGCACGCCGTGAGCTGGGGGTACAGTCAACGCTCGCCAAAATCACTGGGGCTGCACTTAGCTTTGCTAATTTTGTTGTGAAAGCAGCCGAATTTGGCCGTGACGTGATATACACCGTCACTGGATTTCTTAACCCCATTTCAAGAAACATTCGCTTAGTCATCAACGCTCTTCAGGAGTTCAATCCTGGCGAATGGGTGGCCCGCCGCATAGAGCAAGTGACGCATTTTATCCTCACGCCCGTGCGCAGCGCCCTGGCGTACTTCCGCATTTTTAAAGACAAAGTGCTGACTGCACTGAATGATGTTGTCGACTTTGCACGGCAGACAGTGCGAAAGATCGCCTTACTGGCGAGAGACAAGCTCGTAGCTGTTCCCGAATTTGCCCTGGCAGCGCTGAAGAAGACCCAAGGAGTGGTTGAATCTGCACGCCCATTCCGTAATACGCTGGAAAAGGCGTCAACGGACTCCAAGGCTTTCATCGCCACTGTGCGTCGAACGCTTGGCGCTGGCACACCCAACGGAGCGGTGGACCCTGCAGAGCTTGAGCCCGCCTGCGTGGAGGGAGAGGCTTGCTTGCATGTGGTGGAGCGCCGAAGCCCCATATACTCCACCATGATGGCACTGCGCTTTACACACTTCTGGTACCAGACCTTTCCCCCTGCATTCGGCTCGTGCCAAATCCAAGGGTACCCATGCCGTGGTGACAAGTGGCGCTACACCGTGCCTGGCCTGTTCAATAGTTATGCTCCGCAAGGTATTGAAGCTATCAGCTATCGACGCTTTTTGGTATCCTTCCATGGCTATGGTGACAACGCCGAGAACCCCAGTATTCTGGTGCTGATGGATGACGACGGTGCCGTGCTGAAAGTCATCACCCTGCTGCACGAGGACGACGCCCCTTATATGGGCAGTGCTTCTGACATCACCATCGACTCTGACCATGAAATCCTGTGGGTTGCCTCGGACAAGGCAGCTGCAGATTCCCAAGACACGACGACGCGTATGTTCACCTCTGACAATCGGGAAAACAACATTCTGCCCTTCGACTATGGGGAGCTGACGGCCTTGTTCGACAATGGCAACATGTTTGACAGCATCCAGGCAAAGTCTGCAGCCATAAATGTGGACGTGCAAGCCAACTACTTGTTCTATGATCGCCGTTCCTTCAGCGCGGAGGGCATCCTATGGGTGGGGGAGTACTACGAGCCAGGAGACCCCCCCGGCAACGATACAGTAGGTGGTACAAACAAATTCGCAGCCAAGATCGTCGGTGTGCTAGACAAAGTGTCTGGCTGGTTGCCCCCCGTTCCTTCAGGCGATGCGACCGAGGGCGGAGCTAAACTGAACAGAACCTCAGATGAGAACCTGCACAACCTGTGGTCGTATGCCTATGATGTAGCCGACAATCATCGTGTCACTGGCCAGTATTTAAACACTGTATGCGCTCGTGGGCCGTACGGCAAGTTCTCGTGGGGGTCTGGAAACGAAAACTTGAAAAGCACAGAAAAGTTCAATGCTTGGACTCAGTGCAACAAGGGCTGGACCGTTGGGTACACTGTGAGCCCCACCGGCATGCCCCGAGCATTGGATTTGAACTTGAAGTATCAGGTGGATGGCGAAGATGTGTACGCCCCCAACATTGTGGTTGAATCCGGTGCCCGCGTGAAGGGCATGCTTGTGTTCAACCAGCTTGGCTTCCTGAACATGGCTTTCTCCCGGTGCACCTACACGCGCGCCGGCTCATCCTGTTCCATGGATTTTGCCTCCCTGCTGGAATCCAAACGTAAAAAGCTATTGAATTTTGCCAATGCTGCGGTCGCTGCATCCATCGTGGCGTTCGGTGAGAAAGGACAGTTTACGTACGGGACTTGGTCTCTTGACCCCGTGCAGGAGCCGGCATCCTTTGAGTCGCGTCGCACGGAAGGCTCAAAGCAGGGAAACAGCAAGGGCCAAACAAGCAGGGGGGCGAGTAAGGGTGTGCCTAAGTCCAATGGCGCACCTGACCAGAGCAGCGGAGACTACCCCCTCATCATGCGTATGCCTGCAGGCATCGAGTCGCTTGCTCTGTACGACGGAACTGATATTACCTTCGGCATGGTTGTCACCTCTACGGGTATGAGCAGCGTGTATGACCAGGTGCAACGCATTGGTGCCACCACAGACGATAGCATCTACAAGTTCTCGATCCCCATTGTGCGCAACATCAACCCCAAGTTCACAGACAACCAGCTGTACTTCCGAGTGCGCGAGCACACAGCTCCATTCATGATGCACTCTTATGTTGGGCCGCGTTGCCTCATCCCCCTCAGCAACGATTACTGCGATGAGTTGGCACGCAAGCCCAAGCGCACGATCAACCGCCGCCTGCAAGCGGCCCTGCCCTCCATCGAGCTGAATCGGCAATCCAGGCACCTGACAGTGTCCAACATGGAAACTGAGAGCAGCGTTCATGTCATGCGTCGCCTTTTCCAGGCAGCACACGACCCCAACCTGGTGCACCATGTCGTCACAGCAGACGGCCGTACCCTGCGAGTGCGCGTGGCTCACTTGAATGACCCCAGCATGATGAAGGCACTGGAGCAGCTGGACCCGTCTGGGGCCCATACCCGCAGCATGCGCAGTGGCGCCATGTTTGCGATGCTGCACCCGGAAGGAGCCGCCTCGCGTGCGCTTCAGGAGGATGGTGCCATTGGTGGCGAGGGCTCAGGCGTGGGCGCCATGGACCCAAAGTTCAAAGATGGCATTCAAGAGTTTGTGCCACTGCTGGACCAGATGTACGTGTTTTTCTCCCTGCGACACCCAATTCCCGTTCCTTTCATTCCACTGTTCCTGGTGGTGGAGGCCGGCGTTGAAGTGAAGGTGGAACTGGTGCTGTCGCTGCTACTGCAGGAGAAGCTTTTCGCAGTGTCCCTTGTGCCCGTGCTGACACCCTTCTTCAGTGCGGCGATTGAGGTGAATGTCGGTATTGGGCGGGCGGGTGTGCGTGCAGTCGTGCGCTTGTTCAGCATTGGCGTTGTTCCCACTGCAACCCTGGGCATCACGCCTGGAGGCGCCATCCGCCTTTGCTTGCAAATGGACCTCATCATGCTGTTCCCAGATATCACTGTGGAGTTCTATTTCGCACTCATTCTATGCCCCAAGTGCGAGTGCTGCCCAATCAAAGTCAACATCGGATTTGCGACCATCAAGCTGCCGCGGTGCTGGTTGGACTTCTGCTCTGAGAAAAAGTTCACCATTGTCCGGTGGAGGCCATTCGGCAGCAAGTGGTTCACCTACGAGCTGTTCAAGATCTGCACTCTCCCACCAGACACCACCCCCCCTGAGACAAACAGTGCTGTACTCAATGCGCTACAAACGGACTCCACTACCGTCGATACAAACTGGGGCGGGTTTTACGACCCTGAGAATTACGTGCGTGAGTTCAGCGTGGCTCTCGGCACTGCGCCTATGCGCGACGATGTGGGCGAGTACTTCACGGAGACCGACATCAGTTCGTTTGAGTTCGCCAAGATTGCCTGCCCTGGTGAACGTGCGCCGACCTACGCGTCTGTGTTTGCACGCAACGTGGAGGGGCTGATGTCCGGCATTGCGACGCGTTTTGTGTGCGACAACACCGCCCCAGAGGTGCAGGACCTGCAAGTGTGGGACCCCGTCAACTTCCAGTACGGCACATTCAACAACTTCCAGGTGTCCAACGACACCTCTGCGGTTGATGTGCGTTTCCGAGTGGTGGAGCTAGCGTCCACCAGCAACATCTCGTCGGTGAGATTCAGCATCGGTTCTGAACCTGGACTTGCCGACGTAGTCGAATGGGCCGACATTGGCGACGAAGAGATGATGAAGGACAAGACCAGCAGCTGGTACTACGGTGAGGCGGGCGGTCTGGACATGCAGCACGCATCGTATGTTTGGATCAACATTGAAACTGGCAACCACCTGGGCTTCATCGACAAGTTCACTTCACACCCTCTGTTCTTTGATGTGACTGGCTCCACTGCTCAATTCATTTCAGAGTCAGGTGGGCGCCTGGGTTGGGCACGCGAGGACAATGTCGTATTTTGGCCATCTCGGCAGCAGCTTGCGCTCCTGTTTGAAGACTTCGTGGATGCAGAGGGCACTCCGACTACCGACTACTTTGTCAACATCCAGGAGGTAGCCAGCGGAGAGATGAAGATACCCTCCCGAGACGGCAATAACGACCATGTACATCTTGGTAAAGCCCTTGCTTGGAGCTACACGCTTCCACTCAATGCGCTTCTGGAGCACAATACTCTGTACCGGTGGAGTATCATTTCGCGGAATGCTGCAGGGGTGCACAAGGAAAGCTTCTCAGATGGCTTCACGGTGGATGGCACGCGTGCCACCGTGGTCAGCCTCCGCGAAGTGCAACTGACAAGCAAAACTAACTATGCCGCCATTAGCAACAGCCCGAAGACAGCAGATCCCTTCGCACCGCAAGACTCTCTCCTGCCCTCGCAAATAGCTGCAGAGGAACTCGACTTCGTGAGCAGTGGTGATCTGCTGCACGTGGCTTGGCAGTCATGGGATGACTTGAGCGGTGTGGAGTCCATTCAACTGGGTGTTGGGATCACCCCTGGTGGATCCGACATTGTTGATTGGTTTGAGTTGCCCCAGCGCAATGCCCAGGAGGCAGTCCTGCGCGCTGTGCCGCTGCGGCCTCACATGCCTGCCTTCGTGACCTTGCGTGTCAAGAACGGTGCTCGGGCTGAGGAGTGGGTTGTGACTGATGGCATGATTATGGATGTGACTCCGCCCTTTGCAGACCGTCAGTACCGCTTCTTCCCGTGCAATGCCACCACTGAGGCATGTGTGCCGACGCAGAAGGTGGAAGCTCAGGTGCGCACAGATGCAGCCTACTTCACATGGGGCGCGGGCTTCTTCGATCCCCATTCATTTATCGGCGACTTTGATGTGTACCTGGGCACTGTGCCGCTGGAGATGCGCATCGTAGACTGTGCAGATGCACTTGCATTCCAAGCCAACAACATTCCTGCTGACGTCATCATTGGCGACGAAGCACGGATTGCCAAAATTCAAGCCGCACTCGATTCGGGCATTTGCGACTCGCTGCAGGGAGAGGCGTCGTTCTTTGACACCAGTGGTCCTGCGCGTATCGCATCCTCTGTAACTGAAATCGGCTGGGAGAACCTTGACTTGCAGCATGGGCAGACCTACTTCACAACCATTCGTGCACGCAACTTGGCTGGCTTGGAGACCTGGAGATCGACGACAGGTCTCACAATCGACACCACGCCCCCCAACCCCACACCGGTAATTGATGGCGGTGCGTTTGCTCGGGGTGTGCCTAACCGCAACCCAGCTGCAATGTCGCTGGACTTGAGGTTCCAGGCACAAACGCAGGTCCTGCTGGGCTCTTGGGTGCCTGCTACAGACAACGAGACTCGCATTGTGCGTTATTCAGTTTTTGCCGTGGATACGGACACTGATGTGGCAGTGACTGCTTCGTACACGGTTGTGCCTGTTGCTGGCTCACGCCCCTTGAACGCTGCCCTGCCCACATTCGAGGAACTCCCACAGAATGGCACCTACCGTTTTGTAGTAGATTCCTACAATGCTGCTGGTCTGTTCACTCGCTCCGTGTCCGACAGTGTTCTGGTGGACACCACCCCTCCAGCCATCTCCAACTTCCGCGTGTTCACCAACAGCAGCGTGAGCTCAAATTTGATCACGTCCGTGAATAATCGCATGATGATTCAATGGGATGTGTCAGAATTCGATAGCCGAAACCTATTCTGCAGGCTGTATGTGGGCACTTTCGCCCAAGGATCAGACGTGGTGCAAGGAGCGGTGGTCTATCCGTACCAGCACTCACGCCCAGCGTATGCGAGCTCCAGAGTCCCTGATAACGCCTCAGTAACTGTAGATGAGAGCATTTTCGTGGGCACAGCGCTGAACACAGAGGTTACAGGCGATTCTGATGCTTTGAGGAATTACGACTGGAGCAAGCGAGAGCTGCCACAGCTGCAGCACTGGATTACCCTGGGCTTGGATGAGCTGCCACTGTCGGTGGATCTGCACACACGGCTCCGATGTGAAAATCAGGCAACACTGCGCACAGTGGTGGACTCCGCCGAGGTGATCACAGTGGACACCCGAGCTCCCTTCACTGGCCTGGTGCGTGACGGTGTCCCTGGCGAGCAAGATGCCGACTTCCAACCTCTCACAACTGTGCTGGTTGCCAACTGGCAAGGTTTCATCGATTACGAGACTGGCATTCGCGAGTTTACCATGTGTGCGTCCACTGTTCGGTTTGGGCCATGCGACGTGCATGCTGAGCTCTCCATGGGCACCTTCACGTGGGGCATTCTCGCTTTCAACGATGCCCCCCTGCAAGCCCAAAGGCATTACTTCATCAAGATCACTGCATATGACCGTGCTGGACAGAGCAGTAGTGCTTGGAGTGACGGCGTGTTTGTGGATGACTCCGGCCCCGTGGACGGCATGCCCGCCGTGAACCTGGGGCTGCTGGGCCAGACAGCCCTCTCGTCTTTTACAGCCTCCACCACCACCTTCCGCATGAATTGGGATGGATTCCGTGACAACCAGACAGGCATCGTACGGTACGACATCGGTATCGGGGGCGGCCCTGTGGCGGCCAACGTGTCGTACTTCTCCCGCGGCACCCTGGGCACTTCGGGGGCTGTGGTGGGCCTCAGCCTCTTTCATGGGCAGCGCATTTTCGGACTGGTCCGCGCAGTGAACTCAATCGGTCTCACCCACACTGTGGCCACTGTGCCAGTGACAGTTGACCTGACTGCGCCTGTGTGTTCTGTTCGTGATGGGCCAGTGCTTGGAGTAGACACAGACTTTAGCTCCAACTTCATGGCGTGGATCCAATGGACTGCCAGGGACAGCGAGTCTGGCATTGCACGAGTGCGGTATGGAATCGGGCGGGTGCCGGGCTCTGATGACTTCTTGGGCTTTGTGGACGCCCCTGCTGCAGCCTTCGCCTCTGCCCACTTTGCAGAGCCAGGCGTGGTGCTGCCCACCGCTGAGAAGCTATTCATCACTGTGGAAGTCACAAACGGTGCCGGCAGCCGTACTCGCTGCATTTCTGACGGAAGTTTGGTGGATGTGACCCCCCCCTCCGCCGCTCTGCCGCTGGCCGACGGGCTGGTTGGGTTTGATGCTCAGTTCACAAGCTCGGCAACACAGCTTTCTGCCACTGGACTGTTCCAGGACGGAGAGACCCGCATCATCTCTCATGAAGCTCGCATCGTACAGCTCACTGCAGGTGCTGTGGTGGTGCCCCTGCCTGGTTTCGGCTGGGAGCAGGCGCCCGTGGACACCACTTCGGGCTTCACCGTGACAACACCCAACACAACTGCCCTTCTGCAAGGGCAAACCTACGCCATTCAGAGCCGTTTGACTAATGCGGCAAACCTTGCCCAGACTTTCACGACCAGCGGTGTTGTCGTTGACTCACTGACCCCCAGCTGCAATTTGACTGATGGGCTTCAACCGGGAACAGACGCCGTTTGGCAGGGACACAGGGCCTACCTAGGACTGTGCTGGACATGCCAAGTGAACCCTTCATCAATTGGCGCAGTGGCACTGCAAGTACAGAAGCTGACTGCAGGCGCCACGTGGGAAGATGTTGGTGCCGTGCGACGAGGGCGAGCCGACACATCCGCCTGCATGACTGTCGGTGGAGCTGATCTGATCCCCGAACAGACCTATCGTGTTTTCGCCCAGGTGTCTAGCGGTGCCGCTACGACCGCCTTATTCTCCACCAGCGGCGTTGTTATTGAGCTGACTCCTCCGATTGCTGGCTCCGTGGTGGATGGCGTGGATCTGGAGGCAGATGCAGACAGCTTCCTCAGCGCCACAGTGTTCACAGGCGCGACGTCAGGCTGGACAGATCTTCAGTCTGGAATCGCCTCGTACACATGTGCGTTCGGCACAGCGCCTGGGGCAAGCGATGCAGGCACAGGAGTAGTGAGGCAGCTTGGCGCTGCAGGCATCGTGACGTGTCGCCTCGCGCTTGCTGACCCCGCTGATGACGGAGTGTACTTCGTGTCTTTCACTGCGACTAATGGTGCAGGCTTGACATCCACTGCCAGCTCTAACGGTGCTGTGCTGGATCAGAGCGCGCCCGAGCTCATTGCAGCACGCGTCCCCATTTTCCGTCCCACGATCCGCATGCCCAATGGCGCCGCGGTGCAGCCTGGTTATCCCGGGCAGGTCACTGGTGCATCTATCCAAGTCCCATTGTCTATCTTTGATGATGTTCACTCCGGGGTTGCATCAATTCGCAGCACAGTTTCATGGGAATCTGACTCTTTGCCTACTGGTGTGACAGCAACGGTCTTTGCACCAGCTGTGGTAATCGCCGATGAGAACGGCCTGTTCAATATGGTGATTGAGAATATTACTGTGTATGGTGGGGCCCGAGTAGGAGCAGTGGCGGTGGCCACTAACGGTCGCGGCCTCCGCTCAGACCCTGTGCAATCTCGACCCCGAGTCGTGGATACAACCACATTGCTGCCCGGGACAGTCTACGATGGTGCTGCAGGTGAAGATCTGTCGTTTGCTGAGCTTACAGGGTTCATACACAGCCACTGGACTGCCTTTGTGGATCCCCGCTTGGGTCCCGAGGATATCACGTACGAGTGGTGCATGAGCACTGCAACCTTGCCCGCTGACGGTACTCTGCCAGCCTGCGATGTGTTGCCGCTGCAGTCCACCCAGCGCAAGACATTCATTTCAGTCAGGATCACAGGAACCATCCCTGTTGGCAGCCTTGTGTACTCCATTGTTCGGGCCACGAGCACCGCAGGCACCACGGTAGTAGTTGCGTCAGACGGCGTGGTGCTGGATGACTCAGCCCCAGTTGTTGCTGCAGCGGCTGTGCGCAGCACTCAAGAGTCAGCAGCCCTCGATGGCTTTGTCCGCAGCTTGGACGCTGCTGTGCTGCAGCTTCATCTGCTTGAGCCCGAGAGTATGCCTGTCACCTGCCACTTGGCAGCCGGGCCAGTGGACACACCCAACGCCTTGGGAACGAGCAATGCCACACTGTACACCAGTGGTCAGCACAACATCTCCATGCGGTTTATCAATACGACTGCTTCCAATGGCCTGAGCTTTGCTGTCGGCTACTCCTGTGAGAATTCTGCCGGCCTGTCGGTCGCTGGCAGCGTGCCTGTCGTGCTGGACAGCACTCCTCCTCAAGCCACCCTGCTCAGCCTGCTAGTGCCTATTGAAGATTCCAACCGTATCATCAGTACAACTGACGCTGAGTGGGAGCCTGTAACTGACTTCACTCATTCCCTCGTCCTTGGGGTGTCCTTGGATGATGTTGCAGACGAGGAGAGCGGCATTGCCCGGGTGACCGTCGCTGTGGGCACCACCCCCCTTGCTGACGATGTTGTGCCCGTGACTGTGCATGACAGGAGCGCAGGCCAATTCAACATTACGCTGCTTGCTTTGGACACCGCTGAGTTGTTTGTGTCGGTGACAATTACCAACCGAGCCGGTATGGATACCGTCGTGGCCGCCAGCCCAATTCTCCTCGATACAGTTGCACCTAACGTGCAGAACCTGACCCTGACAAGTGTACTTGCCACAGGTATCCCTGTAAATGCCACTAAGGCTCAGGGAGCACTTGCAGCTGTGTGGGACGCATCACTTGTGCCTGCAGATGCATCTGGGCTGGCCGGTGTCAGCCTTGAGTGGAGTAAAGACGGTGTGCCTGCATTTGTCAGCGCAAACGCGCAGTCGATGGATGGCCTGGCTGTGGTGTATGACGAACGCATAACCGCTGGCCTTTATTGCCCCACACTAGTGATGCATGATGCGGCAGGCAGCAGCAGCGCTGTGGTGCAAGGCAGCTGCATGCAGATCGTCTCAGGAATACCTGATGTGTCAGGTGTATCCGTCACAATCCAGCAGAACACAAGCGCAGCAGCGCTTGTTGCCACAACCTCAGGAAGCCTCCCGACTGGAGTGGCTGCATTCATCGCGGTGTGTGAGACAGTGCCCACCAACAGTGACGCTGTCCAGCCCACAGACACTGTGCTGACCTTCTCAAGCGGTGTGCAGGCAGACACGTACTCAGACATGAATGTGCAACGCGTGTGCCTAGGTGAGTGGGGTGCCGTACAAGTACCTTCATCCGTGACCATCAACAGTGACGCCATTGTTCCCGGGCGGGCGTACTCAGCATTCCTGCAGCTAAGAGATGCATTTGAGGACAGTGCCACCACTTCAAGCGGCATTGTGCATCCCGACTTCACGGCACCTGTGCCTGGCCAAGTGGCTGACGGTCTGCCGGCATCACTGAAGCCAGGTAGCGGCTCAGCTGCTTTGCTGGACATCGATGTGCAGCCTAGCTGGTCAAGCATTGCAGCCCACTGGACACCATGGGTTGATGCTGAAAGCACGGTCGCATCATATGAGGTGTGTGTTGGAAGCACGCCGGCAGCAGAAGACATTGTGCCTTGTGCAAACGTTGGCTTGAAGACCCACGTGCAGCTCCCAGTGGCAGCTAGTGTGCTGGCGAGTATGCAGGCCCTGTCTACGGCTGATGCCGCTGCAGGCAGCCGAGTCACCCGTGGCTTTGTGGTCACTGTTTCAGCTATCAACGCTGTGGGGTTGCGCTCAGAGGCTTTCTCTGATGGCTGCATTGTGGACACTACGCCACCTGCGGCTGGCGAGATTCGGGTGATTGATCCAACCATCACCCTGGCCAGTGACGCGCAGCTTGCTCAGCAACGAAACTGGACTACGCATGGCCGCACACTGGCAGCAGCTTGGTCTGGATTCGATGACTTGCACTCTGAAATTACAAACTATAAATGGTGTATTGGGCGCATGGCCGGAGTGTGCGATATTCGCCCCTTTGCTGATGTGGGCACTGCTACCTTCGTGCGCGCGGAAGGCATCCCTAGTGTGGATGGGGACACCTTATTTGTGTCTGTAGCAGCCTCCGATGAAGCGGGCTGGAGCGTTGTTGCATCAAGCCCCCCACAGACTGTGGATACCTCGGCACCGGTCCCTTCGAACATTGCTGTAACGTCTGCGAACGGCTTGTCAATCTCGGGCAGCGAACGAACAACGCACTTCTCAGCAAAAAGCGACGAGCTCAGCGTGACTTTTGTTGTCCAGGACGCTGGTGTCGGTGTTGCCTTCAGCGAGGTAGCTATCTGCGCGCAACACGGCACCGACTCTTGCCTGGTGCCTTGGACAGGCGTCGGCTTGAATACTCAAGCTCAACTCACGTTCTTTGATGCTGCACCTGGAGTGGTATACAATGTGTTAGTGCGCTCAACGGATGCCCTCGGGCACATCTCTGCTGCTACTGCTGCTGATGCGTCGCTTGTGGTGGATGACTCGGCTCCCCAAGGAGGCGTGGTGGCTGCCGTGGCAAACAGCACTTGGGGAGAACTCATCACTGCAGCTGGCCAGTTGAGCGCTGCACAGTACCTGACTGCACATGCGGATGAGTTCTTGACTCTCGTGCAGTGGGCCCCTGTGCAGATTACGTGGGACGGATACTCGGACGAGCAGTCTCCCATCGCCAACTACAGTGCCTGTGCTGGGTCTGTCCCAGGAGTTTGTGACATTTTCCCAGAGAAGTACGGCACCGCTGCCTTCTCCACGCTGACATTCCAAGCAAGCGAACTGGTGCAGTCTGACTCACCTGCCAACTCAGGTGCCGCCGGCTTTATGTACATCAACTCATACGCAACAAACGCGGCTGGGCTGAAGTCATTTGCTGTGTCCAAGGCAGTCATCGTGCGGCCTAATGCCCCCAATGCGACAGAAGCCGCTGTCCTTGATGGGAGCGATTTTGAGGATGCGAGCTACTGGACATCAAGCAGCCGCTTGACTGTTTCGTGGGCGGGCTTCCAGCCTGCCGACTCTGATGTGCTGCACCCTGACAAGCAGTCCGACCAGGACATCCAGTATGCCGCCTCGTGGGGCACCGCGCCTGGCCTCAGCGACGTGCATGGCTGGGTGGAGTGTGGCTTTACAGCCTCCCGCACCATGGTTGGTCTCAACCTCACGCAGTGGGATGGCACCACCGTCTTCGCCAATGTCCGGGCCAGCTCCCCTCAGGGGGCAAATGTGGTTCTCTCCAGCGACGGATTCAAGCTTGTGCTGAGCGCACCCCAGCCACCAGTGACGTCTGTGGCTGTTTCCATCCAGTCCAACTTGACCGCGGCGGTGGGTGACGTGGCTGCTTACGCTGCCCAAGTGGCTATTGCCCCTCAAGGCGTCATTGCCACCACCGTGGGTGCCTTCCTCGCCTGGAGTCCAGCGACATCGGTCATTTCTGGAGGAGAGGTCACATATGAAGTTGCAATTTGTGCATTTGATGCGCGCTTTGCTTGCCGTGACTCACGAAACACCTCCTGGTATGAAACCGGAGCCACCCCATATGCCCAGGTGGGCGGCGTGGATTTAGCGCCGGGAACACGATTTGTGCACATTGTGAAGACTGTGGATGTGACGGGCTCGTACAGCTTCAAGTTTAGCGATGCGTGGCTGGTGGATGGCTCTGCGCCTAGCGTTGTTGACTCGTTCGTTGGTATCACTTCTGACGTGTCCGTGAGCACATTCTGGTCATGGCCGGTAGATGCAGTAGATGACCTCAACCTGGCTGCCCAGCTTGCGTACGCCAATGGAGGTCGTGTGCCTCTGTCCTCCGTCGACGCCGCAGTGGTGAGCTTCGGGGGCGTGACTGACGCTGAGAGCGGCATCAGCGGTCTTGCCTGGTGCCTGGGTACGGCCCCCCAAACATGCGACCTCTTGCCACAGACACACCTCAGCCACGAGCAGATTGTGAGTGTACTGCAGGCCGGTGAATTCGAAGCCGATGAGCTGCGCGTGCACCAGTCTCGAGTTCGATCGCTGGCTGTGGCCGCTGCAGCTCAGGTGCATGCTGCTCGGCACGCCGCCCACCGCCGCAGTCTGAGTGCCGCCAATGAACTGCCAGGAGCCGTGCACCGCCTTCTGCAAGGAGTTGACGAATCGTTGGTGGACTCGGTGCAGGTGTTTGTTGACTTAACCTTCACGAATGGTGCCGGGGACAATGTGACCATCACTGGCGACCCCTTCGTGCTTGACCTGGCCGATCCCACGCCCGGTGTGCTGGCTGCTGTGTCCAATGTCGCCCCTGATGCAGTTGCATCCAATAGCACAACATCGGATGAGCTTGCTGCTGAGTTCTTGCAGCAGGAGCACAGTCTGTACTCGTCTGTGACGCACAAGCTGGGGGCCCGCTGGACGCCCTGGAGCGACGGCACCTCTCAAATTGTCGCGTACTACTGGGGCGTGGCCAGCGCAGGACGCGCAGCAACACTCGCCCAGATGTTGCCATCTCGCTGTGCCGCTGAAGTCGAGTGTGATCTGCCCCAGTGGCCACAGACAGACGTCATGCAACTCAGCAAGGTGCCCACAAACGACTTTGGGCAGATCTCAGAGCTCTCCGTCACAAGCACAGCACTAAATCTGCAGCATGGCCAAGTGTACCACACCGTGATGCTGGCAGTTGAGCTGTCTGGGCGTTTCTCTGTGGCTGTGTCCCCTGGCACACTGGTTGATGTCACGCCACCCGTGGCTACCAACATCGCTGAGACTGCCAGCAACGACAGCATCGTTGAAGTGGACTTCGTGCTTGCGGACTCAGCATCTGTGGCTGTGCGTTGGCTGCCATTCTCCGACCCCGAGTCAAGCCTGAAGTACTACGAGTGGACCCTGTTTGAGGAGAGCCGATCCGACCCAGTGGTCAGTGTGCAACAGGCGGGGGAGGGCGAGGCGACGTGGCTGAACAGGGCACAGGTGCTGCCCTGGTCAAGCATTGACAATGAAACAGAAGCCTTCCGTGATGGCCTTGTTCTGGACATCACCAAGCGCTACCGTGCGGCTGTGCGTGGCTGCAATTGGGCTGGACTCTGCTCCCAGTCTGTGTCTGATGGCTTCACCGTGGACGATGGGCAGCCGTGCCTGGGCAACGTGTCAATTGGTGCAGATGAGGCTATAGATTCAGAGTACCAAACATACGAATCCAGTCTCGCTGCAACTTGGCGAGCAGTGGTTGACCCGCAGTTCGCCCTTCCCAACTCCAGCTCCTGTAATGACCCAGTGTCCTCTGACGGGCCGGCGATCGCCCTGGCCAACGAAACTGAAATCGACTGGACTGTGCCCGCTGCACCCATCAGCCACTTCGAGTGGCAGCTGCGGACATTCCTGACGAACAACTCAGACGCTGGCGTGGATTTCCAGTTGGACGAGCCTTCGCTCTTCAACACCACCGACCTCGATGCAGCAAACAACCCAACTGAAAGCGGCCTGACTAACTCGACAGGGATTGGTAACTTTACTGAATCACTGCCGTTCGTGAACAGCACAACGAACACCATTGTGGTGATCCCTTGGGAGCAAACTGGCTCCAAGGTGGCCTCTGCCTGGTCTGCTTGCTGCTCTAGCTACAACGAGCTGCTGGCGCCACACCTGCCCTTCGACTGGGCATGGAAAAACACCATTGCTCGAGCCGGCATCGGCATGAGCATGGCCACCATTGGCTCCTCAGCCCTGGCCCTGGGCGCCGAGGGTGGAGCTGTCATCGTGGACTTGACAGGCAAAACCACGGAGTCACTGTGGCTTGAGGTGACTGCGTCCGAGGAAGAGCTGACCGGGTCTTGTGCGGTCGCCGCAGACGCCATGCCTGCCGATGATGGCTCGTACAAGCTGGCAATAGTCGCACAGCAAGCTGTTGATGTGTATCATGTGTTCACTCAGACACCCCTGTCTGTTGTGGCGCATGACTGCAGTTTCTCTGGGAACACCCTCGAGGTTCCAGCTGAGTTTGGCACCTTCGCCCGCTTTGTCCTGCGTAACCGCAGTGACCATGCACTAGACAGCCTCGCTGTCATCGCTGGCGATATGCTGTGGCTCACGGTGCAGACTGATCTGGACATGGCACTGGTGCATGTGAACCTCACTTCTTGTGAGACTAGCTTGTGGCAGTCCCTGTCCGGAGACGCTGTTACCCTCGTGAGTGACGGCAACAACACGCTGTCTGTGTCCAGCAACGGCGCCACCGCAGCTCTGGCGGGTGCCGGCAGCTCGTCTGCTGAGAGCGCCACTACCAGCGCACCCACGTCTGTGGCTATCCTGGGCGACATTCTGGTACGCGGCTACGCTGGGGAGAATGCTGGATACTTCTCTGTGTACAACATGGCCCAACAGCGCCCCGTGTGTGCCTTCGACGGCCCTGTGGCGGGTGCTGGCTTGGGCTCGGCCCTGTCACTTCGCCTGGACGACAGCGGGGACATGCTCATCGCGGCCGGCGCATCAGGCGTGTCAGCCACCGCAATAATCAAACTTGCTGTAGAGGTGCCAGCTGGGGCCACTGCTGGAACAGACCGCATCGGTGGCGTGTCGTCCATGCCCTGGTGCAAGGAGATCTCAGTCCTGCGACCCCACCGTGAGCACACCAGCCACATTGACGGGGAATGGACGCCAACTGCAACTGGCAGCGGAGCTCATGTCGCGTTTTCATGGGCCCTCGGGGGAGTTCTGCTGAGTGCAGCTCCTGCAAGTGCAACGTGGAATTCGAGCAGCAGCGGCAGCGGTGCCGTGTTTGCCAGCGTGTGGTGCCAGCCCGGACAGCACAAGGTGCACACACGAGCATCAGTGCTGCCTTTCACCTGCGCAGCCTGTCCTGACGGCCAGTGGTCGCATGGAGGTGCGGACCCTATTTGCACTGACTGTGCAGGACGTGAGTGTGCCCCCACCCATAACACCGTGTTCCGAGGCCAGTGGGACGAGCTGCCCCTGGAATTGGGCTCAGACTACCAGATTGACATCCGCGCCGTGTCTTTGACAGGTACTGAGTCCATGAGTGTCAGTCGTGTGTTCCGTGTGGACTGGACGGCCCCCGTGTCCTCCAATGCCTCTGCATCTGACGGCTTGTCCCTGGACACTGCGCTGGAGACGTCCCCCTGTGCCCCCCTGTGCGACGAGGATGTCTCATACAGCAGTAACACTAGTGTGATCTACGCCTCGTGGACTGGATTCATTGACGAGGAGTCTGCTGTCGCCAGCTACAGCGTGCGCAGTGTTGATGCAGCCACTGGCAGCGTCATCGTGCCCTGGCGCTCTGTGGGTCTGCGCAACAACGTCACCCTCACGGGCCTCAATCTGCTCCAGGGAGCCAACATCATCACGTGCATCACTGCCACCAACAACGCTGGCCTCACTTCCAACGAAACATGCACTGACGGCTTCTGGGTGGACACCACGCCCCCCGTCATGGGCGCCGTGATGGACGGCCTGCGGGGACCAGACCTGACCCAGCAGACATACATGGATTTGTTCCAGGCGCACTGGTCCGCCACTGAGGATGTGCCTGGGTCCCTGGCCGACTTCGAGTGGGCGCTATCCTCCAAGCCCCTGGACGCGAGCTTCTTCGCGGGCAGCGGTCAAGACTTCACCCTTGTGAACGGCATGTGGACGCCGAGTAACGATTCGCACTACCCAGTCGCCGACATTCTGGCCTGGGAAGTCATTGGTGGCGCCACTTTCGCCGCTGCCTTCCGCCGGACGCTGCTGCTGGAGATTGTGCCAGAGCTGGAGATGTTTGTGTGGGTGCGCGCATCCAACCAGGTGGGCATGAGCTCAGGCTTCGTGTCTTCCAATGGCGTCATCATTGGCAAGGCAGAGGCCACCATTGACGAGGAGGAAGCGACAGTGATGGCCTTTGACACCGCCAAGACGGAGTCATTTGATGGGCTGGAGAATGCTGCTGTGCCCCCCGCCACCACTGGCGCCGTAGAAATGCCCCCCGGCGCCGCTGGCACAGGACAGAAGTTCTCAGCGGGGGCTGTTGGCACGGACGAGCCTGGATTTGTGGACGCCGGAGCCACGCCGCCCCCGTCTGACAACTTCAAGTTTGGGGACTACTCGTTCTCCCTTCGGGCTGTGGATGATGACGGCGAACCAATTGAGGGGTTCCGTTTTGCCAAGCCCATTAAGGTGTCCATGTTCTACAAAACAGGCAACACCCCCGAGGAGCAGGCAGCCAGTGTGCCGAAGATGTTCTTTTTCTCCACAGCTGTGCAGGAATGGATCAACGCCGTGGACACGTGCGTGGGAGATGACCGCTTTGAGGAGATTGACGTGGCAGCCAACACATACACGGTGAACATCTGCCATTTAACACAATTTGCGGTGTTCCAGCAGGAGCGCCCCATTGCCACCGTGTCGATCGCTGCGCAAGCCGGGATGGACCGCTTTGCCCTGGGGACGTCGCGAGGCAGCGCCGCAGTGGCTGTGGACACGCAACTGGCCACGCTGAACACAGCATTCACCCAGAATGTCAAGGCATTCAACTGCGACTACTTTGTAAACACACAGTTGGAGGGTGCCACAGCACCTGTGCGATTGAACGGCAGTGCGTCCTTCGACCCCGATGGCACCATAGTGAAACGCACCTGGACTGTGTACGGTATCGGCATCGACGGGAACAAACAGCTGGGAAACACTGTGCCTGTGACGCCCTCTGCTGACGGGCAGTTCGCCAGCGTGGGCCCCTTCGGAGCCCCAGGCGTTTACTACATCGAGCACCGTGTGGTGGACGATGCCGAGGCGTGGGCAGCACGATTCACCATCCTGCAGGTGAATGCAAAGCCGCTGCCCCTGGCAGCTGTGACGCCTCAGGTGCTGCAGTGGCCATCTCAGAGGCAGATCACCGCCACTGCCGCTGGCACAAGCGACCCCGAGAAACAGGCCATGACTTACCGATGGAGCACTGTCGCACATGACGGCAACGATGCATCGTGTGTGGTACATTTCACCAACCCAAGCAGTCTCAGCACTGTGGGCACGCCCACATGCTCCGGTCTGTTTACTCTGCAGGTGGCAGTGACAGACTCCGCCGGAGCGGTGGGCGTCACCACCACGCAACTGCAGGTAAATGCCCAGCCAGTGGTGGTGCTGACATGGCCAGAACTGCTGCCTGGGGCCACCCAGCTCACCATCAGCTCGGCTGAGAGCAGCGACGATGACGCAATTGTCCGGCTGGAGTGGCACGCCACCTTCATCGCCCGGACACGCACCGACCCCGCTGTGGTGAATGCCCTGCTTGAGGTGCTAGACGACTACCCAGGCTTCGGAGCAGAGCTGTCTTCCACGGCCTACCGTGTGGCCATGCTTGGCAGCGCACCCTGGAGGCAGTTTGCCGCCGGTGCAATGCCCGCTGAGGTGGCCAGTCTGGCCAGCGCAATGCAGACAGCTGGCTTGAACAGCACGCTGCAGGCAGTGACTGGCCGCGATGTCGTTGTGGCAGGGCTGACCACCAGCTCCCTCTTCGACATCCACGCCACTGCATATGACTCCCGCGGGGGAGTAAGCGCCCGCACTGTCAGCATCGGCTTCAATCAGCCGCCCGTCGTTGTGCTTGCTGCTGAGCAGCTGGATGTGGTGCTGGGTCACGGCAGCGAAGTGGCCCTTATTGCGTCATCCTCCTTCGACTCTGATGGCCATGTGGAGACCGTCACGTGGTCAGTGTCCAGCATGCCTCTTGGCTGCACTCCCGAGCAGGCGGCCAAGATGCTGCAGAATGACGACCGCAGTGTGGCCACCCTGAAGGCCCCCGCAGATGGATCCATCATGCCTGTGGGCGAGTACCACATCACATGCACCTTGACAGACGATACGTTCCAGAGCGCCTCCAAGGTGGTGGTTGTGCGCGTGCTGGCATCTGTGTCGGCCTGGTCAAGCAACCTGGTTGAGTATCGCGCCATCACAGCGGGACCCACTGCATTCGCTATGCAGCTGGCAACACTGGCGACACAAGCCACCGGCAAGGTCAGCGCCATTTCTGCCACTGTGGCTTGTAGTGCCTTCACAGACCTGCATGCAGCTGTGCCGCAGCGCGTCGCCACCACCACATGTGCCTCACTGCGCCTGCCTGCCGCTGTCCTCAGCATTGCAGCAGAGGGAGACGCCACGTCCACAAGCCAGACGGTGCTTGCACAGCCGCTGCAGATCACATCTGCAGATCGCGGTCTGCATGAAGTCACTTTGGATGTGCGCTTCGCGGTGGAGAGTGCTAACGGGGTGCAGGGGGGTCGCCTGTCGCGCCGCCTGACGGGCCAGGCTGCTGCACGCGCCGCACAAAGTATTACGCAGCAAGTGACCATGCAGCATATTGTGTACATGCGTGTAGATTCTGTGCCGCGCCTCGTGTTGTCTGTGGACGGCACCACAGTCATCAGCGGCGAGGCTAGCTCTGTTAGCCTGAACGCAACAGTTGGGGGCTCCCTCATGCTGTCGGCAGCAGAGTCAGTGGACTACGAATCAGATGGTGGCATTGTGTCCACTGACTTCGCTCTGGACGATTCTGCCCGTGCCGCCCTCAGCCGTGTGCACCCCGGCTTTGCCAGCTTGAAGTTGCTGGTGCCCGGGCGAGTCACAGTGCGGGTCACCATCACTGATACTGCAGGATACAGCGTCACAAAGGCCCTGGTGGTGACCATCATGCCCAGTGCTGAAAGTGCTACTGGATCGGGTGCTGCGGCAGATAACAGCGACTTCTCGCCATCGGAGGGCTGGTTGTTTGGATTTGTGGTGCTGGTGGTCCTCTTTGTTGGCGCCAGTCTATTGGCGTTCATGTGGTGGCGTAAGCGCAACGCCACCAAGCACACAGCCAAACCACGCAGCCCTGCACGGCCCACTGAATCGGATGAGGCTCCACATGCGCCGTTGGCGCCTGTGATCACATCCCCGGCAGGGCATGACACCGACACTGCTGTGGACATGACACCACGAGTGCAGGAGGAGGAGGAGGAGGAATTGGTAGAGGCTGATGACGAGCTGGCCACTTCTGGTGCTGCCAGCGTCTCTGATGCTGACGTGGAAGTGGGCGGCTTGGAAGATGCGACGGAGGCTGCTCCCTCGCCTCAGGCTGTGGAGGCTGGAGGGGCCGAGTGAGGTGCTCTGCCGCCGAGTCCAGCGGCTCAAAACATAGGAAAGGATGGGGTGGATACAAGCGCACCTGTGCGTGGCTTGTGTGTCTGTTTTACGCATTTGCAGTGTTTCGTGTAGGTTTTGAATAAAGCAAGTGTGTACGCCAATGAGCAGAACGCATTGTCAACTATTCAGAACTTTGCCGAGGATCGCAATAACATGCGCATCCACAACGGTGGGCATTTTGCACTTACTTAGATGGAAGGTTGAGTTGCGACGTGTCTGCTGCCAACTTCAGGCCGGGGCCGCAAGCACACAGCTGTGGGGGGTGCCCTGCAGTTTCGCTTCGCTACGAATGCAGCGCAACCTCTGCCACTGCAGGTTCATAGGTAAAGTTCTTGAGTAGCTTACTGGTGACAAGGGGCGCCAAAAAGCACTGTTGAGGAACTTTGCTATGTTGGCACCCCCCTCACCGCAGCTGGTCTTCCCTGCTGCATGATTTCTGCGAGTGCGCAAAACAGCTAAATCAGTTCAAATTCGCTGAGTATATACAATGTGTTGTGCCACCCTTCGCCCAGCAAGACTATTGGCAGACAGTCTAGCACAGGTGCTTTCGGCTGATTGATTCTTTCGCCTGCAGTATGTCTTCCAAACAAGACAGCTTCTTTGTGGAAGAGGCTGACTTTATGTCAGCCGTCCATGGGCTGATTAGTGTCACTACAGCTGTTGATGCCCATCCTATTGTGGAGTGGGTGTCTGAGGTTGTAAGTGTGAATCCCCAGGCGGCTGTGCGGATTTTGACCGTTACCACGCCAAGTTTTGCAGCTAGAAAAGTACCAAGAACAATCACACCTGCTTGACCCTTATCTGGAGCAAATGATTGCACCAATTATGGCCAAAATTCGACAAATGGTTAGGTCGGTTTACGAAGATGCCATGCGCACTCCGGAGGTTGATGTCACAAGCCAACTGCTTCCCGACAACGCACTTTTGCACCAACTTTGCCGCTACATCTACCTGCTGTGCAAAACCCGCAAATACAAAAACATTGTCAAGTTCTTTCCTCATGAAGTGGGGGATGTGGAGCCCACTCTTCATGCACTGGCGCGGCAGGATAGTGGCGACCACTCGTCGTGGGAGACACGATATGTCCTTCTCATGTGGATGTCCATTCTGGTGCTCATTCCTTTCAACCTTGCAACTGTTGATTCTGCCATTGTGTCCAGTGATCCTGCAAAGAGTCTCGTTGGTCGAATTGCAGCGGTGTGCAGATTCTACTTGAGCGACCCTGGTGCAGTGCGCGACGCCGGGGCCATCTGCTTAGCCAAGCTGCTGTCCCGGCCAGACATGGACCACGGCGAGCTGCAGCGCTTCTTCACGTGGGCCACATACACTGTACAGGAGAAAGCCACGGCGTCTGCTTCATCTGCGGCCTTTGCTCTCACTGGCGTGCTCACTGCTTTGGTGGAGGTGGCCAAGCACGGACATCGGGAGGTACTGTCGGACCACCTGGGTGATGTGCTGCAGGCAGTGCTGGTAGCTGTGCATACCGTTCCCAGGGACCCATCCGCTGCAAATGCCGCGGGGGCGCTCTCGGGGGGCACCGCAGCGGTCAACCGTCTCACCTCGTCCACCCTTGTGCGGAAATTGATCGTGAAGCTGGCCTCTCGTACCGGTCTAGCACTGCTGCCGCCCAGAGTGACCCCCTGGCGGTACCAGCGCGGCCAGCGCAACTTGCTTACCAACCTCGCCTTGGTGGGCGTGAGCAGTGCCCCAGCCTCCGCAGGCGGCACTGTGGCAGCGCCCACCGCTGCAGGCACTGCTGTGGACGAGGACGATGCTGTGGATGTGCCGCTGGACATTGAAGACATCGTGGACATGCTGCTGACAGGGCTGCGGGACAGCGACACAGTGGTGCGGTGGAGCGCCGCTAAGGGGGTGGGCCGTATTACGGCGCGCCTGCCGTGGGAGCTGGGGGATGAAGTTGTGGGCGCAGTGCTAGCGCTGTTGGTGCCAGCAGAGACAGACGGGGCGTGGCACGGGGCGTGTCTGGCCACGGCGGAGCTGTCTCGCCGGGGGCTGCTGCTGCCTGAGCGGCTGGGCAGCACTGTGCCCCTGGTACTGCAGGCGCTGTGCTACGATGTGCGACGGGGGTCACATTCAGTGGGCACCCATGTGCGTGATGCCGCTTGCTACGTCGCTTGGGCATTTGCCAGGGCGTATGCGCCCAGTGTCATGGCGCCACATGTGATGCCGCTGGCTCGGGGCATGCTGACTGCTGCCTGCTTTGACCGGGAGGTGAATTGCCGCAGGGCTGCATCTGCCGCCTTCCAGGAAAACGTGGGGCGACAGGGGCACGACAACTTCAAACACGGCATTGAGATCCTGACCAGCGCGGACTACTTCACGCTGGGGAACAGGGCCAATGCCTTTGTACACGTGGCGCCTGCTGTGGCTGTGTTCGCGGAGTACCGGTATGCGCTGCTGGACACACTTCTGGGTGACAAGCTGCACCACTGGGATGCGGATGTGCGATGCCTGGCGGCCTTGGGCCTGGCTGCCATTGTGCCCACCCACCCGCAGCACTTTGTGGACGAAGTGCTACCGTGGCTGGTGCCCAGAACGCAGGCCCCCGATCTTTTCGTGCGCCACGGAGCTATGATGGCGCTGGCGGAGTGCGTGCTGGCGCTCAGCGCTGTGCCCTTTGAGCTGGCGCCAGCCCTGCGCACAGCCATCCGGAATGTAGTGCCGCGTGCTGAGAAAGCGAGGGCATATCGTGGCCGCGGGGGGCAGATGGTGCGTGCCGCCGCGTGCCGTTTGATCGAAGTGCAGTGCTTGGCGGGTCACCCCATGTCCGACCGTGCTGGGCTGCGACTGCTGACATCTGCTGAGGAGTGCTTGCGTCACCCACATGAGGACATTCAGCATGCAGCCACTGCTGCATGGAGTGGCCTGCTGCGCACTGTGCTGCGCCCTTGGCTGCGATCCGAGGTCGCGAGTGTCGTGGACTCAGCGGGGGGCACTCAGAAGCTCAAGGCACTGCTTGGAGCGAAACCTGACAAAGCTACTGCCAGCGCCCTGCCCGTGCTGACAGCCACCATGCTGCAGCCGCTGTACAGCTTGAACAAGGATGACAACCCTGCGGTGCGACGTGGCATGGCCTTGGCTCTGGGTGGGGCCCCTCGACAGCTCTTCGTGGGGGCCCCTGCCACCTCTGCCCAGACCAAGCGTCTGACTCCGGCACAGCAGCAGTCAGCTGACACAGGCATGGCTGCGGTGCTGGAGGTGATGTTGCAGAAGCTGCGGGCTGCGTGTGTGCCGGAACGCATCCCGACACGCCGCGATGCCGAGGCCCGGCGTAACGCCGCCACCGCCCTCGGCAGCCTCGTGGTGCACTTGGGCGTAGCCTCCCCCGAGCACAAGGCGTGGGGTGTGAGTGCAGTGCAGCTGCGATCTGTATTGCGAACGCTGCTTTTCTGCACGCGGGACTACGCAACAGACACACGAGGGGACGTGGGGTCGTGGGTGCGTAAGGCTGCAGTGCGTGCTCTGCAGCAGGTGACACTGCTTGCCCTGAATACGGGGTCAGCTGCAGCTGCAGGTCTGCCCACATTTGCCTGCTTGATGCCCAATGCCACGCCACTAGCCCAGGTGACTCTATCCAGCTCAAAAGCCCCCCCCCCTTCGCAAGTGGAAGCCCCCCCTACACCCACCCCTTCCAACACGGGGGGGGCTGCAGCAGGCGACGGCACTGAACAAGAAGCCTCCGACGAGCCTGTGGATAGTGATGAGCTCACAGATGCCAGCTTGCTGGATGTGCGCACTGAGGTTTCTGTGCTGCCCGACGGCACAGCTGTGAACACACCCTACGGCCCAGGCGTCACTGTGGCACCGCTGGCTGCAGGAGCAGTATACGAAGTGC